>Ga0335072_10000518_pt1 | contig 74858 bp, 75 predicted proteins | sample Lox_Sample_21_FD_206725 | JGI IMG/M metagenome (GOLD analysis project Ga0335072, IMG submission 206725) | Soil microbial communities from Loxahatchee National Wildlife Refuge, Florida, United States - Lox_Sample_2.1 | ecosystem: Environmental > Terrestrial > Soil > Wetlands | place: USA...
CCCGCTCATCGCCCTGGGCACGATCGTCACCGTCGTCGCGGGCCACCTGGTCCTCGACGTCTTCGGCGGGGCGTACGCCGCCCACGCCTACCTGCTGCTCGTCCTGCTCTCGCTGGCCGCCTTCCCAGACGCCGTGGTCACGATCTACCGCGGCGTCCTGCGGGTGCACAAGCGCTACCGCACCGCGGCCGCCATCTGCTGGGCGATCTCCATCGTCAGGATCGCCCTCACCGCCCTGGCCCTGGGCTGGTGGGGCATCGCCGGCGCGGGCTGGGCCTGGCTTTTCACCCAGGCGGGCGGGGCGCTCTGGTGCGCGCTCGACCTCGCGGTCCATCGCAATGACCTTGCCATGAAGGAGGAAGCACTATGAGATGCCTGGTGACAGGCGGCTGCGGCTTCGTCGGCTCAGCCCTGGTACGTCGCCTGCTGGCCGAATCGCATGAGGTCGCCGTCGTGGACGATCTCAGCCGAGGGGCGCCGGAAAACATTGGCCCGGCCCGTTATGGCGTCTCGGTAATTGAGCGGGACGTGCGCGACGGCCTGGCCGAGATCTTCGGGTCGTTCCAGCCTGAGGTCGTCTTCCACCTGGCCGCGCTGCACTTCATCCCCGAGTGTGACGCGGACCCGGCGCGCTGCCTGCACGTCAACGTGGAGGGCACGCGGGCCGTGCTGGCCGCCACGGCCGCACTCAGCGACCGGGCCGCCGTCGTGCTGGCCTCGTCGGCCGCGGTGTACGCCCCGCTGGACGGGCCGCTGAGCGAGGAGCGGGATTCGCTCGGCCCGGTGGACGTTTACGGGTACTCCAAGCGCTGGGCCGAGGAACTGGCCGCTGACTTCGCGGCCCGGACCGGGACGGCGGTGGGGATCGCCCGGCTGTTCAACGTCTACGGGCCGGGTGAGACCAATGACCATTTCATTCCCAGCCTGATCTGCCAGCTGCAGGCGGGAGAATCGGTACGGCTGGGGAACCTGTCGTCCCGGCGGGACTACGTCTTCGTCGATGACGTGGCCGAGGCGCTGCTGCGACTGGCGCTGCAGTGCGCCGAGGGGCACTCGGCCACGGTAAACGTCGGGAGCGGCCGGGCCTATGCCGGTCACGAGGTAGTGGCGGCGGTCGCCGGGCTGGCCTCAGGTCGGCCCGCCTTGGCCCCGGTCACCGACCTGACCCGGCTTCGGCGGGTGGACCGCCCACTGCTGCTGGCCGATACCGCGCTGGCCGCCAAGCTACTCGACTGGACGCCGCGCACCTCGCTGCTCGACGGGCTGCGGGCCGCCTGGGACCGCCCGGTGGGCGCGGGGGTGAGCCTGTCATGAGGATCGCCATGGTCTCGGCGCACTACGCCCCGTTCGCCGGGGGCGTCGAGTCGCACATCGAGGAGATCGCGAAGCGACTGGTCGCGCGGGGTGAGTCGGTGGAGGTCCTGACCCACCGCGACGACCCGGACCAGCCCGGCACCGAGGCCCGCGATGGCGTCCTGGTGCGGCGGCACCCGGTGCCGCTGGCCAGCCAGCATTTCGGCGTGGCCCCGGCGGTGTGGGCGACGCTGCGGCGGGACCGGCACCGCTACGACGTGGTGCACGCGCACGGCTACCACTCGGCCGCGCCCCTGCTGGCCGCGCTGGCCGGCGCCTCGCCGCTGGTGTTCACCCCGCACTACCACGGCACGGGGCACTCACCGCTGCGCAAGGCCATCCACATCCCCTACCGGTTCGCCGGAGCGAGAATCGTGGCCCGCTCCACCCGGGTCATCTGCGTCTCCCGGGCCGAGGCCGACCTGTTCCTGGCCCGGTTCCCCGCCGCCCGGCCGCGGGTCACCGTCATACCCAATGGCGCGGACCTCGAGCGGATCACCGCGGCCGAGCCGTTCCCCGACGCGGGAGTGGCGGTCATCACCGGCGGCCGGCTGCAGTCCTACAAGCAGGTCGACCGGATCATCGAGGCGATGGCGCTGACGCCACCGTCGCTGCGGCTTGTCGTCACCGGGGACGGTCCCGAGCGGCCGGCGCTTGAGGCGCTCGCGGAACGCTGCAGGCTCGGGCCGAGGGTCCGCTTCATCGGCCGGGTGGACACCGACGTGCTGTACCGGTGGTACGCCAGCGCCGAGGTGTTCTGCTCCATGTCGTCCAACGAGGCGATGCCGGTCACCATCCTGGAACTGCTGGCCGCGGGTGCCCGGGTGGTCGCCTCGGACATCCCGGCCCACCGCGACATCAGGGACCGCACCGCCGGGGCAATCAGCCTGGTGCCGCTGGACGTCAGCCCGCAGGACCTCGCGGCCGCGCTGAGCCGCGCCCTGGTGGCGCCACCAAGTGCCGGCCAGCAGATCCCGACCTGGGACGAGGTGACGGAGCAGACCCACCAGGTGTACCGCGACGTCCTGGGCGCGGGCCAGGCCAGGGCCAGGGCGTGGTCGTGAGCGAGCGGCCACTACGAGTCCTCTATTGGTTTCCCCAGCCGACCCCCTATGTCGTCGCGCGCTTCAACGCGGCCGCCCAGCGGCAGGACCTGGAGTTCCATGCCGTCTTCTCGCGGGTACGTGAGCCGGACCGGTCCTGGAATGTGGACGAGGCGGCCTGGAAGTTCCCCGCGCGCTACCTGGGGCGGTTCAAGGTCCCGCTCGGCGAGCTACGACGACTCCGCCCGGATGTCTTCATCCTGGAGTACGACCGGTGGAACCTAGCCCTCGGCGCCATGGCCGGGCTCGCCCTGGCTCAGCGCGTCGCGTTCCGGGTGCTGCCCAACTATGACGCCTGGTCTCGTCGCACGTGGTGGCGGGAGCTCGGCAAAAGCCTGCTGTTCAAGGCAGTCGACGGGGCCAAGGTCCCCGGCCGCGACGGGGCCGCGCTGGCCGCCCGCTACGGCTTGCCTCCGGACCGGACCACCGTGGTGACGCAGTCCATTAACGTGGCCCACTACGGCCGGGCCCGGGACCGTCCGGCCGCCGATCGCCAGCGGCAGCGCGCCGACCTCGGGCTGACCGGATGCGTCTTCCTCTACGTGGGACGGGTCTGGGCCGGGAAGGGCCTGGACGAGTTGTTCGCCGCCTACCGGCTCGTGCGGGCCGCCGGCTGTGACGTCAGCCTGCTGGTGGTAGGCGATGGGGTGGACTACCAGCGCTACGTGGCCCAGCAGCGGGCCACCGCCGGGGTCAGGTTCGCGGGCTTCGTCCAGCCGGCCGACCTGCCCGAGTGGTACGCGGCGTGCGATGTCCTGGTCTTCCCCACCCATGGCGACCCGAACGGGCTGGTGGTGGAGGAGGCGCTGGCCGCCGGCCTGCCGGTGATCGTCTCCGACGCCGCCGGGGACATCGCCTCCCGCGTCCCTTCATCTGTCGGCCGGATCGTCCCCGTCGGCGACGTCGGGGCGCTGGCGGCGGCCATGGAAGCGCTGGCCGAGCCGTCCGCCCGGATTCCGATGGCCGGCCGCGCGCCCGGCTGGGTCGCCTGGCGGGACGACGAGCGCTACGCCGAAGATTTCGTCCGCTTCGCATCCGACCTGATGGCCCGCCCGCGGCGGCGCACGCCGCAGCGGCTTGCCTGCACGGCCATCGGCCGGCTCCTGGCCCGGACCGGGCGTCCGGCCGGATGACAGTGCCCAAGGCCGCGCCGCCAGCGGCCTCCCGTGTCCTGGTGCCGGCTCCGGTGAGCCGATGGCCCGGGTGGCGGCCCGCCCGCGCGACCGGGCTGGCCGTCGCACTGGCCTTCGTGGCCGATAGCGCCGGCGTGGCCGCGCTGGCGGCCGCCGACGCGCGGTCACGGGCCGGGGCATCCGGCGGCTACCCGCTGTTCTGGGCCGGAATTGCTCTCATCCTGGTGCCCAGCGCCTGGGTTCTCCTGCTATCGCAGGAGGGGCGCCAGGGCAGGCTCGCCGTGGCGCTGGGCTTCGGCCTTTCGCTCTACCTGGCCAAGGTCGTCTACGAGCCGACGGCCTTCACGTTCCACGACGAGTTCGCCCATTACCGCAACGCCAGCAACCTGCTCGCCTCGGGCCAGCTCTTCGGCTACAACCCGCTGATCAGGGCCACCGGCTACTATCCGGGCCTGGCCGTCGCGACCGATGCGATCACCCGCCTGACCGGGCTGCCCGTCTACGCCAGCGGCCTCCTCCTCATCGGCTGCGCCCGGCTAGCGCTGGTCGGGTCGCTGTTCCTGCTCACCGACGAGGTCTTCGCAGGATCTCCCCGGGCCGCCGGGACGGCCGTCGTGGTCTACGCGGCCAACCCCAACTTCCTCTACTTCGACGCGCAGTACAGCTACGAGTCGCTGGCCCTGCCCCTCGCCGTCCTCGCCGTCTACTTCCTCGCCCGCCGGGCCGGAAGCAAGCCGACCATCCTGGCCACGGCGGCCTGCCTGGCGACCGCGCTCGCGGTGGTGGCGACCCACCACGTGACCGCCTGGTTCCTGGCCATCATCCTGCTGGCCTGGGCGGGGGCCGCCTGGCTGCGCCGCCACCAGGAGCGAGCACCGGAATTCCTCCCGGTGCTCCCGGCCGCGGTCACTGCCAGCGCGGCCCTGGCCTGGGTGCTGGCCGTAGCCCCGATCACCGTTGCCTACATCGCCCCGGTGCTCACCCGGGCGCTACAGCAGGGCCTGCAGCTCATCATCTCCCGCCGGATGTCGCGCGCCCTGTTCGCCAACACCGGCCAGGCTGCCACCGCCCCCCGGTGGGAGGACCTGGCCGCCATCGCCGCGACGCTGGTCATCCTGGCCGTCATCCCGGTGGCCCTGGTTCGCCTGCGGCGAGCCGGCCTGCCGGTGGTGGCCAAGCTGCTGGCCACCTCGTCGCTGGCCTGGGTGGCGCTCCTTCCCCTCCGGTTCACCGCCGCGGGCCAGGAGACGGCCAACCGCTCCTCAGAGTTCGCCTACCTAGGCATTGCCATCTGCTTCGCCTTCCTGGTCGAGTCGCTGGCGGGCTCGTCCCGGTGGCGGCGCTGGCTCGCCCTAGGCGCGGTCGCCCTGGTCTTCACGGGCGGAGTGGCCGTCTCCTGGAACTATGCGCAGCGGCTCGCGCCCGACTACCAGCTGGTCAATGGGTCGGCCACGGTTACCCCTGACGACCGGGCGCTCGCCCAGTGGATGCTCGCCACGCTCGGCTCCGGGCATCGCGTCGCGACGGATAGCCAGACCGGGCTTGCGCTCGGCTCGCTGGGGCGCCAGAACGTCCAGACCTGGGCCGAGGACGGCGCGCGCGTCTGGCTCATCTTCTACCCGCGGACCGTCACCAGCCAGGTGCGCGCGGAGCTGCGCCATTCCCAGGTCCAGTACGTCGTCGTGCAGGCGGACGTCCTCGGCCTGCCGGAAGGCGTTGCCCGCTTCGACGACTCGGAGCCCGCGCAGTACGACGACTCGCCGCTGCCCGCCGCGTCGCTCGCCAAGTTCGGCCGCAGCCCGCTGTTCCGCGAGATCTACACGATCGGGTCGCTGCGCGTGTACCAGGTCAGCTCACCAGAAGGGCCCTGACGATGCCGAATCGCCGAATCCCGGCCGTCTGCTCGGGTGTCACGATTGCCTCGGTCGTGGTCAGCTGCGTGACGGCCGGGCCGCTTCGGCTCATCGCGGGCCTGAGCCTGCTCGCCGCCCTGGCCTGGGCCGTGTCCCTCCTCCTGCGGCGGCCGCGGTTCGACGCGATCGTGCCGGCCGGTGGGCTGACCCTGGTCTTCCTGGTCCTGGCCGGGCTGGGGCTCGCCACGGTCCACATCCTGAGCGTCGCGGCGACCGCGCTCGCGGTCGGCGCCGCCGCCCTGATGACCGCGTGGGCCGCCGCCCGCTTCCGCCGAGCCGGCCGTCCAACCCGGGCGGCCCGACGCGGGGCACACGGCTACCTCGCGATCGCCGGCGTGCTCCTGTTCGCGATCATCGCGACCGTGGCCGTCCGCTACGCCGCCGCGAGCGCCACGGCCGACTCCAGCCAGGCATCGTCCCTCGCGCTCTGGGCCTACCCCGTGGGCAATCAGCTTCATGTCGGCGCGCAGCAGCCGGATGGGCACGGTGCCCTGTCGCTGCGGATCGTCGTGACGCAGGCGGGGGTCACCGCCGCCACCTGGAACAACATCCACCTGGAACCCGGCCGGTCCTGGGATGCCCCGGCCCTGACCCTCCCCCGAGGTGGTCAAGTCCAGGTCGTCGCGCTCCACGCGGGAACCGTCGTAGCCAGCCTGCCCACCCGGCCAAGCCAATGACGCGCGCCTGCCCTCGGGCCTGAGCGGCCCCCGAGGGTCACGGCAGTATGCTGGCACTCACAAGGTTGCTCTTCAGGGGAATTTTTCGCACTGGTAGTTCACAGGCTGGGCCAAAGTGGGGGCTAATTGGACACGCCGGAGCTTTCCCTGCGCGAGCTGGACGCGCTGTTCCGCCAGTCGCCGGTCGCCATGATCTTCAGCGACCGCGAGCTGCGGATCCGGCGAGTCAACGCGGCGTACCGCGAGCTGAGTGGCCTGCCGGACGAGGCGCTCATCGGCCGCCACCCCGCCGAGGCCAAGTGGGCCTCCCGCATGATGGACTCGGACCTGATCGAGCGCACCCTGGCCGACCAGGTGATCAGCGAGGGCATTCCCGTGGTCAACAGGTTCATTGAGCGAATCGAACCCGGCGGGTGCCGGGTCTTCGCCTGGACCGCGTACCGCGTCACGGACAACGGCCAGGTGCTTGGGGCGGTCAGCTTCCTGGCCGACGTCACCCAACCGGTGCAGGAGATGACGGCGCTGCGGGAGGCCAACGCCAGGCTCAACCTGCTGCAGCGGGCCGCCAGCGAGATCGGCACCACGCTCGATATTCGCCGTACGGCCGCGGAGCTCGCGGCCCTCGTCGTGCCCCAGTTCGCCGACCGGGTGATGGTTGACCTGCTCGACTCACTGCTCAATGGCGAGGAACTGCCCGAATCCTGCCCGGCTGAGATGCGGTTCCGCCGAGTCGCGGTACGAGACGCGGGTACCCCGGCTATGGTCGACTTCGTCGTCGGTGACCTGGTCACCGTGCCGACCACGATGGGGCCGATAGCGGCGTTCGTGCGGGGCGAGCCCCTGCTGGCGCGGAACCCGGCTGACCTTATCCAGATGCGCCTGCCCTCCGGCATCCTGCGGGCCGCACAGGACCGGGGCCTGCACACGAGCATCACCGTGCCGCTGGCCGCCCGGGGCGTCACCCTGGGGATGGCCGTGCTCGGCCGGGCCGAGAATCCCGAGCCTTACGATGAGGCCGACGTGCGGCTGTTCAGCGACCTGGCGGCGCGGGCGGCGGTGCACATCGACAACGCGCGGCTCTACACCCGCGAGCACGACGCGGCGGTGACGTTGCAGCACAGCCTGCTGCCCCGCGCCATCCCGCAGGCCGCGGGCCTAGAGATCGCCTACCGTTACCTGCCGGCCAGCCGAACCGCTGAGATCGGCGGCGACTGGTTCGACGTCATCCCGCTGGATCGCGGCGAGGTGGCACTGGTCGTCGGCGACGTCACTGGGCACGGCATCGGCGCCTCGGCCATGATGGGCCAGCTGCGCACCACCATCGCCGCACTGGCCCACCTCGACTGCCCGCCCGAGGAGATCATGCGCCAGCTCTGCCGGGTGGTCGCCGCCCACGGTGCGGAGGCCGGCGCGACCTGCCTGCACGCGGTCTACAATCCGGTCTCGCGGCGTTGCCGCCTGACCAGCGCCGGGCATTTGCCGCCGGTGCTGCGCGGCCCGGACGGCCGCACCGAGGTGGTCGACCTGGCCGCTGGGCCGCTACTGGGGATGGGCCAGGGCCCCTACCAGGCCACCGACCGGCAGCTTGCTCCGGGCAGCATCCTGGCCATGTACACCGACGGCCTCATCGAGCGGCCGGGGGAGGACATCGCCGAGGGCATTTCCCGGCTGGTGCAGGTGCTGGCCGATGACCCCGCGCGGTCGGTCGACCAGCTGTGCGACGGCGTACTGACGAGCCTGGCCCCAACGCCACGCGACGACATCGCCCTGCTGCTGGCCCGCACGCCGCGCTTACCCGCACGCCGCGATCAGGCTCCCGACGTGATGTCCTCGGCCAGCGGCGCGATCAGGCCGACGATCTGGATGATAATCTCCTGCGGTACGCCCGCCGCGGCGAGTGAGGTCACCAGGTACCCGGCGACGAGGTCGAAGTGCTTGCGGCCAATCCCCCGGCCCCGGTGCACGTCGCTCATGGGGCCACCGGTGTAGGTGTGCGGACCGCCCAGGGCGACGGAGAAGAACTCGACCTGCTTGCCCTTGAGCTTGTTCATGTTGGCGCCCGCGAAGAAGCCGGCCAGCTCGGGGTCGGCTAGCACCCGCTCGTAGAAGTCATCGACCACCGCGATCAGGGCTGGCTCTCCGCCGATCGTGTCGTAGATGCTGCGGTCTATCGTCGTGCTCATGTGCTTAGCTCCTCGATCCTCGTGAACGGTTACGGCATTCCCGGAAGGCCCGCAGGGAGATCCGGCGGAAGCGAGGACAGCGAGGCTTTCTCGGCCCGCTCCCACTCCTCGACATTGCGGGCCAGGGCCTCAAGGTAGGCCCGCAGATGGGTCCGGCAGACATCGCTGAAGGTCCTGAGGTAGGCCAGCTCGGCCTGGACCCGCTGGCGCTCGCCCGTGCTCAGCGGCTCGGCCGAGGGCGGCACGGCCGCGGCGGCCCGGCTGGCGTCCCGGTGGGCCTGGTCCAGGACGCTGGCGGCGTTGGCCCTGGCCTCGGTGACGATCTCGTCCCGGGCGCGGCGCGCGTCCTGGGTTAGCTCGCGGCAGTACTCCTGCGCGTCGTACACGTATCGGTCGGCGGTCTGCTGGGCCTGAGCCAGGATCTGCACCGCCTGGACGTGCGATCCATCCGGCCTGAAGTCGGCGGACTGCCCGTCGTCGGGCGCCCCGGTGAGCAGGCGGTGGCGCAGTCGCTCCACCTCGTGCGCCAGCGACGCCTTCTCGTTGCTGAGCATCACCAGCTCTTGCTCGACCCGGTCACGGAAGGCCCGGATCTCGTTCTCGTCCAGGCCACGGCGACCCAGGCGCGATGGCGGGAATCTGGTTTGCTGTACCTGCTCGGGAGTGAGTCGCGGGCCAGTAGGAGGCAAGCTCACCATCATCAGCGGCTCCAACCAAAATCTTCGACATGGATCTGATCATTGGGCAGCCCGGCTGACGCCAGGCGTTCCGCCGTGGCCTGCACCATCGCCGAGGACCCGCAGATGTAGGCGTCATGTCCTCGCCAGAGGCCGTGGCGGGCGACCACGTCGGGGATGGCCCCGCGCTCGCCGCCGTAGCTTCGGTCACCGAAGTCATGGGAGACCGCGTGCGTGATACTGAGCCACCTCCACTCGGCTGACATCTTCTCCAGGTCAGGAAGGTCATAGAGGCCATCGGCGGTGCGCGCGCCGAAGAAGAGGTTCACCCGCGGTGGGCTGCCCAGCGTGGCTACCTCCTCCAGGATGGCCTTCAGCGGGGCGAGGCCGGTGCTTCCCGCGACCATCAGGATGTCCCGCCCGCTGCGGTCGAGGGTGAGCCCGCCGACGGCGGGACCGAGCCTGAGGCGGGAGCCGGGCCGCAGCCGCCGGGTGAGCGCAGAGCTGAGCGCGCCTCCGTCGACCATGCGGACGTGAAAGTCCATCGTCCCGTCGGCCCGCGGCGCGTTCGCCATGGAGTAGAAGCGCCAGGTACGCGGGCACTCGTCGAATTCGATCGCCACCGACTGGCCCGCGGCGTACGGCAGGGGCTGAAGGGTCGCCACCCGGAAGGTGGCGATGTCGAAGGCCCGCCGCTCGTGGGTGATCACCGCCGCGTCCCACCAGGGAGGGTGCTGGTCCTCGTCCTCCCTGGCCGCCTCGATCATGGTCTGGGCGATCAGCGCGTAGGCGGCCTTCCAGTCCGCGGCGAGCTCACTGGTCCACATGCTGCCGCTGTAGTGTGCCAGCGTGACGAGGAGGCTGGCGCCGACCGCGTCGTAGTGCTCGGCGATCGTGCCGAACTTGCGGTGATCCCGGCCGAGCCCGCGCAGGAACGGCACCAGGGTGTCGAGCGAGTCCACCTCGGAGACAATCTTGACGAGCGCCCCGAGCAGCCGGTCTCGCTGCGCCGACATGGACACGGGGAAGAGGGCGCGAGCCTGCGGAGCGCGGAGGAAGAGATCGGAGTAGAAGAACAGCGCTACCTCGTCCCCGTACCTGGCGACCTGCGCGAAGTTCTCCTTGAGGCGATCAGTATCCAACGACTCTCTCCAGCACCAACTGTCTAGGTAACAACGTCCAGCAGCCTACCGACCCAGCCCGTTAGATCTTGTTAGAAAATGTTACATACTGCTTAACTGGCTGCTGGCAGGCTTGTCCGCGCGCCCTTGACTTAAAGCGCTTGAGGTTTGGTTTGCTGGAGGGATGGCCGATCTCACCATCCAAGAGGTATCCCGGCGCAGCGGGCTGAGCGAGCCGACGCTGCGCTACTACGAGCAGGTCGGGCTGCTCGGGCCGGTCGAGCGGGACCCCAGCAGCGGGCACCGCCGCTACACCGAGGAAGACGTCGACACGCTGCAGGTGCTCGCCTGCCTGCGGGCCATGGGCGTGGGCATCGAGGACATGCGCACCTACCAGGCCAACCGCACCCGCGGGCATGCGGCGGCGGGCGAGCAGCGGGACCTCCTGTTGCGCCATGCAGAACGGATCCAGGCCCAGGTCGCGACCCTCCAGACTCACCTCGAGTACCTGCGGCTGAAGGCGGCCCTGTGGGACGCCCGCGCCCATGGGGACGCCGACGCGGAGGCCGAGGCCAACCTCCGTGTGCAGGGCATGTACCCCCGCCTTGAGGTGGTGCTCCGGTGAGGCTTGACTTAAAGCGCTTGAGGGCTGGTTGCCTGCTGGCATGGCAGATCTAAGCAAGGAAGTATCCAGCCGCAATGGCCTCGGGCCGGTCCTGGTGACCGGCGGGTCGGGCTATCTAGGGACGCAGCTGATCGCGGCGCTACTGCGGGATGGCCGCCAGGTGCGGACGACGGTCCGCTCGCTGGCCAGCGAGGCCGACGTGCGGACGGCGGTGCGACGGGGCGCGGCCGGCGACAGCGGCCTTGAGGTCGTCGCGGCCGGGCTGCTGGCCGACGACGGGTGGGCCGAGGCGATGGCGGGGTGCGAGGAGGTCCACCATGTCGCCTCGCCGATGATCCAGACCGACAATCCCGACGAGGTGATCCGGCCCGCCCGCGAGGGGACGCTGCGGGCGCTGCGGGCCGCGCGCGACGCCGGGGCCAGGCGGGTCGTGCTGACGTCGTCGTTCGCGGCGGTCGGCTACACGCCCAAGCCGTCGGCCGAGTACACAGAAGCCGACTGGACCGATCCAGACACGCCCGGCCTGCCGGCCTACCAGCAGTCCAAGGTGCTCGCCGAGCGGGCGGCATGGGACTTCATGCGGCGGGAAGGCGGCCAGACCGAGCTGGTGGTGCTCAACCCGACGTTCATCCTCGGGCCGACGCTGACCACCTGGGCCCGCTCCTCGCTGCAGCTGACCAAGGCGATGCTGGACGGGGCGATGCCGGTGGTGCGGCGCCAGCGGTTCGGCGTGGCCGACGTCCGCGACGTGGCTGACCTGCACATCCGGGCGATGGCCGCGCCCGAGGCCGCAGGCAAGCGGTACCTGTGCCTGGCCGACGGGCCAACGATCAGCTTCCTTGAGATGGCCCAGATCCTGCGCGAGCGGCTCGGCCCGCTGGCCTCACGGGTGCCGACCGAGGAAGCGCCCGGACCGGAGGTGCCCCGTCTGATCATTCATAACGACCGGGCCCGCTCGGAGCTGGGCTGGCGGCCAAGGCCCGCGCAGACCACTATCGTCGAGACGGCCGAGAGCCTGCGTGACCTGGGGCTACTTGAGGGAGGTGCGGGCTAGCAGCAGGGCGACGTCATCGCGTGGCTGTGGGGCCAGGGTGTCGAGGATGGCGTCGCAGAGGTCGTCAAGCGACTGGGTGGGGCCGTCGGCGAGCGCCCGGGCCAGGTGGGACATCCCGACGGCCAGGTCCTGGCCCGGTCGCTCGATGAGGCCGTCGGTGTACATGGCCAGGATGCTGCCCGGCGCGAGCTCCCTGTCCACGACCGGGTAGGAGCCCGGGCCCGCTCCGAGCAGCAGGCCCGGGGGCAGGTCGATCAGCTCGGTCCGGCCGTCGGGGTGGCGGAGCACGGGCGGGGGGTGCCCGGCGCTCATCAGGCGGCAGCGCCGCGACGACGGGCAGTAGACCGCGTGCAGGCAGGTGGCGCCGGCCTCCTCGCCTTGCGCCGCCACCACCGCGCTGAGCTGGCGCATGACCTCTTCAGGCGAGCTGCCAAGGCGGACGAGCGCCACGGTGGTGGTGCGCAGCTGGCCCATGGACGCGGCGGCACCGATGCCATGCCCGGTGACATCGCCCACGACCAGCTTGACCCGGCCCTGGTCGAGGGGGATGACGTCGAACCAGTCCCCGCCGATCTCGGCGGCCTGGCTAGCCGGCCGGTAGCGCCAGGCGACGTCGAGGCCCGCCACCTGGGGTATCTCGCGGGGCAGCAGGCTGCGCTGCAGGGTGATCGCCGCCCGGTGCTCGCGGCTGTAGAGTCGCGCGTTATCAATGTGCATGGCCGCCCGGGCGGCTAGGTCGACGATCAGCCGGACGTCGGCCTCCTCGTAGGACTCGGCCGTCTTGGAGCGGCTGAACGCGGCCACCCCCAGGGTGACGCCGCGGGCGGTCAGCGGCGCCATGAGCAGCGTGTGCACGCCCCGGTCCATCAGCGGCCGCACCAGATTTTCTGGCAGGTCAAACGCTCGGATCTCGGCTTCACCGCGGGCCACCACCGCCTCACCGCGCAAGAAGGCGACGGCCGGCTGCTGGGTGATCCGCACCGTCCAGTACTCGCCGATGGCGAAGTTGCCTGGGCCCGGGGCGGTGACGTCCAGCGTCGCGAACCGGCGGAAGCGCAGGATGCCCGGTTCGCCGCCGGTCGGGTTCTCGAGCAGGAACGGGTCGAGCAGGTCGACGGCGACCCGGTCGGCCAGGCCAGGGACCACCAGGGCGGCCAGTTCCTCGGCGGTGCGGTGGACATCGAGCGTGGTCCCGATCTCGCTGCCCGCTCGCTGCAGCAGGTCGAGCCGGCTGTTGGCCTGCCGCAGGTCCCTGTTCGCCCGGGCCGCTTCCGTGACGTCGGTCAGCGTGCTGGCCACCCCGAGCACCCGGCCGTTCTCCATCACCCGGTATGCCGTCCAGGCCAGGTGCCGGCGGCCGACGGCCGTGGGCCGCTCCAGTGGCATGTTGACCACGGGAACCCCGTCCCTGACCACCTGCTCGGCCAGGAGGTCCTCGAGCGGACCGAGGTCGGCCAGCCCGCCCTGCCTCTCGATCTCGGTGGGGCGGCGGCCGATCACCGCCTCGGCAGCAAGGCCGGTCAGCTCCCTGAAGGCCGCGTTGACGCGCCGGGTCCGCAGGTCGCTGTCGGTGAAGATCATCGCGACCGGCGACTGGGCGAACAGCGCGTTTAGCTCGCGCAGGGAAAGCTCCGGTATGTCCACTATCACCCCATTTGGCGCTACATGCGACCTACATCCCCTGACCAGCAGGTCTCTCAGGTTGTTATGCCCGGGCTTCAGGGCGTGAGCACGATCCGGCCGAATACCTCGCCGGCGTCCATCAGCTGATGGGCCAGCACGACCTGCTCCAAGGGCAGCTGCCGGTGGACCACCGGGTGCAGGTCGCCACGGACGGCGGCGTCGAAGGCCCCTGCTATCGCGGCGCGCCGATCGGCCCAGCTCACGGTGTCGGCGCTGAACGTGCCGTACGACAGTGACTTCTGGAACGCCGCGAGCAGCCCGCGGCCGAAGTCGGCTGGCGGGTAGCCCCCGACTATGCCCACGGTCACCATGCGGCCGTTCGGATTGAGCTGGCCGAAGAACGAGGGCAGGGCCGGACCCGCGACAACGTCGATGATGACGTCGTAGCCTGCCGGTGCGTCCTGGCCTCCGGCCCCGGCCCGGTCGAGCACGTGGGTCGCGCCCAGGCCACGCAGGCGCTCGCCCCGCTCGGCTGATGATGCCGTGACCACCACCGCGCCAGCGCCAGCACGCGCCGCGAACTGGACCGCCATCACCCCGATGCCTCCGGCCGCGCCGCGCACCAGCACCGACTCCCCCGGAGCGAAGTGGGCGTGGCGAAGAGCGAAGTGGGCCACGGCCGCGGAGCTTCCGAGCGTCACCGCGTCGGCGGCCGACACGCCCGCGGGCAGCGGGACGACCATGTCGGCCGCGGCGGTTGCCTGCTCGGCGTAGCCGCCGTCCAGGCCGGTGAACGCCCAGACGCGCTGGCCTACCCAGGACGGGCTCACACCCGCACCGACGGCGGTCACGGTGCCTGCCACCTCGCTGCCGAGAATGTGACCTTCCTTGAAGCCGTAGTCGCTGAGGGCGCCCCTGAGGATCACGGCGTCGACACCGCCGACACCGATCGCCTCGATGGCGATCAGCACCTGCCCGTGGGCGGGAGCCGGGCCGGGGAGGTCGATGAGGGCGATGCCCTCGGGGCGCCCGAACGCCTGGATCGCTGCTGCCTTCACTGTCATCTCCGGGTTCGCGTGACCGATCTTGATCAGTCAGGACGCTAACAGGAGAGTCCGTCCGGTTAGCTAAACTGAGATGGTGACCAGCCGTTTGCCTCACTCGCTTCGCTCCGACGCCCAGGACAACCGCGACCTGATCCTCGACGCGGCCCGCGCGGTATTCGCCACGAAGGGCCTGAACGCTCCAGTCAGGGAGATAGCGCGGCACGCCGGGGTCGGCCCCGCCACCGTCTACCGCCGCTTCCCGACCAAGGAGATGCTGGCCGCCGAGGCCTTCGCCGACAAGCTGCGCGGCTGCCAGGTCATCATCGACGAGGGGGCCGCTGACCCGGACCCGTGGCGCGGCTTCTGCCTGGTGATCGAGAAGATCTGTGAGCAGCATGCGCGGGACCGGGGCTTCACGGTGGCCTTCATGGCGGCCTACCCGCGTGCGGTGGACTTCGCCGCTAGCCGCGATTACGCGCTCAGCTCGGTCGCGGGACTGGCCCGGCGGGCCAGGGAGGCCGGCCGCCTGCGTCCCGACTTCGTCATGGACGACCTCATCGTCATGATCATGGCCAGCAGCGGCATCCGCGCGACCTCGACCGCCGCCGCCGTCGCGGCTTCCCGGCGCTTCGCCGCGCTGACGATTCATGCCTTCCAGGCGACCCCGGGGGTCTCGCGCTTACGGCCAGTACGGCTGGGCCTGCTCGGCCGCGCGGGCGATGGCGCTTCCATCGACCTGGATGGACGTGGTGTCGATACCCACGTTCTGCCACTCGATCACGAGCTCGAAGGGCGCTGGCGGCGGGAGCGGCCAGAGCCAGAGCTGCCGCTGGCCCTGGTAGGACCGGTCGCTGCTCGAGGATTCACCGCCCGCCTCGGTGAGCAGGGGCGGGTCAGGCCGGTCGGTTGGACGCGCCCAGCCCCGGAAGGGGTGATCGACGGTCGTGGCCTTCGAGCCGTCAGGGAAGCGGACGCCGAACTTCAGGTCGCCCTCGGCCTGCGTGAGCTCGGGATCTCCCCCGAACTGGCTTTCCACCAGGCCCTTCCAGGCCGTCTCGTCGAGCGAGTCCCGCCGGACGGCCAGTTGCAGGGTGAAGCTGCAGCCCTGGGCGAAGGCGATGACGTGCTGCAGGGCGATGACCGCCTGCTCCGTCCGGGCGACGAACCGCTGGATCGGTACCGGATAGCCCAGGGTATCCCCAGGCGGCCCCAGCCAGGCAGTAGCGCTCATGTCTCCTACGGTAGCCGGTGAGCGGGCGGGTTCTGACGCATGATGGTGTACAGGATCCAAGCCCCCCGAGGAGTCGTCATGGACCCAGGCATCCGCGGGCCGCTGACGGCCGAGCTGGCCAACGTCCGGTCACCGGTCCGGCGATTCCTCGATGCCCGGTTCCTGAGCGGGCTTCGCGAGGCGCAACGGCGATATCGTGGCGAAGTTCGGGGCCTTGTCATTCCTGGCGCTGACCGGCAGGAGGTCAACCCGGGGACGCTCGGCGGCGCGGCCGACTCGCTGCTGCGGTTCCTGCTGCATCCGGCGCCCTCGCTGGAGCTGGCCATCACGGGCGCGGGCTTCTTCGGCCCGCGCTCAGGGCTGGTGGCCGCGCTGGCCGAGATCGCCGGATCGCTCGGCCTGACCAGCGCCGCGGCCACATCGCCGGGCGGCACCGGGTTCGATGGCCCGGTAGCGGGCACCGCGGCCGAGCCCGAGCTGCTTGCGCGAGCGTGCTGGGCCCTGAGCCTGCTGACCGAGTTGTTCAGGGCCGGGCCAGCCGCCGCGGCCACCTCGCCACTCAGCCGGTTCCGGCGGGGTGGCGCCTCGGCCGCTGCCTTGCTCGACCTGGCGCCGCCGGTCGCGCTTGACCAGCTGGCCGCGTTCCGCTACGTCTACGAGACGACGCTGGTCCCGCAGCTCGCTGGCCGGGTAGGCCGGTGGCACCTCGGGCCGACGTTCACCGGCTCGGAGTTGCTGCGGGCCGATGCCGACCTGATCGCGGCCGGGCTGCTCATCGACCTGAAGACCGCGGTGGCCAGGCCATCGCTGGGGGTACAGGACGCATTCCAGCTCATCGGGTACGCGCTGCTCGACTTCGACGACGCCTACCAGCTGGCCGACGTCGGCATCTTCCGCGCCCGCTACGGCTACCTGGCCCGATGGGGACTGCAGGAGCTGCTCGACGAGCTGGCCGGGCACCCGGTGGGACTGGCCGAGACCCGCGAGGAGTTCCGGGCCCTGCTGCTGGCCTGAACAGCGTGCAATCACTGTAAGTCACCGATTGGCTGCGCATTGCCGGGTGGCGGCGGCATACTCGTGCCATGCTCAAAGGGCGCAGGGGGCTGGCCGAGGTGATCGTCGCCACCATGGGCGTCTTCTGCTGCGCGGTCGGGGTGGCATTCGCGGCGAGCTGGCCTGCCAGCGACCTGACCGCCGCACCGGCGGCCACGGCGTGTGGCCGGCTACCGAGATTCGAGGCGGCCGTCGCCGACGCGATCATGGCCGGCCAGCTGACCCTCATCTCCCCGTTCCCCCCGGTCACGGTCGACCCGCACCGCGACGGGGACATCAACTGGAAGCTGAACCCCTACCGTGACCCCACCTGGGCACTGGACTTCCGGCAGGGCACCTGGATTGAGCAGCTGGTGGCCGGCTACCTCGCGGGCGGCCCGCAGGCCACCGCCTACCTGGGGCGGGCCGCCCAGATCACCAGGAGCTGGCTGGGCACGATCCCGGTCAACGACAGGGACCCGCTGACGCTCGTCTGCCTCGCTCAGGCCTTTGGCGGCCAGGCCTGGATCACCGGGCAGATCCCCCCAACGGTGGACTGGTACGCCACGCACTGGCAGGGCGCGTACAACCACGGGCTCACCCAGGACATCAACCTGCTGCGGATCGGTTGCGCGTACCCTCCGACGGCGTTTGGCGGCGCCGCCCTCCGCTGGCGGACGACTGCGGTCGGCCAGCTGGTCAGGTCCTTCTCGCCGAACCCCTACGGCCCGGCGATCGACCGGCAGGGCGCGGTCAACGAGCAGGCGACGCTGTACGAGAACTTCGTGTACAACTCGTGGCGCCGGGGGTTGCCGCTGCTCCACACGTGCGGATACTCGCTGCCCGGCTGGATCGCCGCGCGGATCGCGCGGCTGCCCGATTTCCTCGCCTATGCCACCCAGCCCGACGGGAACCTCGTGCAGATCGGCGACACCTACGTCGAGCGCCCGGCGGCGCGCCCCGTGGTACCCGGCCTGGTCGCGGTTTATGACGCGGGATACATCTTCGGCCGGTCCGGCTGGGGGCCTGCAGCGTCGTTCTACTCGCTCCGGTTCGGGCCCGGCCGGGAGATCCATGGACACAACGACCACATGGGCCTCACCTATTACGCGCGGGGCATGAACCTCATCGTCAACGCCGGGCACTATGGGTACGCGGAGACGCCCTATCGCAACTGGCTAATATGCCCGGCCGGGGCAAGCACATTCGTTATGCCTAATGCCAAGTTCAAGGCCGCCGCCTCCACCGCCCTCATCGGCAGGCGAATCGGCCACTACCGGCAGTTCTACGAGTTCTACGACGTGGCCTTCGGCGGACACCCTCGCTACCGGTCGGTGCTCGTCAGCCAGCGGCCCGACCTGGTCGTCGTGTTCGACCGGGGCACAGGGGGCGGGGAGTACCAGCAACTCTGGCACCTAGACCCAGCGCTCGAGGTCACCAGCGTCACTCCCGCGAGCGCGGTCGCCACCGCGGCCGGCACCTGGCTCACGCTGGTGCCAGTCAAGCTGCCCGGGCAGGCGATCAAGGCGCACCCGATCACCGTGGTACGGGCCAGGACCGGCCCCTATCAGGGCTGGGTTTCCCAGCAGCTTGAGCAGCGCATCCCGGACGACGTGGTTGAGATGACCGCCCACGGGCGGACCGCCGCGATGCTTACCGTCATCATCCCGACCGCCCCGGGCACGGCGGTCAGCGTAACCGCGACGGGCCAGAAGTCAGGCCCCTACCTGCTGACGGTGAAGATCGGCACCACGGTCACCCGGCTGACGGTGACCAGTGGCGGCAAGATCAGCTAGTCAGGCTGAGGTGATCTCCCGACTCTGGACGACTATTTACGATTGCGATAAATAGCCTAGCCGATTGGAATTAATTCGGTATTCGCGAACCCGGCGACCGCCGCAATCGTTCAGCAAGTAATGGCCTGAAAAACCCGAAGAGGTGACATGCGCCGGCTGGGCCGCTTGCTGAGATCCCAGTACGACTACGCATTCTTCATGGTGAGCAAGGAGTGGGCGCTTGTACTGTCCGTGGCAGGAGTGATCCTCGGGGCCGTCACGATCCTGCCGAGCGCCGTGGGTATCGTGTTGGGTGCCATCGCATTCGTCCTCGGACTGGGAGCATTCTTGCGTGACGTGCACGAGTTCCAGCGCAAGTGGGCCGACTACGAGTTCACCGCGATCGCCGTGCCGTTCCCTGTCAGCACAACGCCACCGCCCGGCGCTTACCCGGCCCCGGTCTACATCCACGTCCCCGGTAGGGGAACCGCGCTCGTCAGCGGCCCCATTGACGACGCCCTGACGCGCGCCAGCATTCAGGCCCGGCTGGCCGATGAGTCCTATCAACTACCGAAGCACCTGAAGGCTAGCGCCCCCCACGTGCTTCGGGTCGTCAACCACGGCCGCCTAGTCTTCAACGGCAAGGTGGTCGGTATGCGAAGCGATCCGCTACCACCCGGCCCGACAGCCGCACCAGTCCCGCCCATCACGCTGCATGTGGCCCGCTTCTTTGACGCCCAGTGCTCAAACGAGATGTGCACCCTGCGGATCGCCCATCGCGATACCGGCGAGGTATTCGATCCCCGAATCCAGCTGCTTACCAACGCTAACGGTCACCTGCGCACCCTGGCCGAGAGCACCCTCGCCGACTGCGTCGGCATCTCCACGATCGCCTTCACCGCCGACGATCAGCTTGTCCTCGTCCGCCAGACCAGCCGCAACATCGCTAGCGCCCTCCTGCTCGCACCCTCAGGAAGCGGCTCACTTGACCTCCGCGACCTCAGTGCCGAACCCGGCGCGGCCGAGTCCCTCCAGGACATCCTCCGGCGCGGCATGGAGCGAGAACTGCGGGAGGAAACCGGTATCCGTCAAGACGAAATCATCGCCACGCGTGTCACAGGCTTCGCGCGCTGGCTCGAGCGCGGCGCGAAGCCAGAGTTCTGGGGGATCACCGAGCTCAACGTGACGGCCAAGGACCTTGAGCAACGTCGGCACCTCGCCTCCGATGAGCGCCTCTACAGCGGTGGCACCTTTACGATGAGCGTCGATCTGCCCGCGCTCAGCCAGGAGCTAAGGGACGGCGCCGACATTCTTGACGCCCCCAGCCTCCCCGTTCGCATCAAGGAAGACGGCTCTCTCCCCCTGCTTCTCGCCCTTCGCTCTGCCACCCTTAGTCACGCTCCCAGCAAGCACGGGGGCTGATCAGGCGAGGGTGAAGCGCTGCCGACCACGCGCCCTCATCAGGTGGATCGGGGGCAGCAAGTGGGCGGCAAGGCCGACCACGGCCAGCGGTATGGCGACTGCGAGCGGGAGGGTGACCTTACTGGTCGTGCAGCTGGCCGACCCGGAGCACGAGGCCGCCTGCAGCGCGGTCACGAGGCCGAAGAACAAGGCGACCAGGCCAACCGGCGGCACGATGGTGGCGATCAGCTTGTCACGCGAGCTCCACGTCGGGGAAATCCATACGAGTAGCACCCCGGCGAGCCAGCCAAGCCCGCCCGCGACCGGGCCGAAGATGATCAGCCACGGTGCCCACGAGTCCCACCGGCCGCTGCCCACCGGCGGCGCGCCCGCCTCGGCCGCGATCGCGGCCGGGTCGCCGACCCGGTCGAGGAGGGTCTGGACGCTTGCTACGTCATCAGGGTCCAGCCTGGTCCGGCCTTCCTCGATGTGCCCGCGCACCTCGGTGAGGATCTCCTCCCGGCGGGAGAGGTCAACCCCCTGCAGCGCCGCATCCAGTCGCGCCAGATAGCCACGGATGAGCTTGTCGGTCTCGCCGACCGATTGCCTGGAAGTCATTCCTGTTCCCCCTCCTGGAGGATCTCGTCGACGACGTCGCGGAAAACCCGCCACTGCTTCGTGAAGTTGGCGAGGGCCAGCTCTCCCTCGTCGGTGAGGTGGTAGTAGCGGCGCGGCGGGCCAGCGGTTGACTCCTGCCACGACGTCTCGACGAGGCCATTGCGCCGCAGGCGGGCGAGAAGCGGGTAGAGCGTCCCCTCGCTGGCGATGATCTGCCCACGCGTCCCGAGCTCACGGGCCAGTTCGAACCCGTACTTTTCCCCGCTAGCGAGCAGGGCCAGCACGCAGTGCTCGGCCACGCCCCGCCGAACCTGAGGCAGCCAGTTGCTTTCCTCGCCCAGTACCATGTACCGCATAGTACCTGGCGACGGTCAAACCTGGCAAGAAGGGAACTACGGTCAATGCCGGTCAGCTGAGTTCTCTCATTGCCACCAAGGGTCCGTCACGTCTCAGGAGATGCCCGCCATCATGGCCGACAGCGGCCAACGCTGGCGATTGTGCCGCAAACCGCGGTCTAATCAACAGCATTCATGACGGGAGGTGGCTATTCCGGCCGTTCCGGGCGAAACTCCGGAGCGGCCCACGTCAAGCGGACTGGCTACTGGTGCCGCTGATGAAGAGCTTGGCCAGCGGGGTGCCTGCGAAGTTCTCGCCGCACAGGCGGGCGACCAGGAGCACCGAGCTGCGGGGCCGGTGGTTGACCACGATCTGGTTGGCCTTGCCTTCCGCGTTGCGGGCAACCGTAACGACAACGCTGGTGGGATGCCCCTGGACATCGGCGGTGTACTCCTCGATGTAGCCGCCTGAGCCGTAGTCGCCGACGAAGCTGAACTCCTGGTTCTCATACACGGTCCGGGCATAGGTGACGATGGCGCGGACGGCCTCCGCGCCCTGCGCGAGGCCCTCCATGAACGCGCCCTGCCCGGTGACGTCATCGTCGAGGTTGTTCAGCCACCACGGGTAGTAGGGCCTCCCCATGTATGTCATCTCGTGCCTCCCCTGGGATCCGGCGGCAGGCCGGATGCCTCGGGTGGTACCCACGTTGGCCCCGGTGCGTGCAAGGATTAAGGAGCATGAGCGACGACGTAGCACTACGCCCGGTGCGCGAAGGCGACCTGCTGATGTTGGAGGAGCTGACGCAAGATCCGGACAAGACGGGCGTGTTCCAGTGGTTCGGCTGGTCCGAGCTGAGGCAGTGGCGACGACGCTGGGCGGAAAACGGCCTGGTCGCCTCCGACGGCGGCACGCTGATTGTCACCCGTGGCGACCAGCGCCTCGGGCTGGTCAACTGGCGCCGCCACCTCGTCACCGTGCCCACCTCCTACTGCTGGGAAATCGGCATCATCCTGCTGCCCGATGCCCGCGGCCGCGGTTACGGCACGCGGGCCCACTGCCTGCTCACCCGTTACTTGTTCGCGCACACGACGGTGCACCGCATCTGGGCCGGAACCGAGGTGGACAACATCGCCGAGCAAAGGGCCCTAGAGAAGGCGGGGTTCACCCGGGAGGGGATCGCCCGCGGGGCTGGATGGCGCGACGGCGCCTGGCGGGACGGGGTAATCTACAGCCTGCTCCGCACCGATCCGGTGTCGTAAAGGTAGGTTTTGCCGATGGCGTACCAAGGACCCGAATACCCGGGCCAGGCCCCGATGCAGCCGACGCGGCCACTGACCCAGCCGCCTATGCCCGGTTACGTGAGGCCCCAGGGCGTCCAGCGGCTGACCGGCCCGGATCCGGCCACCTTGCTCACCTGGGATCGTCGCGGCCGGTGGCGGCGGGTGGGGGCCGCGGTGGTCGACTACGTGGCCGTCTCCGCCTTTCTCCTGATCCCTCACGTCGGCGGGATCCTCTGGCTGGCCGCCCACATCGTCAACGCCTACTTTGAGGGCAGGATGGGGCAGACCCTGGGCAAGAAGGCGGCGGGGATCTACACGATCAGGGCAGACAACGGCGAGTTCGTCGGCGGCGTGGTCGGGATCGGCCGCAAGATCCTGCACATCCTGGACACGCTCGCCTTGCTCACCGGCTGGATAGTCGGCCTGATCACCAACCGCACCTACGCCGACATGATCATCGGCACGGTAGTCGTCCGCCCGCCCGCCACTCCCCCGCCTTACGGCGCGGCTCCCCGGCCTTACGGGCCATCAGGCTGGAGTTAGCCGCGCCAGAGCAGCGCCGATCCCAGCGCGCTGATCTGGTGGATGACGGCCTTGCCCTGGCGCTCGCTGGTGATCAGGCCCGCTGCCCGCAAGGGTAGAAGGCCTCTTCGGCGTCCGGGGTCAGGACATCGGGGAGGAACGCGTGCTCGCGGGACGGGGCCAGCTGAAGCAGCGGCCGGCCCGCGGTCGTGAAGGCCGACCGGGCGGCCCGGTGCCATTCACCTCCGCGCCCCGGTGCCGGACCCACCCGCGGCCGCTGGCGCAGCTCGAAGAGCATCAGCACGGTCTCTAGTATCGGCGCGGGCCCGTCAGCGAACCGGATACGGCCCAGGTCCTGGGGGGCAAGGTCGACTGTCAGCATGGCGTCAGCGAACGTTGAGAAATGTCATGACCTTGTTCCAGGCTAGTGCACGAATCTCAACCGCGGAACTGGACAAGAATCCCGCCAAGCGGGGTAAGCGCTTTGCGGCACGGGTGGGTTAAGCAGTGTGAGCCAAGACAATGCCGAGTTCGCCGACTTCTTCGCGGCAAGCTGGGACCCCTGCCTGCGGGCTGTGGCCGCAAGCACCGGGAACATGACGCTGGCCGAGGACCAGACCGCCGAGGCGTTCGCCCGGGCCTGGGCGTCCTGGCACAAGGTCTGCCATCATCCGGCCCCCACGGCCTGGGTGGTCAGGACTGCGCTCAACGCCGGGGCCTCCTGGTGGCGTCGGCGCAGCAGGGAAACGCCGCTGGCCCATCATGACGTCGGTACGGCCGACGGCGCCGGCACCGGCCTTGACGCTCCCCTGCTAGCCGCGGTGCGCCGCCTGCCCGACCGCCAGCGGGAGGTGATCGTCCTGCGCATCTTCCTCGACCTGGACATCGACACGACGGCCAGGCACCTCGGCATCGCGCCGGGAACGGTCCGGGCTCACCTGTCACGGGCCATGACGGCCCTGCGCAGCGAACTCGCCCCCGCCTCTACCACGGAGATCAGACGATGAACCACGACGAGCAATCGAACGACAGCGTCCTGACCCGGGAACTACGTGATTCCCTGTCCGGACTTGACCTGCCCGGGCGGCCGCCACTGGCCGCGATCACCACGAGGGGCCGTGCCCGCCAGCGGCGACGGCTCGCGGCCTTCGGTGGCCTTGGGGTTACCGGGGTCGCGGCCGGCATCGCGCTGGCGGTCGGCCTAACCGGGGCTTCCGGTGCCGTCCCCGCTCTCAGCGCCGGCTCTGGCTCGGCTGGCGGCTCGGCTTCGGGCACTGGCTCTGGCCCGATCCAGACGGCGGCCTTCACGCTCACCAGCAATGGCAATGGCACCGACACCCTGACCTTGTCCCTCACGCAGATGCTTGACCCGGCGGCGTTCCAGCAGGCTCTCGAGCGGCACGGCATCCCCGCCCTGGTCAAGACCGGCACCTTCTGCTGGTCCAGCCCTTCGCCTGGCGACCCGCGCCGCCTCGGGGTGGTGTCAGTCCCCTTGCCCGTAATGTCGCCAGGACCTGGGGTCACGCCGGTGCCCGGTGGCATGAAGGTCCCAAGCCCCGACCAGCTCGCCGTCCGCACTAGGACGGTGATCAACCCGGCCAAGGTCCCAGCGGGGGCCGAGCTGTTCTTCGGCTACACCACCGAAGACCGTGCCGTATTCTTCGACCTCATCTCCACCCACTCCTACACCTGCGGCAGGCAGCCGCCACGTCGCTAACGGCCCAGGCCGGCCAGCGCAGGAAACGATCCTTCCGATAGTTGGAAGGCGGGTCGCGGTGCCGCGTCCAGAAAGCCGATGCTCTCAGGTACCCGCCGGCAGCAGGCACTCAGGAGGAGTCGCGACCATGGCCCCCACGACGCAGATCCCGAAGAACCAGTGGTATGTCGCCGCCTACAGCGCCGAGGTGGGCGAGGAGCTCCTGGCCCGCACGATCTGCGGCGAGCCGATCGTGTTCTACCGCGACACCGCGGCCGGCCAGGTCGTCGCCCTGGCCGACCGCTGCGTGCACCGCCGCTATCCGCTGAGTAAGTCCAGCCGGGTCGGCGACACGATCGTCTGCGGGTACCACGGCTTCACCTACGACAAGAGCGGTACCTGCCTGGCCGTCCCCGGCCAGTCCCGCGTGCCTCGCACCGCCCGCGTCAAGTCCTACGCGACCCACGAGCAGGACTCCTTCGTCTGGATCTGGATCGGCGACGCCGAGCCCGCGCCGGCTAGCGGGATCCCGCGGGCGCCGTGGTTCGCCTCCAGCGACTACACGACCGTGCGCGGCCGTGAGCCGCTGAAGGCCCGCCACTCGCTGCTGCTCGACAACCTCATGGACCTGTCGCACGAGACGTACCTGCATGGCGGCTACATCGGCACCCCCGAGGTCGCGCAGACGCCGATCACCACCCGCGCCGATGAGGAGGATGGCGTCATCCGGGTCAGCCGCCACATGGATGACGCCGAGTGCCCTCCTTTCTACGCCAAGTCCACGGGCCTGACCGGTCGCATCACCCGCTGGCAGGACATCGAGTACTTCGCTCCGTGCCTGTATCAGCTGCACAGCAGGATCGCCCCGGTGGGCGTGCTGCCCCCCGCCGACGGCAGCCCGGACGGCCAGGCGTTCCACGTCGAGGTCGGGTACGCGCTGACCCCGGAGACGGAGACAAGCACCCATGACTTCTGGCTCGTGGCCCGTGACTTCGCGCTCGACGATGCGTGGGTGACGGACTTCCTGCGCGACAACAATCGCGAGGTCGTCATGCAGGACGTCGTCGCGCTCAACCTGCTTGAGGAGCTGATCGCGGCCGACGGCGACGCCTACCAGGAACTGTCCATCAACATCGACGCCGGCGGTCTCGCCGCCCGCCGCGCCATCAAGAAGCTGCTCGAGGCCTCATGACGACCGCTGACCCGGCGGCCGGCACGGTGACCGGGCTCAGCGTCCGGCTGGCCGCGCGGACCAGGCTCGCCGACGGCGTGCTGGCGCTGTGGCTGGTCCCGGCCGGAGCCAGGCCGCTGCCGGCCTGGACTCCCGGCGCGCACATCGACGTCCGGCTGCCCGGCGGCCTGCTGCGGCAGTACTCCCTGTGCGGTAGCCCGGCCAGCCAGCTGGGCTGGCGAATCGCCGTGCTCCTCGAGCCGGGCGGCCGGGGCGGCTCCGCCCGGCTGCACCAGGACCTGGCCGAGGGCGATGAGCTCACTGTGTCCCCGCCGAGAAACCATTTTGAGCTTCATAACGCCGACGCCTACCTGTTCATCGCCGGAGGCATCGGGATCACGCCGATCCTGCCGATGATTGCCGAGGCGGAGCGGCTCGGGCGCCCGTGGCGGCTGGCCTACGCGGGGCGGTCGCGAGCGACGATGGCATTCCTTGACGAGCTGGGCCGCTACGGCGGCAAGGTCACGCTGTGGCCCGGCGACGAGACCGGCCGGATGGACCTGGCGGCGCTGCTGGCCCCGGTGGCATCCGCCGTGCCCGGTCCCGCCGTGTACTGCTGCGGCCCGGCCTCGCTGCTCGACGACGTGGCCGCGCGCTGCGCTGCCCTCGGCCTGCCCGCGGGCACGCTGCACATCGAGCGGTTCACCCCGCAAGACGGCGCGGCCGGCCACGCCGGCGACCGTTTCGAGGTCGAGCTGGCCAGTTCCGGCCGGGTCATCGCGGTCGACGGCGGGCAGTCGGTGCTGGCCGCGCTGCGAGCCGCCGGGGTCGAGATGCTGTCCTCGTGTGAGGAGGGTACCTGCGGCACGTGCGAGACCGGCGTCGTGGCCGGGATCCCCGACCACCGCGACACCGTGCTGACGCCGGCCGAGCAGGCGGCCTGCGACCTCATGATGGTGTGCGTTTCCCGCGCGAAGACCCCTCGCCTGGTCCTTGACCTGTAGCGACGCCCGTTCGGCGAGTTGGCTCCGAGGTGCTGGCCCGGTCCGCTGACCTGTGCCATCATCTCCCGGTAAGCAGTTTCCAACACGATCAAACATGACGGGACATCCTCGCCAAGAGGCGGTCTCGTCATCTACGTCTGAGGGGGAAACAATGCCAACCTTGCGCACGAGCCTCATCGCCTCGGTAGCAGCGCTGCTGGCCACTGGCGCGACCATCGCGGCGACGCAGGCGAGCGGGCACGCGGCACCGCCCATGCCCATCCACCTGCCGGAAAACGGGATCGCCACGCTGCACACGGACGTCGACCTGCCCGCGAGCACGTGGACCAACACGCCGCTTGAGGTCCGCCTCCCGCACGCGGGCACGTACGCGATAGATGCCGACGTCCGCGGCCGCCTGCAGGGCACTCCGTCGGTCGACACCTACATCACCGCTCGCCTGTGGAACGTCACCGACAATGCCGAGCTGCCCTACAGCGACCGGCTCGTCTATCAGCTCTTCACCGACAACACCCAGACCGCACCCATCGGCGGCAACGGGACCGCACCGATCAGCGAGCTGGTCAGGGTCGACCGGCCGACGACGATCCAGCTCCAGGCCGAGGACGTTACCACCGGCGGGAAGGCCACGATCGCCCAGGTCTACTCGGACGGCTACGGCTACTCCACCCTGCGCTACCTGCGCGTCCTCCCCTGACGCTGGCAGCGGCAACGGTCCGCACGGCACCCGCTCCGCGCGGGTGCCGTGCGGCCGTTTCACCGCAGCTGGCGGGAGATGCCGATCGCGGCGGCCCGTACGGCGGGACCCCAGGAGGTGCGGGCCGGGTCGTCGGCCGAGACTACGATCGACAGCGCGGCGACGCAGCCGCCGTCGGGGCCGGTGACGGGCGCGCCGACCGAGTAGGCCTCCAGGTCGATCTGCCGGTCGGAGATGGCCACGCCGGTCCTGCGGACCTCGGCCAGCATCCGGCGCAGCTGGCCGGGATCGGTGACCGTGTGGGGCGTGAACCGCCTCAGCGGCTGGGCCAGGACGTCCTCCTGCACCGCGGGTGGCGCGTAGGCGAGCAGGGCGAGCCCGACGCCGGTGGCGTGCAGCGGCCAGTGCGCGCCGATCCTGGTGCGCACGGGCACGGCGGTCCGGCCCGCGATCCGCTCGATGTAGACGCCGTCGTTTCCCTCCCGCACTGCTAGCTGGACGTTCTGGTGGGTGGCTTCATAAAGGTCCTGCATGAACGGAAGGGCGACGTCCCGAAGCCCGGTCCCGCGCGGGCACAAGGCGGCGACCTCCACCATCCGCAGCCCTATCCGGTACCGCCCGTCCTCACCGCGCTCAAGCCCGCCCCAGCGCTCAAGCTCGCCGACCAGGCGATGGGCCGTCGTCAGCGGCAGGCCGGTGCGCCGCGACAGCTCAGAAAGCGTGTAGGCGGCGCTGCCCTCGCTGTAGGCATCAAGCACGCTCAGCAGCTTGGCCGGGACGCTCACGCGATCACCGCTCACGGCACGAAGGATACGTCCGGTGCCCGTGGCGCCCGCGCTCTAGGCCTCGCCAAGCGCCCGGAGGTAGCTGGCGAGGTTCTGGGCCGAATCGAGGGTGTCGGGGTGATCTTCGCCCAGCACACGGCGGCGCCGGGCCAGCGTGTCCTCGGCCAGCTCCCTGGCCGCCTGGTACTCGCCCAGCGCACCCAGCCAGATGGCCAGGTTGTAGGCGGAGGTGAAGGTCTCAGGGTCATCCTCACCCAGGACACGGCGACGCCGGGCCAGGGTCTCCTCCGCGAGCTCCCTCGCCGCCTGGTACTCGCCCAGCGCACCCAGCCGGACGGCCAGGTTGCTAGCCGAGACCAGGGTCTCCGGGTCATCCTCACCCAGGACACGGCGACGCCGGGCCAGGGTCTGCTCATCGAGCTCCCTCGCCGTCTGGGCCTCGCCCAGCTCGTCCAGCCTGATGGCCAGGTTGCTGGCGGACACGAGGGTGTCGGGATGATCCTCACCCAGGAGGCGGCGGCGACGGGCCAGGGTGTCCTCGTCCAGCTTGCGGGCCTGCTCGTTGTCGCCCATCTCGCTCAGGACGACGGCCAGGGTGGTCGCCCCGGCAAGGGTGTCGAGGCCGTCGGGACCGTTGCGCAGGAGGCGATGCTGGTAAAGGCGGCTGGCCAGGTCGCGGGCGCTGCGGGCGTCCCGGCGCAAGATCAGGTACCAGACCACGTCGTGAGCCAGGTCGCTGAGGGCCGGGGTGCTGGTGTCGGGGTCAAGCGTGAGCAGGTGGGGCAGCAGCCGTGCCCACCCGGGCCAGGTCGACGGCAGCTTCGTCCAGCCGGGATGGTTGGCCTTCAGCAGGGCTGCCGCCTGCGACCGGGCGGCGACGGCCGCCTCCTCCGTGAGGCGGGTCCTGATGACGGCCTGGGTGAGCCGGTGCATCAAGATGCCGTGCTGGTCGATCCGGGCCAGCGCCTGCCCGCCGATCCGGGTCAGGGCCTGACCCCACGTCACCGGGTCTGCGGCTGCCACGCCCAGCGGTCCAGGCAACTGGCCGGCCGCCACGGTGAACCAGGCCGGGGGCACCGGCTCTGGGGCCAGGAACGCGCAGATCAGCGCGGCCTGCGCGGCGGCGGGGTCGGCGGCTTGCAACTGGTCGAAGGCCATCTGGGCGACGGCGGCCAGCGACCGGGGGTAGGACGCCGGGCGGGCCTGGTCCAGGATCTCCGCCGCCCGGCCCGCCAGCAGCCGTGCGTAGTCGGTAGCCGTGATGCCGGTCGCGGCCAGGTACCCCGCCGCCTGCGCGACCGCCAGCGGAAGGTCGCCCGCCGCCTCGGCCACCAGGCCTGCATCCGCTTCGGTCAGCCTCGGCACCCGGCGGCGCAGCAGGGCGACGGACTCCGCGCGGGCCAGCACGTCGACCTCGACGGGAAGGGCCAGCTCGTCCCAGCCGCCGCGGCGGGAGGTGATCAGCACGTGCCCGGTTCCGCCCGGCAGCCAGCGGGCAACGTCGGCCGGGTCCTCGGCGTTGTCGAAGACCAGCAGCCACCGGTCGCGCTCGCGCAGCGCCGCCAGCACCGCCAGTCGTACCTCGTCGACCCCGGCCCCGGGTCCCACGCAGCCCAGCGCCGCGCCCAGGGCCGCGAATTGCTCACTGATCAGCCCCGGCTGCTCGGTATTAATCCACCACACGAGGTCATAGGCGGCGGCGTGCCGGTGGGCGTACTCGATCGCCAGCTGCGTCTTGCCGACCCCGCCCATCCCGCGCAGCGCCTGGACCACCGCCTGCTCCCTGGAGGCCAGCGCCTCCTCCAGGGCCGTAAGCAGTTCCGCCCGGCCGGTGAACCCCGGGTTGCGGGCCGGGACATTCCCCCACGCCCGCCGGACCGAGACGGCCTGGCGCGGCTGTGGGTCCTCCGCCGGGAAGTTGATGATTGCCTGGTACTTCCCCGCGACGTACGAGTCCCGGCTGGACGTCACGTCCTGCCGTACCGCCCCGTCATCGCCAGCCCCGGCCATCCCGCCTCCCGCCAAGAACTGCTATTACCGGGAAAGTTACCACCGGTGCGCCGGCCGCGACATACCTCGAGGATCGGCTGTGGCCAAACGGGCCGGCGAGTGTAAAGCTGAGTACGAGATGTCAGCCTCAGCGCGGAGGAGGACCAGGACGTGCAAGCGACAGTCGGTGATTTGATCCGCATCCGCGGCCATGCCGTCGGTGACCGGGAGAAGCATGGCGAGATCGTCGAGGTCCGTGGGGACAAGGGCCAGCCGCCGTACCTGGTGCGGTTCGGCGACGGGCAGACGCGGTTGCTGTTCCCCGGACCGGACGCGGTGATCGAGCACCCAGCGTAGCACCGCGGCAACTCCCTATTCCTGTCGTTCTGTCCGGTGGGGAGGCGGGTCTGCGGGTACCCTCGGTGGCCGGAACTCGCCCGCGGCCGTCGAACGAGTAAGGGACAGAACAGAAGATGACAGGACCTGTCAGCTCGCACACCTGGATCATGGCCGCGGCGTACCTGGCGGCGGGAATCGTCGGCTTCCTCGTGCTTCGGGGCCTCTTCGCCCGGTTGCACCGCACGGTTGAGCAGACGCGCTGGCGCGGCAGCGACATCGTCGTGGCGTTCCTCCGGCTGGTCACGCCCTGGTGCGTCGGGGTTGGCTGTGCCTGGGCCGCGATCCTGGCCCTGCCCCTGCGCAGCGTCTACCGGTATGACCTTGACCACGCGCTGCTCGCGGTCATCGTCATCGTCGTGTCGCTGGGCAGCGCGAAGGTGGCCGGGGCGGCCGTGCACGCCGGGGCGACTTCGCACGCGGGCACCTCGGGCTCGGCGACCATCTTCGTCAGCATCACCCGGGTGATCGTCTGGACGATCGGCGGGCTCGTCCTGCTCAACAGCCTCGGCGTCGCCATCAGCCCGCTGCTTACCGCCCTGGGCGTCGGTGGCCTGGCGGTTGCCCTCGCCCTGCAGGACACGCTGAGCAACCTGTTCGCCGGCGTCCACATCCTCACCTCGCGCAAGGTCCAGCCGGGCGACTTCATCCAGCTTGACAACGGGATGGAGGGATACGTCGAGGACACGAACTGGCGGAATACGATCATCCGCCAGTTGCCGAACAACACCCTCGTCGTCCCGAACGCCACGGTGGCATCGTCCATCGTGACCAACTACCACCTGCCCGAGCACGAGATGTCGGTGACCGTTCCTTGCGCCGTCAGCTACGAAAGCGACCTTGAGGACGTCGAGCGGATCACCCTTGAGGTAGGCCGGGAGGTGATGCGCGACGTCAAGGGCGGCGTCCCCGACCACGAGCCCACCGTCAGGTACAACACCTTCGGTGACAGCAGCATCACCTACAACGTGGGCCTGCGGACCACCGACGTCAGCGCGCAGGCACTGATCATCCATGAGTTCATCAAGCGCCTGCACTCCCGCTATCAGCGGGAGGGCATCGAGAACTCGTCCCCGTCTCAGTCGACGATCCAGATGAGCTCAGCCGAGCCCGCCCTGGGACCCTACGATCCGGCGCCGGTCCTTGAGCGCTAGGTGGGCGGCGGCTGCCTGAGCGGAGTGCGGTCCCTCGCGAGGTAGTAGATCAGCAGGAAGGTAACGAGGACAACGATGATGACGGCCACGGCCGGGAGCGTGACGAGCGGAGTGGCCGCCGCCGCGGCCACCACGAGGACGGCGGTGAGCACGCCTATCCCCGGGGCGGTGGCCCTGGGGGCTTGATCCCGGGAGAGGAACGCCAGCGCGACGATGTACACCGCCACGGGGATGGCTACGGAATAGGCCGCGAACCTCGGGGTGACATGAGCGCCGTGCGTAAGGGACTGGGTCTCGACCTGAAGCCCGGCGCCAACGGCGGCAACAGAAGCGAAGATCAGGTAGTGGCCGAGGGATCGCAGGAACGTCCGCAGCACCGACTCCCCGATTTCGCGCCGGATGTCCCGCAGAGAGTCATGCCGAAAGTACGACCACCACATGGCGAAGACGAGCAGCAGCCCCGCGACCGCGATCGTGATCAGGTCGGGCGAGGCGCTCTTATCGGTCACCGCGTCACCGAAGGTGGCAGCGATCGCGGAGATCACCTCACCGAGCACGATGATCGTGAACTGCCCGTAGCGCTCGGCGATATGCCCAGGATGCCAGGGCGTGCCAGAATCGGGCCGCTGGTCGCGGCTCGGGATCACCAGCTCGGCCAGCGCCAGCACGGCAAACCCAGCCATCTGCATGGGCCCGGTCAGGGTAAGCCAGCCGATCCAGGCCAGCTGGACCACGCTGATAAGCGCCGCGTAGCGCACCGTGAGCGCTCGGCCTGCTGGATGGTCGTGGGCCGCGCGCAGCGTCTGGGTCACCAGCGCCATCCGCATGACCACGTAGCCCGCCACGACCGTGACGTAATCGGAGTGGCCGAACGCGGCCGGGACCCCCGCGGAGAAGATCAGCGCGCCCGCCATCTGCAGCAGCGTCAGCAGCCGGTAAGGCACGTCGTCGGTGTCGTAGGCCGAGGCGAACCAGGTGGAGTTCACCCAGGCCCACCACAGCGCGTAGAAGATCAGGGCGTACCCGGCCAGCGCGTGGCCGGTTTGCCCCTGCCCGAGTGCCGCTCGCAGCTCAGCCGCCGCCCGCGCCACCGCCACCACGAACGTCAGGTCAAACAGCAGCTCCAGCGGCGTGGTCGACCGGTGCGGCTCGGCGGGATCGCGTCCGCGCATGGGCCGGACCCAGGGCTGTGACGACCCCGGACCGCTCATCCGCGTCTGCCATCAGGGAAAGTAGCCGCCACTTTCCTCGTTCTACAAGCGGTCGATCAGCTTGGGCCAGCCGACACGCGGGACAGCGGTCAGGCGATCCAGGACGGGACGACTTGCGCCAGCCGCTTCGGGTCGGTGAGCGACCGGATGGCGGTGATCCTGCCGTCGGTGATCGTGAAGGCCACGACCGTGCGCGCCTGCGCAGGACATCGAGGCAGATCCGCCCGGTGACGGTGGTGAGCCAGCCGCGCAGGTCCGCAATGTCCTTGCCGCCGTCGCGGGCCAGGCGCAGCCACGCCTCCTGCACGGCGTCGTCGGCGTCGGCGTCGGCGTCGGCGTCGGCGTGCGAGCCGAGTATGCGGAACGCGATCGCGTGCAGGTACGGGCGATGGGTCTCGAACCCGGCGGCAAGCTGGTCTTCTTCGGTCACGGCCCTCTCCGGTGCCGGCGGCAGTGTCACTACCAGGACGCGGCGCGCGGCCGGAAGGTAACACCAGGGCCGACGTTACCTTGCGAGGTGGCTGGACGTCGTAGTGCTGTCCGATGGCTCACGATCTGCCTTCCGAGGAGAAAAAAGTGACAGCACGCATTCAGAACGCGACGCCCAACCCCGATCCGTGGCCGCCTGGTACGAGAACCCGATCTTTCACCGACGCCGAGCGAGCCGCGCTCGCGCTCACCGAGGCCGCGACCCGGCTGTCGGACCGGCCCGGCGCGGTCACCGACGAGATCTGGCAGGAGGCCGCCCGGCACTACGACGAGCGTCAGCTCAACTCCCTGGTGCTGATGGTGGCGATCACCAACTTCTTCAACCGCATCAACACGACCCTCCGGGTGCCTGCCGGGATCCGGTGGGACTGAGCGACCCGGCCGGCCCCTTGGCCGCCGCGGCAGGCACCCCTGCCTGCCGCGGCCTCGGGCGGCCTAGTATCCGCCGGCGGACAGCTCCTCGTCCCAGGCACCACAGGGCGTGCCGTACGACGAGCTGATGTACCCAAGGCCCCACTTGATCTGAGTCGCTGGGTTGGTCAGCCAGTCCGCGCCGGCAGTGGCCATCTTGCTGCCGGGGTTCGCCTGGGGGATGCCATAGGCACCGCCGTCAGGGTTCTGCGCGTCCCAGCGCCAGCCGCTCTCCCGCATCCACAGCTGCTCCAGGCAACTCCACTGCGTCGTCTGGTTGAAGCCGAAGCTGGGCAGCATGTTGTAGCCGATCTGCTCGGCCGTGCCCGGGTCCGGCGGGGCCACCTGAACGACGTTCGCGCCCGAGGAGGAGCTGTCCGACGAGGAGTTGGTCGCCGTCTGCTGCTCGGCCGCCATGACCGCGTCCGGGTTCACCTTCACCGGGTTTGCCGCCGACGAGAGCGTCTTGGCCGCCGCGTCCATGACCAGCATCTCCTGCCGCTCCTGCTCAAGCGCGGTCAGCTGCTTGCTGTGGGACAGGCCGTCCAAGGCGGAGGCCATGCCGGCCGCGCCGCTACCGCCCGGGCTCATCGCATAGGTCACGACCGTGACGATGGCGACGACGACGACCGCGACGCCTATCGCCGGGCCCGCGATCCCGAATCGCCAGAGCAGCCCCCTGTTCCGGCTCTTCCGGCGGGCAGCGTTCCGGTTTCCAGACAACGCAGCCCCCTCCTTGAATGCCGCGCCCATCCCTGATCCGCGACAACGATCCCATGGCACCGGCTGGCGTGTCCGTTAATTCACAAAGAACCCAATGAGCGAAGGATTTACCAGTTAGCGCGCTGCCCCGCGCTCGTAACGATGCGCCACGTGGGTACTTCCACAGGGTGCACCCCGTGGACTGGTCAGGCCGGCCGTGACTGAGACCGCGATCCGGACCCGCCCTGAGCGCCTGCCGGTGGGCATGCTGCTGGCCGGCGTGGGCGGATTCCTCGACGCCTACACGTTCGTCGGCTACCGGGGCGTGTTCGCCAACGCGCAGACCGGGAACATCGTGCTGCTCGGGGTGGACGCCCAGGCGGCCCACTGGCGGGATGCGCTGCTGCACATCCCGCCCATCGTGGCGTTCATCCTCGGGGTGGGACTCGCCCACCTGATGGCGCAGCCCGGCGTGCGGACGGTGGTGCGGCGCCCGACCCGCTGGGTCCTCATCGCCGAGATCGTGGTCCTCGCCGTCGTCGCGGCCGTGCCGGGCCGAGTGCCGGCCGGAGTCGTCCCCGGTGCCATCTCCTTCGTCTCAGCGGCCCAGGTATCGACGTTCCGGTCGCTGAACGGCGTCAAGTACACCAGCACGATCTCCACCGGCAACCTGCGTGACCTGACCGCCGGCCTCGTCACCTGGCGCGTCGGCCACGACCAGGCGGCCAGGCATCAGGCTTCCGTGCTGGCCTGCGTCATCGCGGCCTTCGCGGCCGGCGCGGCCATCGGGGGGCTGTGCACCCGGCTCATCAGCCACCAGGCCGCCTGGATACCGGCCGCCGTCCTGGTCGCCGTGCTCGTCACGCTGGTCGCGGAAACCTGGCGGCTGGAACGACCGGAGGAACCCCAGCAGGCCGGCTGAGCCTACAGCCCCAGCGTCGCCGGCACCATGTAGAGGCCGAAGCCGATGACGATCACGCACAGCGTGGTGCAGGCGACCCGGTAGGCCCCGCGCATCCGCTGCTCAGGCGGCAGCGCCTTGCGCTCGAGGGCCAGCAGGAAGCCCAGCACGATGGGGAGCAGGAGGGCGTTCATGACCTCGACGTCCACGGCCAGGCGCACCAGGTTGACGCTGGCCAAGACGATGGCGGCACCCACGATGTGGGCGAGGGCGTAGGTGAGGTAGAACTTAGCGTTCTTCCTGCTTACCCGCTCGTTGAGGCTGTGGCGCCAGCCAAGCACCTCGCCAATCCCCCACGAGCCCGCCAGCGACACCACCAGGGCCGCGACCAGGGCGCCGCCGAGGATCGACGCCCCCACCAGGACCTTCGACGCGGTTGAGCCGATGAAGGGCGCCAGCCCTCCGGCCAGCTGGCCCACGGTGTTAAGCGGGGTGCTCGGGTTGACCCTGAAGATCGTCGCGGCGAACGCCACGATCACCACGATCATGATCCCCTGGGTGAGCACGGCGCCGACGGCGGTATCCCGGCGCTCGGCGTTCAGCGCCTTCGGGTGCAGGCCCTTGTCCACGATCGCGCTCTGCTGGTAGAAGATCATCCACGGCATGACCACCGCGCCGACGTTGGCCGCCAGCAGGTACACATAGGAATGCTGGCCAAGCGGCAGCGTGCCAAGCCCCCGCACCAGGGCGTGCCCGCTCGGGTGGGTGAAGATCATGGCGGGGATGAAGGCGAGCTCGGCCAGGCCGACCGCGATCCCGATCCGCTCGGCCCGGCGGTAGCTGCCGGTGAGGGCCAGGCCGAGCAGGAAGAGCGTGGCCACCGGCACCGTGACCCACGCGGAGATACCGAACAGCTCCCCGACCCCGGCGACGCCAGCGAACTCGGTCAGCAGCGCCCCCACCGCCGACAAGAGCAGCGTTCCCGCCGACACCATCCCCCAGCCGAGCCCGAAATGCTGGCGGATGAGCGCCCCGTGGCCCTTGCCGGTGACGACACCAAGCCGGACCACGATCTCCTGGGCCATGAACAGGATCGGGATCAGCACGAGCTGCGGCAAGACCATCGCGTAGCCCCACTGGGCGCCCGACTGGGCCGCGGTGATCAGGCACCCCGCGTCCGTGTCGGCCAGCATCACGATGAGTCCGGGACCCCACACCGCCAGGAGCCCGGCGGCGAGCAGGCCGCGCCGCGGCCGGCTCCCCAAGGTGGTGCTGTCAGTCGCCTCAAGGACCCCAAGGGCGTCGCCAGAAGCGACAGTGTCCTTCGCGGTACGCGCTTCTTGCATTGGCAGCAGCTCCTCCACGCGGGTGACGGGTTGCAGCGCAAGTAAGGTTAGCCTTACCTGCTTGCACCCTACCCGCGTGCTCCTGAGGTAACACTTCCCAGTGGGTTAGATGAGACTGGAGCGCTGGTAGTCGGCTGGCAGGACGCCCATGACGTGGAAGTCCTTCCAGCCGTCCGGGTAGAGCTGGCACTCGCGGCGGGTGCCCTCGTGGCGGAAGCCGCACGCCTGGTAGCAGCGGATGGCGCGCTGGTTGGTGGCCAGCACCTCCAGCTCGACCCGATGCGCGCCCAGCGGGCCGAAGGCCCAGTCGAGCACCAGCCGGGTCGTTTCCTGGCCGAGCCCGCGACCGCGCAGGGCCGCGACGAACAGGCCCAGGCTGTAGACCGCCCGGTGCTGGTCAGCGTCGACGTTGAGCTGAGCGTGGCCGATGCAGTGCCCGTCATGCACGATCGACCAGGGGTACACGCCCCAGTCCGGGTGCGGTGCCCACTGCATGGCCACCAGCCGCTCCCGCACGTGGTACTGGCGGCCGTCCCACTCCCGCCGCCAGGCGGAGCCGTACCCGTCTTCCTCTTCTGGATCGATGGGATGGGCGAGCCGGTCGTCGATGTCGGATTCCCGGGCCGCGCGCAGCATGACGCGCTCCCCGCGCAGCACCGGAAAGTCAGGCAGCGCCAGCGGATCAAGCATCGTCTTAGGCTAATGCCCGGCGCTCGCTGGCCGGCCTGGGGGCTTGCCAGCAGTGGCTGCCGCGCCGAGCCGCATCGCCGCGGCAGCCACTGTGATGAAAGTAAATATATTGGCGGCCCATGTCGATGATCGCGCTCCTAACGAGTTCCTGACGGGGGCGCCACCAACCTAAGCAGCTTCAAAACGGCGGCCTGACCTGGGCCGGCGTAGGCTTGAAGTCAACGTCGGGAGCGTGAATGGCGATAGCCGTCGGAGTCTGGATCGCGTTCGCGGGCGCACTCGCGCTGCTCGTCGGCGTGACCGCACGGCGCCAGGTCCGTCGCCTGCGCCGCCGGGGCGCCAGCACCTGGGCTACCGCCGTGCACCGGCCGTCACCGCACCCGCGGGGCAGGCCGCGGGTCAGCCTGCAGTACACGGTGGCCAACGGCCAGGTGCTTGAGCGCCCGGTGCCGACCCGGCGCGCCGCGCGGCTGTCCGCTGGCGAGAAAGTGCTCGTCTGGTACGACCCCGAGGACCCGACGGACGTGCTCGTCTACGGCCGCGACGGTCGCCGGTCTGACCTGGCCTTCATGCTCGTCGGCCTGGCCTTTGTCATCATCGGATCGGTAATCGCGGCCTTCGCTCCCTGAGCGCGCCCATGCTAAGGTTTGCGTTGTTCAGGGGGGTATGAGAACGGGAGGCACTCTTGGTCTCAGGAATTCTCTTCGTCGTCATCTACATCGCCTGCATCGCGGGATCGGCCACCATCGGAGCAAGGAAAGGCCGCCCGGTGCTGGGGATCGTGCTCGGCATCCTGCTGCACGTCATCGGACTGATCATCATCGCCGTGATTCCGGCCAAGCGCGTCGACGATTACTGATCACGGGGCGCAAAAGACCCTGAGGGAATCCGGGGCGGATCAGGGTTGAGTCCGGGGTGATGCCCGATGCGGCCCGAGGCCTGCCTGAGGCACTCTAGGGGCATGAACGCAACAGCCCCTCTGCACCGCGCCACCAACGGGCGCATGGTGACCGGCGTCGCGGCCGGTCTCGCGGACTACCTCGGCGCGGACGTCACGATCGTCCGCATCGGCTTCGTCGTCGCCGCCTTCTTCAGCGGCCTCGGCATCGTGGCCTACCTGGCCGGAGCGCTGCTGATCCCGGAGGAGGGCTCCGACGAGTCCATCGCTACCTCCCTCATCCACTCCGTCTCGAACGGCCGGTGAGCACGATGCCGACGACCGACCGCGGGCGGGCCACCTGGTTCCGCATGGGCCCTGACCTCAACATGCGGGTGTCCGACGCCGAGCGCGCCCAGGTGGCCGACCGCCTGGCCAGGCACTTCGCCGACGGACGTCTCGACCAGGTCGAGTTCGACGAGCGGGTCAGCCGCGCGATGGCAGCCAAGACCGTCGGCGACCTCCGTGGCCTGTTCGACGACCTGCCTGACCTGCCCGGCGACATCCCCGACGACAACGCGGACGACACCCGGGCCGACGGTTTCCAGCCCGGGCACGCGCCGGGCATGTCGCCGACCCATGGCTGCGCGGCGGCACGGCGGGGCGGACCGCTGCGGAGGCCGGTCCGCACCGCACTGCTCGTCGTCTTGATCCTGGCCGCCGCCAACATCGCCTGGCACATGGTGGCCTTCTGGGTCACGCCCCTGGTGTGGCTCGTGGTCATCGCCGCGCTCATCGTGGCCCTCTCGCGACACCATCACCGTCCCGGCAACTAGACACCGCGACAAACGGGGGAACGGGCCCTGATCCTCACACGGGGGACATCAGGGTCCGTTCAGGGTTTTCCCTGACTTCCCGGTCAGCCAGCCGGGGCAGGTCCAGCGTGACCCGCAGGCCCTCGCCCTCGCCCGACGTCGCCAGCGCGCGCCCGCCATGGGCGACCGCGATCTCACTCACGATCGCCAGGCCGAGTCCCGAGCCAGGGCGGGCCGCCGCCGCGGCCCGGTAGAACCGCTCGAAGATATGCGGCAACTGGGCCTCGGATACCCCGGGCCCGTCATCGCTGACCTCGATCACAACCCCAGGCTCCTCGGCCGAGCCGGCCGCGCGGATCACCGCGACCGTGCCGTCCGGCGTGTGCACGGCGACGTTAATGATCAGGTTGTCGACGGCCCGTCGCAGCAGTTCCTCATCCCCCGCCACCTGCAGCCCCGGCGCCACGTCGACCCGCCAGGTGTGGGCCGGGGCCGCGACCACGGCCCGTTCCGCACACGAGTTGATGAGGCTGGTCAGGTCGACAAGCGCGTGGGCCTGCACCGGGTGGGCGCCCAGCCGGGCCAGCCGGAACATGTCATCGACCAGGCGGCTCATCCGCTTGGCCTCCAGCGTGATCCGCCGCATGACCTCGTCAAGCTCGTCGCCGCCGGTAACGGCGCCCAGCGTGTACAGCTCGGCATTGGCCCGCAGGGACGCCAGCGGGGTGCGCAGCTCGTGGCTCGCGTCGGCGAAGAAGCGGCGCATGTGCCGCTCGCCGGCCGCCCGCTCCTCGACCGAGGTCTCGATGCGGCCCAGCATCCCGTTGACGGCGAGGCCGAGCCGGCCTACCTCGCTGCGCGGGTGGCGGGACGACACCCGGGCGGTGAGATCCCCGGCCGTGATCCGGTCGGCCTGCGCCGCCATCGCCTCCACCGGCCGTAGCCCGCGCCGCAGCACCAGGTACACCCCAAGGCCAATCACCAGCAGAACGAGCCCGCTCCCTGCCGCGACGACCAGGCCGATGTTGTCGATGGTCTGGTCGACCTGCTTGAGGCTGGTGGTAGCTACCAGGGTCCCGCCGCCGACCCGCACCGACTCACCCCGGGCCAGCTGGCCGAAATTCGCCCCGACCTCCACCGTCTTGGCGCCCTGCGTGGCCGCGAGCCGTGCGGTGAGGCTCGAGAGCAGGAGCCTGGCCCCCGGGATGTTCGCGGCGGCCGCCTGGATCTGCACCTGCTTGCCAGAAGGCTCCACGTAGGTGATGTTGAACGTGCCAACCGGCACGAAATGGGGGCCTCCGGCCGGGACCGCACCCGCCGGCTGCTTGGCGTTCATGGTGATCTGCGAGCCGGCCCCGCCTGGTTGTCCCTTGGTCAGCACGCCCTGCACCGCGGGCAGGCTCTGCTGCAGCGCGCTGTGCAGGCTGCCGTCGGTCTGGCCGAGCAGGGTGTGGCGCATGATCGTGACCGCGCCGATGTCGAAGGCCGCCAGCGCCACCAGGGTGACGAGCACGACGCCGGCCATCACCTTGACGCGGAGCTGCGCGCGCAGCAGGCGGCGGGCGGTCGCCGCCAGGTCAGGCTTCCTCATCGTCATCCTCCGGTTGGGGCAGGCGAAGGCTGTAGCCGACCGCGCGCTGGGTGTGGATCAGGTCCGGGCCCGGGCCCGCCAGCTTGCGGCGCAGGTAGGCGACGTAGGTGGCCACCACGGTGGTCGAGCCGCCGAAGTCGTATTCCCAGACGTGGTCGAGGATTTGCGCCCGGGTGAGCACCCGGCCCGGGTTGAGCATGAAGTAGCGAAGCAGCCGGAACTCCGTCGGCGATAGGTCAACCCGGTGACCGGACCGGCGGACCTCGTAGGCGTCCTGGTCCAGCGTCAGGTCGGCGAACTCGAGAAGCGGGCTGGCGGGAGCCGGGCGGGTGCGGCGCAGCACGGTGCGGACCCGGGCGGCCAGCTCCTCAAGCCCGAACGGCTTGGTGATGTAGTCGTCGCCGCCGATCGTCAGCCCCGCGACCTTGTCCTCCCTGGTGTCCTTCGCGGTCAGGAAGATCACCGGGACCCGGTTGCCGTCCCGGCGCAGCCGCTGCACGATCTCGAACCCGTCGATGTCGGGCAGCATCACGTCTAGGACGACCAGGTCGTACAGGTGCTCGCGGGCCAGGCGCAAGGCCTGCCTGCCGCCCGCCGCGACCGTCACGGTAAAGCCGAGGAACCGCAGTGAGGCCGCCACGGCGTCGCGCAAGAACGGCTCGTCGTCCACGACAAGCAGGTCGGCTTGGTCCACTGTCATCAGGCCTTCTCCAGTCACCGCCACAGGACAGCACGCCCGAGTGAATACCGCATGCAGCCATTATGTGAGCTTCGTGTGAGCCGACTGTCCGCGCAGTCTCACACAAAACTCACACAGCGCTCGCGAAGCCCCTGCAGATCGGGCCTCCAGGATCAGCTTCCATGACGCAAAGCGTTCTCTCTACGGACCAACCAGAAAAGGCGGGCCACGCCTCACGGCTGCGCCGCCGCAGGAACACGCTGATCGGGACGGGGGTTGGCGCCGGGCTGCTGGCCATCGGCGGGCTGATCGGTGCGTCCTTCGTCAAGTCACCCGCCCAGCTGGCGGCCGACACCGCGGCGCCGGCTCCCACGGTGGTGACCGCGGCCGTCGTCGCGCAGATCCTGACATCGTCGGTCCAGATGCGCGGCCTTATCTACCCGGGAACCTCCTACGACGTGTACGCGACCGCCCCCTCGTCGTCCGCAGGCTCGAGCGGGTCGGGCGCGAGCGGGTCGAGCGGATCAACGCCGACGTACATCACCAAGCTTGACGTGGCGGCGGGCGACACCGTCTCAGACGGCGAGCAGCTGGCCGAGATCGACGGCGCCCCGCTGTTCGCGCTGACCGGCGACGTGCCGGCCTGGCGGGACCTGACCCCGGGCGAGAGCGGCCCTGACGTCCTCGAGCTGCAGAAGGCGCTGGCCGCGCTGGGCTATTACGACGACGGTGACACCGCGGGGTACTACGGCTCGGCCACTGAGTACGCCGTCACCTTGTACTTCGACCACCTCGGCTACACCCCGCCGTCCGACGGCGGGCTGCCCGCGGCCGATGTGGTCTTCCTGCCCTCGCTGCCCGCGACGGTGATCGCGGTCAGCGGGTCCACCGGCACCGCCCCAGGCCAGCCGTTCCTCGAGCTGGCGGCGAAGGGGGCGCTGGCGCTGACGGGCGAGCTGCCGCCCGCCTACGCGGGCCAGGTGAAGGCGGGCCTGAGGGTCAGCGTCTACGACGAGGTCAGCGGGTTCCGCACGACCGGGACCGTGGGGAACCTGGGGACACCGACCACGACGGCGCCCGCCGGCACGGTCGTCGATGTCGGCTCGGTCCCGGCCAGCTCGGGATCATCGGGCTCCTCGGGCTCCTCGGGGTCGAGCGGATCCTCGAGCTCAGGGTCGGACTCTGGATCGGGGTCGACCACGTTCATCCCGCTGGACGTCCGCACAAGCGCGGCGATGCCCGCGACGGAGAACGGCGAGAACGTCCTGGTCACGGTAGAGACCGGGCGAACCGAGGGGCCGGTGCTCTCGGTTCCTGTGGCCGCGATCGTCACCACGGCCGGCGGCACCAGCTACGTCACCGTCGTCGGCGCCGACCACAAGCAGACGCAAGTCCCTGTCACGCCGGGGATCTCGGAGAACGGCTACGTGCAAGTGACCCCGGTGACGGCGGGGACGCTGTCGGCCGGGCAGAACGTGGTGGTGAGCGGCTGATGACGGTACCGCCGACCAGGCCACCCGCGATCGAGCTGCGGGGCCTGGCCCGCACCTACCCGGGGCCGCCGCCAGTCGCGGCGCTGCGGCCGACGAACCTGGTCATCGAGGCCGGACAGTACGTAGCGGTCACCGGGCCATCGGGCTCGGGCAAGTCGACCCTGCTGCACCTGCTTGGCCTGCTTGACTGGCCGACGGCGGGCAGCTACCTGCTTGACGGCGCGGACACCAGCCGCATGCGGGACGCCGAGCGGTGCGCGCTGCGCGGCAGCCGGATCGGGTTCGTATTCCAGTCGTTCCACCTGCTGCCCTACCGCACGGCGGTGGAGAACGTGCAGCTGGCCCAGCTCTACAACCAGACGCCGCGTTCGGGGCGGACCAGTGCCGCGATCGAGGCACTGCGGTCAGTCGGCCTCGGCCACCGGCTTGACGCGCTGCCTACCCGGCTGTCGGGCGGAGAGTCCCAGCGGGTCGCGATCGCACGGGCGCTGGTGAACCGGCCGAGCCTGCTGCTGTGCGACGAGCCGACCGGCAACCTGGACTCGGCCAGCGCGGCCACGATCATGGCGCTGCTCGGTGAGCTTAACCAGGCTGGCTTCACGATCGCGGTGATCACGCACGACGCCGGGGTGGCCGCGCAGGCCAGCCGGACGGTCTCGATCAGGGACGGAGTCTTGTCCGAGGGCGGCCAGCGGGCGGTGGAGCATGCCTGACCCGCGCCCGCTACCCGCGCGCCGCAAGTCCGTGATGTCGGGCCGCGACGCCGCCGCCGAGGCGATCGCCGGGATCACCCAGCGGCCCGGCCGCGCCGTCCTCACCTTGCTCGGCACCGTCCTCGGCGTGGGCGCCTTCGTGGCCGTGCTCGGGCTGACCGCCACCGGCGCCGGGCAGATCTCCCAGCAGTTCACGGTCTTGCAGCAGACCACGGTCACCGTGCAGGACAACGGCCCGGCGGGTGACGTCGCCCCGCCGGGCAGCAACCCGGCCATCGGCTTCCCCGCCGACGCGGACGCCATCGCCGACCGGATCAACGGGGTCACGGCCGCCGGGGTCTACTGGCCGGTATCGCTGCCGACCGGCGCCACCTTCACCGGGTCGCTGGCCCTTTCCGCCCCGTCGAGCCAGTCCACCATCCTGGCGGCGGCCTCACCCGGCGCGGTCACCGCGATGGGCCTGACGCTGGTGGCCGGCTCGCCGATCTCCAGCTTCGAGAACGACACGGCCCAGCACGTCGCCCTGATCGGCGTCACCACCGCGACGGAACTTGGCATCTCACCGGCGCGGCTAGCCGACCGGCCCGCGGTGTTCCTCGACGGCGTGGCCTACACGATCGTCGGCGTCTTCTCCTCGGCCGAGCGGGGCGGGCTGAGCGCGGACTCCATGATCATCCCCGCGAACACGGCGCTCGCGGACTTCGGCAACCCCGAGCCCGGGGTCGGCAACCAGACCGAGGCCGTGATGCTCATCGCCACCAAGGTCGGTGCGGCCAAGTCGGTGGCGGCGCAGATCGCGGCGGCCGAGCTCCCGACCGATCCCAGCCGGCTCGTCGTCACGTCCCCGCCGAATCCGCAGAACCTGCAAAGCCAGGTGACCGGAGACCTGGCCGGCCTCTTCCTTGTGCTCGCGGCGATCAGCCTGCTGATCGGCGCGGTCGGAATCGCCAACACCACGCTGGTCGCGGTGCTTGAGCGCACCGAGGAAATCGGCCTGCGCCGCGCCCTGGGCGCCCGGCCCCGGCACATCGCGGCCCAGTTCCTTTCCGAGTCGACGGCCCTAGGCACGCTCGGCGGCCTGCTCGGCACCTGCATCGGGGTCGGCGTCGTGGTGATCTTCGCCGCGACTAGGGACTGGACCGCCATCCTCAATCCGGCCTACACGCTGCCCGCACCGCTGATCGGCAGCGTCGTCGGCCTGCTTGCCGGGACGTACCCGGCGCTGCGGGCCGCTCGCACCAGTCCGCTGGCAGCGTTGCGGCATTTCTAGGTGACCGTTATGAAGGGAATATCCATGCGGTTGCGTTCTCTCCCCTGGCTGGTGCTGGCCGGCACCTGCTGCGCGGGGCTAGCGGCCTGCACGGCCGCGAGCTCTTCCGGCCCGCTCAACACCGTGACCCCGCCGACGGTGGGCAAGCCCACCCCGCCCGACTCGGTCGACGCGGCGCTGGCCCGGATGTCGCTGTACCCGTACACCATCCTCGGGCAGTCCGACAACGACCCGCTGGCACCGGGCGAATCGGACACCCAGCTCGGCGTCGCCTGCGCCAGTGTGGCGGGCTACCCGGGCGCGCAGAACATGACGGGAGTCTCGATCCGGGTGTCGACGGCCGGGCTCGGGTTCGGCCAGGACTGGGGCCCCTGGGGTTACCTCGGCGCGGTCGACGCCCAGCAGTCCGGCTTCCTCCCCACGCCAGGCAAGGCACTCGATGAGCTTGGCCTCGGTAGCGACCGCCCGCAAAGCCCATCAAACGCCAGCATTCCCACCGCCGAGCGGAACGCGCTGGAAAAATGCGGCACGATAAAGTTCAACTTCCTCAACGACATGTTCAACGGCCCGCTGGCCGGCATCAACGCGATCGCCCAGGCCATCTCCACCGACATGACCAACAACCCCTCGGTCAAGGCGGCCACCAAGGCCTGGGCGGCGTGCATGGCGAGCAACGGCTACGACTACGCCACCCCTGAGGCGGCGGGGAAGGCCCAGATAGCGGCGATCTCCGGCGGCACCAACTCGCTGAGCCCGAACGAGCCAATCAGTCCCGCGGTCCGCTCGGCCCAGATCGCGGCGGCCGTCACTGACGCCAGGTGTACCTCCTCGACCGACCTGGCCGGCATCTACTTCGCGGTGGAGGCCAGCTACGACCAGCAGGTGGTGAGCGCGAACCAGACGGCACTGAATACCGGGGTGCAGCAGTTCCGCTCGGCCTACGCCAAGGAGATCAGCGAGCTGCCGCACCTGCTGGCCACGACGAAGGCCAACCCGTTCCCCAACGGCGCCAAGGTAGCCGCGCCCGGCTCAGGCGGCAGTAGCGCGCCCTCCGAACGGACATCAGCCACCTGCTCAGGCGGCCCCAGCTCGGAGAACGCCTGCTGACTACGGGGCTCGCGGCGGCAGGGTGACGCCGGTGAGCTGCTCGGCCTGTGCCCACAGCCGGGCGGCGGCGCCGGCGTCCCGCCCCCGCCGGGGCACCCAGGCCCTCCCCGGCGGGCCGGCCAGCTCCAGCGGGCCCCGCGGCCCGTAGTAGCCGCCGCTGACTGCGTCCGGGCTGGTGGCGGCGTACAGCAGCGGCTCAACTCCGTGGCGGACATGCTGCACCGGGTGCGGGATACGGAAGACCAGGTGCAGCAGCGTCGGCCGGTGGCCGGGCTGGCGCAGCGCCGCTCCCGCGGCGAGCAGGTTCGTCCTGGTGTAGCCGGGGTGGGCGGCGTTACTCGCCAGCGGCCAGCCTCGCTCCGCCGCGATGCTCGCCAGTCGCCTGGCCAGCATGAGGTCGGCGAGCTTGGAAGCGGCATAAGCCCCCATCGGGCGGTACCCGCGCTCGGCTTGCAGGTCGTCGAAGTCAAGGCGGCCGAACCACGCCCACAACGAGCTCATCGTCACGACGCGGGCCGCGGGCGCGGCCAGCAGCAGCGGCAGCAGCCGGAGGGTCAGCGCGAAATGGCCAAGGACGTTGGTGCCGAACTGCAGCTCAAAGCCATCGGTGGTGGTCAGCCTCGACGGCACCGCCATCAGCCCCGCGTTGTTGAGCAGCAGGTCGACCTGGGCGCCATCGGCGAGCAGCCCTTCGGCGAAGTCCTTGACCGAGGCGAGGCTGGCCAGGTCGACCTGCCTGACCTCCACCGAGGCCTGCGGGAACTCGCCGACGATGGCGTCGCGGGCCTGCTGCCCGCTGGTGACGGAGCGGACGGCGAGCAGCACGCGTGTGCCGGCCCCGGCCAGCCGCCTGGCGGCCTCCCGGCCGAGGCCGCTGTTGGCCCCGGTGATGACGGCCAGCCGGCTCGACTGGTCGCGGACCTCGTACATGACGGCATTATGCGCGATCCAGGGCCGCATTATGCGCACTCGGAATGGATATACCTCCTATGGGACATCAAGGGGGATGGTACTTATGGCTTTCTGTACACGATGCGGGACTCCGCGCACGGACGGGGATAGAACCTGCGCGAACTGCGGACGTGAATTCGGGCCGCCCGCCGACCAGCCACTATCGGCGCCGCCTACGGCTACATTGCCGCCGCTTGCCTTGCCGCCGCTTCCGGGCCCGTCCGGACCGGACGCCGCAGGTTCCTACCAGGTGTACGAGGAGCCGCAGCCGACGACCTGGGACTATGGCCTGCCCCCCGGACCGGCCCCAGCGCAGCAGCCAGCCGGGTGGGGATACTACGACGAGCCGCGGCGGCTGGCGCCCGACCGCGCCGACGGGTTCTGGGACTCGTTCGGCGGGCCGGCCTCCGACCCGGCCTACGGGGCGACCGTGCCACCCGGCTCGCCACCGTACCCGCCGCAGGCGGCGCAGCCGGCTCCCCGCCCGCCATCGTCGCACCGGCTCGTCGAGGCCCGCCCGGCCACCCGGCGACGGCGCGGGCTGCAGGGCACCATCGTGGCGGCGGTCTCGCTGCTCATGCTGGCCTGCGGCGGCGGCGCCTACGCGGTCGTCACGTCGCTGACCAGCCACTCCGCGAACCGGAGCGGCACGGACGCGGCCGGCCCCGCGACATCGGCGGCCGCGCGGTCCGCACCGCTGACGCCTTCCGCTTCCCCCGCGAGCGCGAGCGCTTCGCCGGCGGCGGCATCGGCGCCTTCCGGCACCGCCCCGCCCGCCTCGACCGGGGCTACCACCACCGCGCCCGCGGGCGGCCAGGCACCCGGGACGGGGACCGTCGCCGTCTCGTCCGGCGCGCAGGCCGATCCGGCCGAGCCGGCGGTGGCCGCGTGGCTTAGCCGCTACTTCACGGCGATCAACAGCCACGACTACCAGGCCTACGTCCGCCTGCTCGACTCCCAGGAAGCCGCGGACGAGAGCCAGTCCGACTTCACCTCCGGGTACAGCACCACCACCGACTCGGCGGAGACGCTGACGGCGATCAGCGACCTCAGCGGGGGCGGTGAGGCGGCCACCGTGAGCTTCACCAGCCACCAGTCAGCCGGGCAGAGCGTGAACGGCAGCTCCTGCGACCACTGGACGATAACGGTCTACCTGGAGCCGCGCGGTAGCAGCTACGTCACTGTCCCGCCGCCAGCCGGGTACCACTCAAGCTACGAGTCCTGCTGATCACCGGCGGCTCATGGTCACCGGCCGGCCATGGCCGGACCCGGCCCGCCTGCCGGGCTAAGCCCGCTGCCCGGCTGCGCGGTGCTTGCTACTGGCGGGGCGTTGCCCGCCGGGCCGACCGGCTTGCCCTGGCCGCGGTCCGGGGTCCAGGCCCACGAGCCGCCGGGGAAGCCCGCGGGGAAGAAGTAGGTCATGGGGCCGGAGTCGTGGCCGACCTTCAGGTACCGCGCGCAGTACCAGAGCACCCACCGCGCCCCGCCGGGCGCGGCCTTGGCCAGCTTATTGAAGTCGGTCTTGTCCCAGGTCGTAGAGCCCGGCCGCCACGGGTTGCCGAAGTAGGCCTGGCACCACTGCTTCGGCCCGGCCGGGGTGGCACTGGCCGGGGGCTGGGGGCCTGACGCCGCCGACGGCCGGATCTCCCTGGCCCCGGGGACCGGGGCTGCCGTCGCCCGCGCTGACCCGTTCGCCTCCTCGCTTGGCGCTGACGCCGAGGTCGTCTTCACCGGCGGCGCACCGAACGCGACGTGAGCGGCATTCTGGATCGGGCCGGGCAGCGAGCCGGCGTAGGCGAAAACGCCGACAATCACCAGCAGCGCCAGCGCGGCGACCGTCCCTGCCGCGCGTGGCCGTCGCATCACCGGCCGGGGCAGCCCGCCCGGATGACTAGCCGGGCGCCGGGCGGGCCCGGCCCGGTGCCTAGCTCGGCTCGGGCGGGAACCCGCGGGGTCTGGGGGGATCTCCAGCTGCAGCGTGTGCGCCAATCCGGCGGGCGCGCCCTGGCGCGTACCGGGACCAGGCCGCCCGTCCACGAGGGTGTCATCGAGCCAGGGCCCGCGGATGTCGCGGAAGGCGGCCAGCGCCAGCGACTCGGCGGCAAGCTCCGACCTCGATGGCGCGGCTCGCAGCGCGTCCACCGTCTCCCGCAGCTGCCGCAGGTCCGGTGACAGGGCGGCTCGCCGCGGCAAGCCGTCGAGCAGCAGGTCCGCGACTTCCTCGGTCAGCAGCGAATCGAGGCCCGGGTCGCCCTGCGACCCGGCGCCCGGCAAGTCCCGCGGGAAGCTGTCGCGCATGTCATCGTCTGGAACGCCGTACCGGCTCAAAGCGTTACACCTGCCCCTGATAGCAGGGTCGCGAGCCTTTTCAGGCCGCGGTGGGCGGCGACCCTGACGGCACCAGGCGTGCTGCCTACCATCCGCGCGACCTCGTCAGTATCCAGGCCGGCGACCACGCGCAGCATTACGACCTCCGCCTGATGATCGGGGAGCCGGGACACCAGGGCGATGGCCCGCTCCGTCGCGATGTTGTCCAGGGCAATCTGCTCCGCGCCGGCGGTGCGCGGCAACTCGGCCGCGTGGATGTCGTCAAGCGGCTCCGACGGGTGCCTGGTGCGGTGCCTGACCTGGTCGAGGGCACGCCTGCGTGCGGTCGTGAAGAGCCAGGCGCGCCAGGCGGCCTCGTCCCCGGTGAACTGGGCCAGTCCCCGCATCACGCTGATCCAGGTTTCCGCGGCCACGTCCTCGGCGTGCTCCGGGGTCATAACTCGTAGGTAGCGCACCAATGCCGGGTTCGCGTCCCGCCATAGGGCGGAGAACGCCGCCTCATCGCCCGCCTTGGCCTGCGCCAGCCGGATCGCGAACTCTTCGCCCACCACACCCAGAGTATCGACAGTTAACCGCTGTCTCCGCAGCTAAATCCCCATCATGATCGACATCTGCACCACATGGCGCAGTTTCGGGGAAACTCAGCCGGGTGCTACCACGAATTGGCGCAGATAAAGGTCACGGAAAGTAACTGGACCCCGCGGGCCGGGGAGGGCGTCGATATTGATCCCGGTTTCCGGCACGCCGAGCAGCTTGAAGCCATCAAGGAGCCTGGTGGTCGCGTTCCAGAATGCCCCGGTCCCCGTGTACGCGTCGAGGAACTCCGTGGCCGCCTCCGGATCGGTGGCCGCGATCCCGGCCGCGAGGCCTGAGGTCTCCTCGTTGGCGATCAGGGCCGCCTGGGCGGGGCCACCGGCCGGGGCGATCGTGACGGTGGCCTCGCGGCCCGCCTCAAGCGCCCACTCGTGGCCAAGCCTGTGGTCGTGCGGAGGCAGGGACGCCTCGATGCCCATGGCCTTGAGCTGCCCGGTGACCAGCGGCAGCCACTCGTCCCACCGCTGGCGGTCAATCAGGAGCAGGTTGAGGCGGTTGCACACGCCGAGCCGGTCCAGGCTGGCCGCGATCAGGGCCGTGGCCTCGGCTTGCCGGGCCGAAGAGTGAAGGTAGAGGACGCCGCCGCCGTCGGCGTGGGCCAGGGTCCTGACCCCGCGGGCGGCACCCTCGGCGGCCAGCGCCCTGGTGCTGTCGCCGCTGCCGCGCAAGATGACGAGCGGGACCAGATCCGGCTCGCGGACCAGGGCATAGGCGGCGGCCTGGCCGGGCACTCGCATCAGCTGGATGGCCTGCGGGCTCAGGCCGGCCTTGGCCAGGGCAGGCGCGATCACCTCGTCGGCCAGGGCGATGGAGGACCGCAGCGCGGCACTGCCGGTGCGCAGCACGCCAGCGTTGCGTGACTTGATCAGCTGGGAGGCGACGTCGATCGTCACGTTCGGGCGCGCCTCGTAGTTCGCGCCGACGACGCCGACCGGACGCCGGCGCTCGAGCACGGCGAGGCCGCCCTCGAGATCCCTGATCTTCCTCGTCGCCCGCTCGTGCGGCACCCCGGCCAGGATCTCCAGCTGGCCGGCCATGGCGGTCAGCCTGGCCTCGTCCAGCCTGAGGCGATCTTGCATCGCGACCGGCAGGCCCCCCTCGGCCGCCGCGCGCATGTCGTCGGCGTTGGCGGCCAGGATCGCCTGCGTCGCGGCGGGGATGGCGGCGGCCATCGCGCGCAGGGCCTCGTCGATGACGGCGTCTGGTGCGCTGGCAAGGCCCGGCACCGCCGCTCGGGCGGTGCGGGCCGCCGCCCGCACCGCGTCCGTGGCCTCGGCTGACGCCTGTCCTGTCATGTCCTGGCTCCCCGGGATGCGAAGTGACGTACCCCACCTCAGTGTAGTCAGGAAAGCTGGCCCGCCTCCCGGTTGTGGCGGCGAAGGTCATCAAGGACCTGCTGGCCGAGCTTGCGGGTCTCGCGGTTGTTGATCAGCACGCCAGCGAGGGCCCCGGTGAACAGCGGTGCCAGGGAGAACGTGCTGCGGCGTACCCGGGCCATGAGCCGCCTGCGCAGCATCCGTGCCAGCGGCGACCCGGCGGCGAGCACGAGCCCGCCAGGAACGGTGAAGAACCCGCGGCGGTGTGCCCAGGCGGCCAGGTAGGCGCGGGCCCGGTCGGTACCGCTGCCCGGCGCGGGCACGCCCATGATCTCGTGCAACTCGGCGACAAGCTTGAGCTCGATGCCGATGATCGCGAGGGTCTCGGCCAGCACCTCGACGGGGAAGGCGGGCAGCACCGGCAGCGCGGCCCAGGTGCCGGTGGCCCCGCCGACGGCGGCCGCGGCCCGGCCCGCCCGCTCTACCAGCAGCTCGGCGATCTCGTTGTCAGTGCGGCCGGAGAACTGCTGCCGCAGGGTCTCGGCATTCCTGATCCGCAGCCGGGGGCCCATCTCCTCGACCTGCCCGGTGAGCCAGGTGACGGCGGATGTCATGCCACGCTGCGCCACCCGGCCGCCACGCCCGGCCGTGTCGGCCGCGGCCTGCGCGGTGGCCTGCACGCCGTTCCCGGCCGAGTTGATCGCCTCGGCGGCCCGCCGCGGCGCCGCCCGGCCGCCACGCCCGACCGTCTGCGCCGTGGCCTGCGCGATCGCCTGCACGCCCGTCCCCGCCGAGTTGACCGCCCGCGCCGCCCGACCCGGCGCCTCCTTGCTGCCGCGCCCGATGGTCCTCGCGGTGGCCTGGGCGATCGCCTGCACGCCGTTCCCAGCCGAGTTGATCACGTCCGCTACCCGGCGCGAGGCTCCGGGCCAGCCGCCTGATGCCGAGCCGGCGGACGTCGAGTCGGCGGACGGAGGCCCGGCCGCGGCCCCCGACTCGACGATGGCGTCCGGTTCAGGCAGGTCTTCCGTCTCCGACAACTCGGTGGCGAGCCGGGCGGCCTCCGCCGCGGCATCCCCATCCGAGTCTTCTGCCGACTCCTTGCGACGCTTGATCATGTCCTGCGCCCTCCCCAAAGGAGCTCACCAATATGTGATCCCTTACCGGGGAAGGGGCGACGAAACGTCCCGATGGCCCTTATTACGGGGGCACGGGAGGCGCTCATCTCCTGGTTAACCGCACCGGCGGCCGGCCCGGGCCGTCGGAGTGGTAGCGGCTGAGCATCTGGGCGACGAGCTCAGGCGTCAGGCCGGCGGGCTGGTGCTGCCTGAGGCTGCCCTTGGGGATCGCGGTGATCAGCAGCAGCCCGGCCGTTGCGCCCGCGAGCGGGACCGCCAGGGCCGCCGCCGGGTGCAGCCGGATAACCGCGATCACCTGCCGTGCCGCCATCCGGACCCGGTCCGCCATGATCGCCACGGCGAGCTGGCCCGGAGGCAGCAGCGGCCCGCAGCCCACCCGCGACTCTTGCCGCAGCCGCCGCAGGGCGCCGCGGCGCTGCGGCGTGTTCAGCCCAGGCCGCAGGTAGATGATGGTGGTCGGGCCCGCCGCCTCAGCTCTTGCGTGAAGTCCCGCCGACAGGTCCAGGTACCGGATACGGATCACGATGACGTCCATTCACGCATGCCTGCCCTAACCCGCGCATGGCCCGCGCGGGCTAGACGCATCCCCAGAGCGTTTAGCTCGACAATCTAACGCAACGCATTGCCGCGCGCACGCAGAATGAGGTCATCGGTGGACAACGGGCCCGCCGCGCCCGGCGACAGCACCCCGCCCGCCCACCGGGCACCGAGGAGCCCCGGAATCCGGATTACGCTACAGGGGTGATCCCAGCCCAGACCACATCCGACCAGGCGGCGCCACCGGTAGCGGCGGCTCCCGCCCCGCTGCGGATGCGATGGGCGCTCCTCATCGCGCTCGCGGGCGGGCTGCTGCTCGCGGCCGCGTTCGCGCCCGTCGGGCTGTGGCCGCTGGCGGCTGTCGGGCCGGCGGCCCTGGTGATCGCACTGTCTGGCCGGAGCCTGCGGGCCTCGCTCGCCGTCGGGCTGGTGTTCGGCGTCGCCTTCTTCTTCCCGCTGCTCGTCTGGGTCACGAACGTGGCCTGGTACGCCTGGGTCGCCCTGGCCGTTGCTTCGACGGTGATCTTCGGCGTGCTCACGGTGGGCCAGCAGCTGCTGCTCCGGCTGCCCGGCTGGCCGCTTGGCGTGGCCGGCTGGTGGGTGGCCGCCGAGGCGTTCAGGGACCGCTGGCCCTGGGGCGGCTTCCCCTGGGGCAGGCTCGGGATGAGCCAGGCCGGGACGCCGACGCAAGGCTGGGCCGCGATCGGCGGGGTGCCGCTGCTGTCCTTTGTGGTCGCCCTGGTCGGCGCCATGCTCGCCTGGCTCGTCCTGTCCGCGTGGCCGGGCCGCTGGCCCGCGGGGCAGGCCGCGCCGCGCGCGGCGCGGGGCCGCGGCGCGCTGGCGGCCGTCGCCCTGCTCGCCACGGCTGCCGTTGCCGCCGTGCCCGCCCTGCTGCCGCTCGACCCGGTCCCGGCCGGATCGCCGACCACCGAGGTGGCCGCGATCCAGGGAGACGTGCCCCGGGCGCGCAGCCTGGTTACCCAGCTCAACGACTGGATGGTCACCCTCAACCACGTATCGGCCACGCAGGCCCTGGCCCGGGAGGTCGCCGCGGGCAAGGAGCCCGCCCCCGACCTGGTGATCTGGCCGGAGAACTCCACCGACATCGACCCGACCCTGTACCCGCCGGTCTACCAGGAGATCGCCAGCGCCGCCGCCACGATCAGGGCACCGATCCTGGTCGGCGCGGTGCTGCAGAACCCGGTGCGCAACGCCAGCGTGCTCTGGCTGCCTGACAAGGGTCCCGTGGCCACGTACGTGAAGCAGAAGCTGGTGCCCTTCGGCGAGTACGTACCGCTCCGCTCGCTGATCTCGAAGATCACTTCGCTGACCGCGCTGCAGCCAGTGAACTTCACCGCCGGCAACAAGACCGTGGTGTTCAGCGTGGGCAACGTGCGGCTGAGCGCGATGATCTGCTGGGAGGTCGGATTCGACTCGATCGCGCGCTCGGAGGTCGCCGCCGGAGCGAACCTGCTGACCATGCCGAGCAACGACGCCACCTACGAGCGGGAAGGCGAGACGACCGGTGAGAGCGGGCAGCAGCTCGCCATGGCCCGGATCCGCGCGGTCGAGCACGACCGGTCGGTGGTGGTCGCCAGCACGACCGGCTACAGCGCGATCATCGCGCCGGACGGGCACCTGATCGCCCGCAGCGGCATCTGGCAGCAGGCCGAGCTCGAGGCGCGGGTGCCTCTCGTCACCCACATCACCCTGGCCGACCGGGTCGGGGCGTGGCCGGAGTACGTGATCGTCGCCCTGACCGCGCTCGCGGTTGTCGCAGCGGCGGCGCTCAGCTGGCGGCGGCGCCTGATTCCCGCTGGTCCGGTTTCTCCCACTCCGCGGGCAGAGGGCGACAAACCCTAATAAACTGAGGGCGTCCTGTGGCCTGGGGGCATGCCTATGGAGGTCACATCCGGACCCGAGGGAGGATCACCGTGACCGGCAGCAACCGCGCGCCGTCTAGTCGGCCCCACCGGGCCAGGCGTTACGCCGCCCTCGCGATCCTTGTCGCCAGTGGCCTCATCGCGGCGGGCTGCGGTACCGCCAAGCCGAACGCGACCCAGCTTGACCCGCAGGCCGTCTCCGGCTCGTCGGCGGCCAAGACCCCGGTCACCGACCTCCACATCAGCCCGGCACCGGGCTCGACCCAGGCGGCTACCGCTTCCGGCATCACGGTGAACGCCGTGCAGGGTGCAAAGATCGCCAAGGTAACGGTGACGACCGCGGGCGACCCCGTCACCGGCTCGATGAACAGCACCGGCACCAGCTGGCAGAGCACCTGGGCACTGGACACCGACCGCTCCTACACGGTGACTGCCACGGGAGCCGACAGCGCGGGCCACCCCATCACGGCCACGAGCAGCTTCCACACCCTGACCCCAGCGCAGAGCTTCTCCACCGAGGTCTTCGAGGGCTCGGGTGCGACCTACGGGGTGGGCATGCCGGTCATGCTGACCTTCACCTCACCGATCAGCAACAAGGCGGCCGTCGAGCGGTCACTGCAGCTCACCACGTCCAAGCCGGTCGTCGGCTCGTGGTACTGGGATGGCAGCGAGTCGGTGTACTTCCGGCCGCGCGAGTACTGGCCCGCCGATACGGCCGTCACCCTCACCGCGCACCTTAATGGCGTGGACGCAGGGAGTGGCCGTTATGGAACGCATACGCTGACGCAGTCCTTCGACATCGGCCAGTCCGTCATCGCCGTGGCCAGCACGGCCAGCCACCAGACGCAGGTCTACATCGGCGGCAAGCTGGCCTACACCTGGCCGATCAGCACCGGCCGGGCGACCATGCCGACGCCGGACGGCACCTACCTGACCGTGCAGAAGGCCAACCCCGTCCGGATGATCGGCGGCACCAAGGGGACACCCAGCTACTACAACGAGCTGGTCAACTGGGCCGTCCGGTTCACCTTCAGCGGGGACTACTACCACTCGGCCCCCTGGTCGGTGGTCGATCAGGGGGTAAGCAACGTCAGTCACGGCTGCGTGAACCTTCCGCCCAATGACGCCGAGACGTACTACAACCTGGCCATCCCCGGTGACCCGATCACCATTACCGGCAGCCAGAAGGCCGGGAACTGGGACGACGGCTGGACCGAGTGGTTCCTTTCCTGGTCGCAGTACCTGAAGGGCAGCGCCACCGGCATGGCGGTTGAGGCCGGGCCGCAGGGCAGTAGCTTCGTCGCCCCGTCCGCAGTGGCCACGAGCTCGGCAACCAGCCCGCTCGGAACCTCGGTCGCCGGTAATTACCTGGCCAGCTAGCCTGGCCGTCGCCCCCGCGTCAGCGGCTGGCTGCTGGCGCCTTCGAAGTGGCGGTCGCTGAGGGTGTCGCCGAGGGCGTGACTGGCCGCGACGTGCTCGCGCTCGTGCTGCCCGATGTCCCCTGGGTGACATGCTCCTTGGTCGGGCCGGCGGAGACCGCGAGGATCACGCCCAGGGTCAGCCCCAGTGCTACCGGGACCGCCAGCGGCGCCGCCGCCCGGGCGGTCGATCGCCGCCGGGTGGAGCGGTACTGATTGCCGCCACGCGGGCTGAACCCGCCCACGATGAGTGCCTCACCGGGTTGCGGACCAGCCGACTTGCGCCGGGAGGACCGGTGCCGGGAATCTTCGTACTGCAGGCCCCCACGCTGAGCGGACCCATTCTCCGCCAGGACGCGGAATCCGTCGCCCAGGCTCCGGTCTCCGCTGTCGCTTTCGGCGCGCATCCCATCACCTCCGCTGGGTCGAGGGTCCCAAGATGGCCAGAGTAAACCCGTTACTCCACCGTTATCTGCTAGATAGCAAAAGTCGACAGAAAGATCACGCTGCGCAATCGCCAGGCCACATATCTTCACGGTGCGTAATCGCGATCGCTTATTCTCGGCTCCTTGCCGCGTCGCGCCGCCGGCATTTCTCACCAAGGGTGAACGTGGGCCGCGAAGAGTATCCACCCGTTTTACGGCGCACGTTTCCAGCCCTCAAAGCGAACCCACAGCCTTGTCCCACCTTGTGCTCAGGCTTACGAATCATTGCAACCATCTGCGTCTGACCAACGTCATATCGATTGAGGGAGCTGTGACCTGATGTTTCCCAGTTTGATAGTAGTTCGGTCTAGAATCGGGTTGGCTCAACGGCCCGCCGCCGTTCGCCGTCGTCGCGAGTCTCGCTACGGGTGGTCGGCTGCCTCCGCCAGGCCAGCTACCCCGCATGTCCCCACCAAGACGCCAGGTTGCGCGTCAGCACTAATCGCAGGGAGAGCCCACTGTGTCGTTCAGGCAGTTGATCCGGCATCGGGGAATCGTGGCGACCGCCTCAGGCGCGGTCGCCGTTGTGGTCGCGGGCGGCGTGTTCGCCGTGGCCTCGTCCGGGGGTGGTGGCCACGAGGCGCTCGCCTCCGCGGCCAACAGTCACAATGGCTCGGGCAGTTCGGGCACCTCGGACTCGAAGAAGTCCACGCCGGTGAAGGCTGTGCCCCCGTTGCAGATTATTTCCGTGACCCCGTCGAGCGACGCTAAGGGAGTCAACGGCGCCGACCCGATCACGGTCACATTCAACGAGAAGCTCGCGGCCACCAGCCCGCTGCCGACCTTGTACCCGAAGGTTGCCGGCAGCTGGTCCGTCGCCGGCGACACTGCGACCTTTCAGCCGCAGGTTGGCTACACCGAGGACACCCACGTCACGCTGCACGTCCCCGGCGGGAAGTCGGGCGTTGAGGCGGCGGGGCTGACGGCCGCCGGCATCACGACGACCGCCGCGACGGACGCCGGCCTGCTTGCTAGCAACGCGGACTATTCCTTCACGACTGGCTCCTACTCCACGCTGGGACTACAGGAGTTGCTGACCCAGCTTGGCTACCTGCCGCTTACTTTCGCCCCGACGGACGCCGCGACGTCAACCTCGAGTGACGACGCGAACGCGGTGCTTTCTGAAGCGTATGATCCGCCGGCCGGCTCGTTCACCTTCAAGTCTGGCTACCCGTCGCAGCTGACCGACAAGTGGGCCACTGGCCAGGGCAATGACCTGGACACTGGCGCCGTCATGGCCTTTGAGGACAACACCGGCCTCACGATGGACGGCATCGCTGGGCCAAGCGTGTGGTCCAGCCTGCTCACGGCGGTGGCCAAGAACAAGCAGAACCCGGATGGCTACACCTACGTGGTCGTCGACCAGAACTCACCGGAGACCGCGAAGGTCTGGCACGACGGCAAGCTGATCCAGAGCACACCGGTCAACACCGGTATCCCCGGCCGGAGCACCGTGGACGGCACCTTCCCCGTCTACTCGCGCTTCCAGGTGACCCAGATGACCGGTACCAACCCGGACGGGACGAAGTACAACGACACGGTGCAGTGGGTGTCCTACTTCAACGGCGGAGACGCGCTGCACTACTTCCCGCGGCCAGGCTATGGCTACTACCAGAGCCTCGGCTGCGTGGAGATGCCCTACGACGCGGCCAAGTACATCTGGCAGTACACGACCTACGGCACCCTCGTCACGGTCGAGGGGCCGGTCTCTTAACTGGCCCGCTGTTCCTGGCGGACACGCGAGCACCCCCCGCGGGCACGTTGCCCCGGGGGGTGCGTCGTTTTCTCTCCGGCTGGGCTTAGCTGGTCGGGGCCAGCCCGGTCTTGGCGAGCACCGTCGCGAACCTGGACCGCGGGATGCCCGCGGCCACCCGCATCGCGTCCTGCGCGAAGTCCACGTCCGTGAGCTCTGGCATCAGGGCCACCCGCAGCCCGGCGGACCGCAGGCGGGCAAGCTGCTCCTGGCCCGTGTCGGAACGGGACATCGGCACGCCGCGCAGCAGCGACCAGTCGGGCGCACACAGCCCGAGCAGCCAGAAGCCGCCATCGGCCGCGGGCCCGAGCACCGCGTCGGCCTCGCCGGAAACTAGCGGCGTCGCCGCGTCGGCGAGCAGGCCCGGGGTGACCTGCGGGGTGTCCATCCCGATCAGCACCATCGGCATCCCGTCCGCGTAGGAGTCGGTGAAAGCGGCCGCGAGTCGCTCGTCCAGGCCGCCGCCGCGCTGCGGTATCACCTCGAAGCCGTCAGGCACCCACGACGGGATGCTCTGCGGCTCTGGGGTGGCCAGCGCGAGCACGCGGCGGGCGACCGGTGCGTCCGCGACGACCTCGAGGGTGTCGGTGAGCGCGGCCCGCGCCAGCAGGGCCGCCTCCTGCGGCGAGAACGGTGGCGTTAGCCGGGTCTTCACCTGGCCGGGCACGGGCATCTTGGCGATGACGATGACCGTGACCGGTAGCGTCCCGCTCATCTGGCCGCGCCGACGGGGGCTTGCCTGGGATCCGCCGCCGGCTGCGCGGTGCGGGGCGCGGTCGCGGCTCCCACCATGTCCGGGGTGCACTCCGCCAGGACCCGGCGCATGTCGCGGACGGTCTTGATGGTGCCGCGCACCGTGCCAGTCACCTTCGACTTTCCGGACCTCGGATAGTAAGGGACCGGCACTTCGGCGATCCGCCAGCCAGCGGCGGCGGCCCGCATGACCATCTCCAGCGGGTAGCCGAACCTCCTGTCGGCAATGCCCAGCGCCAGCAGCGCCTCACGGCGGAAGGCCCGCATCGGGCCCAGGTCGCGCACGGGCACTCCCGCGCGACGGCGCAACTCGGCCGACAGGACCGCGTTGCCGATCCGCGCGTGCAGCGGCCAGGCCCCGGTCCCCTGCGGCGTACGACGCCCGAGCATCAGGTCAGTGGTCCCCTCAAGCACAGGCCCCACGACGCTCGGCAGGTCCAGCGGATCGAGCGAGCCATCGGCGTCCATCACGCACACGATGTCGCTGGTGGTCGCGAGCAGCCCGGCGTGGACGGCCGCGCCGAAGCCACGCTGCGGCACATGGACCACGACCGCGCCGTGACGGGCGGCGATGCCGGCGGAGCCGTCGGTGGAGCCGTTGTCGGCCACGACCGGCCGGTACCCGGCGGGGATCCGGGTCAGCAGGCCCGGCAGTGCCGCCGCCTCGTTGAGGCAGGGAAGGATCACATCGACTGGGGGGCGAGGAATCGATAGGGGGGTCGTTCCCCCGGCGCCAGAAGTCATGGTCCTGACCGTAATCGCAGCGTGACCCCCGTGGCCGCCAAATGCCCTTACGGAACAATGACGGCGAGTAGCGGATAGTGCCGGCCGTCGAGCCGGATGGCAGGCTTCAAGGCATGCGAGTACTCGTGACCGGCGCGGCCGGCTTCATTGGATCCCACGTGCTTGAGGCCCTGGCGGCGGACGGGCACGAGGTACGCGGCCTTGACTCCCTGTCGCCCGCCGTGCATAACGGCGTGCCCGCCTACATCCCGGCCGGGACCGACCTTCGCGTCGGCGACGTGCGTGACCCGGACGCCATGGACGCGGCACTCGACGGGGTGGACGCGGTTTGCCATCTCGCCGCGATGGTCGGCCTCGGGGTGTCGGTGGCCGACCTTCCGTTGTACTCGGACGTCAACGTCACGGGGACGGCGGTGCTGCTGGCCTCGATGGCCCGCAAGGACGTCTCGCGCCTAGTGCTGTCGTCCTCGATGGTCGTCTACGGCGAGGGGTCTTACGAGTGCTCGCGGCACGGTCTTGTCCGGCCACTGCCGCGGTCGGTGGCTGACCTGGATGCGGGGATTTTCGAGCCGCGCTGCCCGGCCTGCGGCGGCCCGCTCACGTGGGCCACGGTCCAGGAAAGCGCCGCGCTCGACCCGCGTAACGCCTACGCGACGAGCAAACTGGCACAGGAGCACCTGGCCGCGAACTGGGCGCGGGTGACCGGCGGTACGGCCGCGGGGCTGCGGTACCACAATGTGTACGGCCCCCGGATGCCCCGCGACACGCCCTACTCGGGGGTGGCCGCGATCTTCCGCTCGGCCCTTGAGAACGGCGTGCCGCCGCGCGTCTTCGAGGACGGCGGCCAGCGCCGGGACTTCGTCCACGTCCGCGACGTGGCCGACTGCAACGTACTCGCGCTGCACAGCCTCGGGTCCGGCGGCGCGTCACCAGTCGCCGGAACGCTGCGGGCCTACAACGTGGCCAGCGGGACACCCCACACGGTCGGCGAGATGGCGACGGAACTGGCCCAGGCTTTCGGCGGAAACCTGGAGCCGAAGGTCACCGGCGAGTACCGCCTCGGCGACGTCCGCCACATCGTGGCCTCGCCGCAGGCGGCAGCCGACGATCTGGGCTTCCACGCTCAGGTCGGCTTCGGCGAGGGCATGCGCGAGTTCTCCACGGCTGAACTGCGCGCCCCGGCGGCGGCCCACTAGCCCGGGCCTGGCCATCTCCGCGCGGGCGGGATGGGGGCCGGGTTAGCGGGCGTCGGCGCTGAGGGCTCGGCTGGGGGCGGGGCGGCTGACGGCGGGAGCGCCGTTGCGGGCCAGCGGGATCCTGATGGTGAACTGGCAGCCGGGGCCGGTGTTGTGCACGGTGATCTGGCCGGAGTGGGCGTCGACGATGCCGCGGGCGATGGACAGGCCAAGGCCAGCCCCGCCGCCCTGTGGGTCCGGCGTGCGAGCGCTCTCACCGCGGAAGGCCACGTCGAAGACCCGAGGCAGGTCAGCCTCGGGGATTCCGCCGCACTCATCGGAGATGCTCACGCAGGCCAGGCCAGCCTGGATCTCGCCGATGACCTCGATCGTCCCCTGGGGCGGTGTGTGCCTGATCGCGTTGGTGACCAGGTTCCGAACGGCCCGTCCCATCTCGGCGGAGTCGATGAGGACCGGCATGCCGCGGACGGCGGACCCGCCCAGCCTGATGCCCTTGGCCCTGGCCATGGGCTCGGTGGAGGCGACCACCTCGGCGACCAGGTCCTCCAGGCCGACCAGGCGGCGGGAGAGGCGCAGCGTTCCCGAGTGGATCCGCGACAGCTCGAAGAGGTCATCGATCATCGCGGTCAGGCGGTCAGTTTCCCTTCGGATTTGCGAGTGGTAGTGGCTGACCTCGCGCGGGTCGACCACGACCTGGTCCTCCAGGGCCTCCGCCATCGCCCGCAGCCCGGCCAGCGGGGTGCGCAGGTCGTGGCTGACCCATGCGACCAGCTCGCGGCGGCTCGCCTCCAGCGCCTGCTCCCTGGCCCGGGCGCGGCCGAGCCGGTCATGGGCCTCGGCCAGCCCGTGCGACAGCCCAGCGAGCTCGGCGGGAAGCACGCCATCTGGCGGGGTGTAGATGCCTGAGTCACCGACCTCGGCGACCGAGCTGAGCAGCCGCTTGCTGGCGCGGGTGAAGGAGTGCCTGAGGAAGGCCGCCACCACCAGGCCACAGATCCCTGGCAGCGGCAGCAATTCGAGGATCACCTGACGGTCGGTGGCGTCACCGATCATGAGGATGGCGACGGCGGCGCACACGGAAAGCGAGGCGACAACGGTCGTTCCCACGATGACGGCGAGCAGCACGCCGATCTGGCGGCTGGCCAGCGCCTTGAGCATGGCGATCCCGGCGATCACGGCGACCGTCGCGATGATCGCCGCGGCCAGGGACAGGTGCACGAGGTCAGACGCGGCTACGTTGGGCAACGGGTCAGCCAGGGCTGGCAGCGGGCTCATGACACCGCCTTGAAGTCACCGGTGGCGGCGCCGCCCTCGGGCTCGTAGCGGTAGCCGACGCCCCAGACCGTCATGATGCGCCTGGGCAGCGTCGGGTCGGGCTCTAGCTTCTCCCGCAACCGCCTGATGTGCACGGTCACCGTCGAGGTGTCACCGAACGACCAGCTCCACACCTCGCTGAGCAGCTGCTCTCGCGTGAATGCCTTGCGCGGATGGCGCATCAGGAACACCAGCAGGTCGTACTCGCGTGAGGTGAGCTGGATGAGCCGGCTGCCCCGGCGTACCTCGTGCGCGGTCAGGTCGACGTGCAGCTCCCCGTCGTGCAAGATGCCCGCGTCGGCCTGGGCCGGAAGGCCGGCACCGCGCGCGCGGCGCAGCACCGAGCGGACTCGCATCGCCAGCTCGCGCGGGCTGAACGGCTTGGTCACGTAGTCGTCCGCGCCCGTCTCGAAGCCGGCCAGCCGCTCGCTCTCGTCACCGAGCGCGGTCAGCATCACGACCGGGATCGGCCACCGCTCGCGGAGCCGACGGCATACCTCAAGGCCGTCGATCCCCGGCAGCATCAGGTCGAGGACGACCAGGTCCGGTGGCCGCTCGGCGATCAGGCGCAAGGCCTCGTAGCCGTCGTGGGCACACTCGACCGTGTGCCCATCGCGGACTAGGTAGCGCTCCACGACATCGGCGACGGTGGGGTCGTCGTCCACGACAACGATCCGTCCCGGCTGGTCAGCGTTTGTCACCTCGATGTCCTCACTTGCTGTGTTTGAGAGCACACTCCATGCAAGACAGCACTGGTTACACGCTACGACTCCGTAGCGGCCTGCGACCAGCAAACCGGACTAATCGGTTAGATCCCTGTAATGTCCGGTGACGATTCTCTTAGGCACTGTCCTCAGCGGCCCATTCCGCCTCTCGCAGCGTCAACACTGGTCAGGTGATTGGCGAACTGTACGAGCATGCGCTCACGGGCCGGGCGGAACCGGAGGTCGAGCACGCCGACGGCACCAGGTCCCCACTGCCGGTGGCGGACTGGCTGCGAGCACGTCCTGGCGACACGTCGCTGGTGGAACGATGCTCGGGCCCGACGCTTGACGTGGGATCCGGGCCGGGCCGGCTGACCGTGGCACTGGCGGAGCGGGGCATCCCCGCCCTCGGCATTGACGTCACCCCGCAGGCGGTGCGCGTCGCCCGGGCGGCGGGCGCGCTGACGCTGGTGCGCGACGTGTTCGGCCACGTGCCTGGGGCCGGGCGGTGGATGACGGTCGTGCTCGCCGACGGGAACATCGGCATCGGCGGGGACCCGGTGGCGCTCTTGCGCCGGGTCGCCGAGCTGCTCGGCCCGCTCGGGAAGGCCCTGGTCGAAGTACAGCCGCCTGGGGAGCCATTGCTGAAGGAACGAGTTCGCCTGCGGGCCGCGGGGAAGATCGGGGCCTGGTTCCCCTGGGCCTACGTAGGGAGCGACCAGATCGCTGAGGTAGCGGAGAGCGCGGGCCTCGCGGCCGGGGAGCTGTGGACGGCCGATGACCGGTGGTTTTCCTCCCTGTACGCCCCGATAAAGGTTGCCAACTGTCCGACCGCCTGATCGCACCGGAATGGTCATCGCCAAGTGAGCCAGAAATGAGCCAGAAACTAGCCTCGGCCTGCCGCTGGAGCATCCTGCTTGTCTGCCTGATCGCCCTCTGTGGCCTCATCGGGCTGCTCAGCAGGCCCTGGCACTACCATGAGCACGTCGCCCGCATGGTGCTTGTCACCGCCGCCTTCGTCGTGTTCGGGGTGGCCGCCGCCCTCGTGCGCAAGGTCACGGTCAAGGCGGCAACCTGGCTCATCATCATCGCCGGGATCGCCTTGCAGGCAGTCGGGTTCACCGCCCCCCCGGCGCACAGCAGCGATATCTACCGGTACATGTGGGACGGCCAGGTCCAGGCGGCCGGAATCGACCCCTACCTGTACCCGCCCGCGTCCGCCGCGCTGGCCCCGCTGCGCAACGACTACCTGTGGGCACCGTGGACGGCAACGCCGCCGAAGGGCACCGGACTTCAGTACTGCCTCAAGAATGCCGACAGCAGGAAGGGCCCGACGTTCGACACCGTCGTGGGCTGCACCCGCATCAACCAGCCGACCGAGCCGACCGTTTACCCGCCGGTTGCCGAGGCCTGGTTTACGGCCGTCTACCTGGTCGCCGGGGACGGCAGTTCCGCGCCGATGCAGGTCGCCATGTCGCTGTGCGCCGTGCTTACCACCCTGGTGCTGCTGTGGGGCCTGCGCAAGACGGGTAGCGATCCGCGCCTCGCCGCCCTGTGGGCGTGGTGTCCGACAGCGACCCTTGAGGTAGGCAACGACGGGCACAGCGACGTGCTCGGTACCCTCCTGTGTGCTATCGCGCTGATCGTGCTGGCCACCGCGCGGACTCGCCGCAAGACCCTGATTGGCGGTGCGCTGATCGGGCTGGCGATGGCCACCAAGCTGACGCCCGCCTTCGTGATACCGGCCACGCTCAAGCGCGGCTGGTTCTCCATCCTGAGCGCGGCCCTGGCCGCCACCTTCCTGGTGTACCTCCCGCACGCGATCGCCGTGGGCCGACACATCGTCGGCTTCCTCCCCACCTACGTGCAGCAGCAGGGCTACTCGAGCGGAACCGGCTACGAGCTCCTCGCGCTGCTCGTGCACGGCAAGCTGGCCTCGGTGGTGGCGTTCGCGCTGCTCGCGCTCGTCGCGCTGGCGGTCCTGCGCTACAGCGACCCCAACCAGCCATGGCGCGGCGCGGTCTACATGATGGCGGCCGCGCTGGTCATCGGGACGCCGGAGTTCGAGTGGTACTCCATGCTCTTGGTGATGCTCGTCGCGCTAGATGGGCGGTGGGAGTGGCTGGCCCTGTCCGCGGGCGCCTACCTCGCGAATGACCCGTTCATCACGCGAACGACGATCTTCCCCCACAACCGGTTGTGGGGATACGGCGGCGGCCTCATCGTCGCGCTGGTGATCACCGGCATCCGGTACCTGCACTCCCGTCGCGACAGCGGCCTGCCCGCCGAGGACGCCCGGGTTCCCGAGCCGGTCGCCGCGACGATCTGAGCCCGGCGGCTGACCTCTTACCGTCTGCTTACCGGACACTTACCGCCTCGTTACCGCATATCAGAAGCCTGAACGCGGCGGGTGCTCGCACCCGTCAATGGGAGTATGCGATACCAAGACGCCTTCGACGCGGACCCACGCGGTGGCAGGCAGGCGAGCGGCGGCCTAGGCGAGGCCAGCTACAACAGTGCCGGCTACGGTGCAGCCCGCTATAACGATCCCCGCTACCGCACCGGCGAGCAGCGTCCGCCCTGGGACGACGAGGACTCCGGTGGCCCGCGCACCGGGGACTTCCCGGCGAGCGACTTCCCCACCAGGACCGATGGCTTCCGTGCCGTCGGCCATGACTTCGGCCCGCGCACCGATGGCTTCGCCGGCCAAGCCGACAACTTCAACGCTCCCCGGCAACCCACTCTCGACGGCCGCCACTATGGCGTGACCGACGCCGACGAGGGCGCCTCGGCGGGACGACGGCTCTTGGGGCTGCTCGCTGGGGCCCTGACCGGCTTCCTGGCGGCGGCGACGGCGATTGGCGTAGCCAACCTGGCCGCCGCGTTCGTCCGGCCCCAGGCGTCACCGATCATCGCGGTCGGCGGCGCGTTCATTGACCGCACGCCGCCGGCGCTTAAGAACTTCGCGGTCGAGAAGTTTGGCGAGAACGACAAGACCATGCTGCTGCTCGGCATGTACGTCACGATCGCGCTGCTTGCGCTGGGAATCGGCATGATCGCCTGGCGGCACCTGCCGGTCGGGATCGTGGGGATCGGATTGTTCGGCGTGTTCGGAGCCTTCGTCGCCTACACCCGGCCCGAGAGCCGCGCGACGGACGTGATCCCGTCCCTGGTTGGCGGGGTGATCGGCATCGCCGCGCTGGTCCTCCTCAACAGCTGGACCAGGGTGCGTCGACGTCCTGCCGCGGCAATGGGTGTTTGGACAGCGGGCACGGACCGTTCTGGATGGGCGCTATGAGTACATTTCCAATCAACCGGCGGAGGTTCTTTGCCGTTGCGGGCGGGACGGCAGCGGTGGCCGCGGCAGCCGGCTTCGGAGGGCAGTACCTGCAAGACAAGCGGTTCACCGTGAACACGTCCGGCGTTCACATCGCGACCAGCGGTGGCCCGGTTCTGCCCAAGGGCGCCGAGATCACCGATATTCCTGGGCTTTCCGCGTTCTACACGCCCAACGACCAGTTCTACCGAGTGGATACCGCGCTGGTCATCCCGCAAGTGTCGACGTCGTCCTGGCAATTGCGCATCCACGGCATGGTCGATAACCCGATGACCGTGTCGTTCGACGATCTGGTGCGCATGCCGATGGAGGACCACGACGTGACGCTCACCTGCGTGTCCGAGTCGGTGGGTGGCCCATACGTCGGCAACGCACGCTGGCAGGGCACGATGCTGGCCCCGCTGCTGAAGAAGGCGGGCGTCCAGAAGGGCGCGAACCAGATCGTGATGCGCGACGTCAACGGGATGAACCTGGGCGTCGCCACCGACCCGGTGCTTGACGGGCGGGCGTCGATGCTGGCCATCGGGATGAACGGCGCGGCGCTGCCGCAGGAGCACGGGTTCCCCGTGCGCGTGGTGGTTCCCGGCCTGTACGGCTACGTGTCCGCGTGCAAGTGGGTGGTCGACATGGAACTGACCACCTTCTCCGCCTTTAGCGCGTACTGGACGCACCGCGGCTGGTCGCAGCAGGCCGTGATCAAGACCGAGTCACGGATCGACACCCCTAAGTACGGTGCCAAGTTCTCCGTCGGCGAGACGGCGATGATCGCCGGGGTGGCGTGGGCGCAGCAGCGCGGTGTCGAGGCGGTCGAGGTGGGCGTCGATGGCACCTGGCATCCCGCTACGCTGGCCACGCAGGACACGGTGGACACGTGGCGGCAGTGGTACTTCCCCTGGAAGCCAACGACCGCGGGCAGTTACAAGATCCAGGTCCGGGCGACCGACAAGACCGGGTACACGCAAACCGCCTCCTCCGCACCGCCCGAGCCGAATGGCGCGACCGGGTACCACACGATCGTGCTCCAGGCGACCTGAGGGGATCGCGTCGGTAGGTGGTCCTGTCGCCATCGTCACAATGCCCCTGGGGCCGGCGGCCAGTTAGCCTCTCCTCATGTCCCAGGGTGAGCAAAGCGGGTCATCGTCCGCATCCTGCGCCGGATCCCCGTCCGGGGGCGGTCGCAAGTCCGTGGGCGGACGCGAGTTCATGGGTGGCCATGACCTGACGGCTAGCACCGCGGAGAACTATCGTGCCTTCGCCGAGGAGGCAGCCGGGCGGTCACCCCAGTACGAGCGCCTCTCGCTCGACGTCGCGCGGGAGGTGGCGATCCTGGACTTCCTGGCTGGGCTGCCGCGGGCCAAGAGGCAGCCCAACCTGCTGTACGCCGCCGCCCGCTACCTGCTCGGCGTGCCCGCCGACCTCGAGTCGCTACGGTCGCTGGTGGCCAGCCGGGGCCCCGAGCTCGCACACGTCATGCTGTCCCGTCGCACGCAGACCAACGAGCCCGCCCGCTGTGCCACCCTGCTGCCGCTGCTGGCGATGCTGCCGCAGCCACTGGCCCTGATCGAGGTAGGGGCGAGTGCCGGGCTGACGCTCCTGCCCGACCGGTACTCCTACGACTTCGCGGGCCACCGGGTCGCTGGCACCGATCCGCTTGGACCGGTCATCGCGTGCGAGCCGCGGGGCGGGGTCCCGTTGCCGGACCGGGTGCCCCATGTCACCTGGCGGGCAGGCCTCGACCTCAACCCGCTCGACGTGACAAGCGACGACGACATGCACTGGCTGGAGTGCCTGATCTGGCCGGGCGAGACCGGGCGCCTAGCCCGGCTGCACGCCGCCATCGCCACCGCCCGCCGCGGCCCGCCCGCCGTCCACCGAGGCGACCTGCTGACCGACGTCCCTTTGCTGGCCCAGCAGGCGCCGAGCGACGCGACCCTGGTCATCTTCCACTCGGCGGTGCTCGCGTACGTGGCTCCACCACAGCGCCAGGAGTTCGCCTCGGCCGTTAGGGAACTCGGCGCGGTCTGGATCTCCAACGAGGGGCCGGGAGTGATCCCCGCCTCCGCTCCCTCCTCGGTTAACGCCGCCGATGCCGCCGATGCCGGCGATGCCGGCTACTCGGCCCTCGCTTCGCGCTACCGGACGGGCTGCTTCGCGCTCATCAGGGACGGCTACGGTCCGGTTGCATTCGCCGATGGCCACGGTGCCTGGGTCCACTGGCTTTCGTGAAAGGGGCCTTGCGCTTTCAGGTCCCTTGCGGCCAACCTAGCGCTGCATTCAGGTCCGCCAAGGACTCCAGCGCTGGGTGATCGGAAGGGACATCGTGGGGAGCTGGGTGCTCTCCGAGCCACGTGCGGGGGGCGACGCCGGGGTCTCGGGTGAGGTCGCGGGGAGCGGGATCACGGCGCTGGTGCGAGGGGAGGGCGTCTGGAGGGCGGTGAGCAGGTCGTCGAGGGCGTAGAAGTTGTGCGCGCTGACGACGGCGTCGCAGTACGGCCAGGCGGCCGCCATGCCGCCGACCTCGGGCCGGTACCGCTCGCTCTGCGTGCGAGGGTTGGCCCACACCACTCGGTAGGCGAGCCGGCGCAGCCGGGCCATTTGGGCACCAAGCAGGGCCGGATCGCCCGTCTCCCACCCATCGGAGATGATCAGGATGACCGAACCGCGGGCCATGCCGCGCACCCCGTAGCGGTCCATGAAGTCGCGTACCGCTGCCCCGATGCGAGTGCCGCCAGCCCAGTCGACTGCGGCCTCGCCTGCCTTGGCCAGCATGGTCTCTGGGGTCGCGGAGGCCAGCGTTGGAGTCAGCCGGGTGAGCCGGGTCGCGAACGAGAACACCTCGGTCCGCGGCCTGGACGCGTCTCGCACGCCGCGTACCGCAGCCGTCCGCGACGAGATGTACATGAACTGCAGCAGCGCGCGGGCGTAGGGCTCCATCGACCCGGAAATGTCGCACAGCACGACCAGCCGCCGCGGCCGGGAGCGGACCGCGCGCCTGGCGATCTGCACGGGCTCACCGCCGGTCCTGCGGGCCTGTCGCAGGGTCCGGCGCATGTCCAGACGCACGCCGTCCTTGCGTGGCCGGTACCTGCGGGTCCGCCGGGGCGGCACCGCGATCACTAGTTCCCGCATCAGCGTGGCCAGTGCCTTGAGCTCATCGGGGGACAGCGCACTGAAGTCCTGGCTGCGCAGCCGCTCGGTGGCCGAGGCCACCCGGCGCACCGCGGGCACTTCGGGCCGGTCCTCCTCGGCTGAGTCCTGGCTGTCATCGGTTCCTGGCGACCCCGCCGGGACCTCCTGCGCCTGCGGGACCTCCGGAGCCTCGCCGCTCCGGCCTGACGACTCGTCCGCGGGCGCCGCGCTGTCGGCGTCGATTTCCATGCCTGGCTGCGGCGCCATCACGGTCGGCTGGCGCGGGGTGAGAGCAGAGTAGAACAGTTCCGCGAAGACCCGCTCGAACACCTCGATCTGAGCCGGATCGGCGACCATCGTGGCCAGGGCACAGGCATGCACCTCGACCAGGGTCGACGCTTGCATAACGGCGAGGGCGCACCCGAGCCGCTCACATCGGTCCGGTCCGGTCGGCAGCCCGGCCTCCCGCAGCGCGATCCCCAGCAGGGCGGCCAGCGCCGCATAGTCAGCGACCGAGGCACTCCCGTTGATGGCCACCGCCATGCCGTCAGGCTTTGCCATCACCCACGACCATCACCCACGACCATCACCGACCACGGTAGCCAGTCCGGCCTCGCGTACCGCCTGCTCGTCCTCCGGGTACTTGACGACGACGCTCATCGTGCGGTCGGCGGCCTCCGCCGTCAGCCCGTCCGCGCCGACGATCGCCAGCGCGCCGGCCCAGGTGATCGCCTCGGAGATGCCCGGCGGCTTGGTCAGGTCGAGGCCACGCAGCCGGGAGATGGCGGTAGCGACCTCGCCGGCCAGCGCCTCCGAGGCCCCAGGCACCCGGCGGCGGATGATCGCGGCGACCCGTCCAGCGTCCGGGTAGCCAATCCAGTGGTACAGGCACCGGCGCTTGAGCGCGTCATGCAGGTCACGGGTGCGGTTCGACGTCAGGACCGCGATTGGCGGGAAGGCGGCTCGCCGGGTGCCCAGTTCCGGGATCGTGACGGCCGACTCGGCCAGCAACTCGAAGAGGAACGCCTCGAACTCGTCGTCCGCCCGGTCCACCTCGTCGATGAGCAGCACCGCCGGCCGCGGCCCCGGGTGGTCAAGCGCCGTCAGCAGCGGGCGGGCGAGGAGGTAGTCCTCGCTGAAGAGGTCGCTGTCGGCCATGTGCTGGTGCTCGGCCTCGGCCAGCCGGATGGCGAGCAGCTGGCGCGGATAGTTCCACTCGTACAGCGCCTCCGCCGCCGCGATTCCCTCGTAGCACTGCAGCCGCACCAGAACGGTGTCGAGCGCCGCCGCCAGGGCCTTGGCCGCCTCGGTCTTGCCGACACCTGGCTCGCCCTCGAGCAGGATCGGCTGCCCCATCCGCACGGCCAGGAACAGGGCCGCCGCGAGCTGGTCGCCGGCGAGGTACCCAGTGGAATCCAGCGCCGCCGTCAGCGCGGCAACGTCGGGGAACCGTAGGCCAAGGTCGTCCGGGTAATCGCTGCTCACAACCCACCAGTCTATATTCGGCCCTAAACGTCACCGAACGACGGCACCCCTGCCGCGACAGCTCAGCGTCCGCCGATGTCCTCGCTCCACACCGTGGGGAAGCGGGTCTGGAACTCCTCCATCGCTGCCACACAGGCCGGGTCGTCGAGCAGCACGACCTCGACGCCGCGCTCACGGAGGAAGGCAAGGTCGCCGGGGAAGGTCCTGGCCTCCCCCACCACCACGCGGGGGATCTGAAACAGCAGGATGGCGCCGGTGCACATCTGGCAGGGGGACAGCGTCGTGTACAAGGTCGTGCCCGCGTAGTGCGGGCGGCGGCCGGCGTTGCGGAGCGCGGAAATCTCGCCGTGCGCGACTGGGTCGCCCTGTTGGACGCGCTCGTTGTGCCCGGCCGCGATTACCTGCCCGCCCTCGGCGAGGACCGCGCCGACCGGGACGCCGCGGGCCTCAAGGCTCTCCCTGGCCTGGGCCAGGGCCAGGGCCATCAGCTCACGATCGGCCTGCTCAGTTGCGCTCATAACGGACTACGGTACCGGAGTCCAGGTCAGGCCGACCGGCCGGCGGGAGCGGCCAAAAATTAAGAAGTGGCCACTCCGTCGGGCTGATACCGTGTCCGTCCGTGGCAGGACGCGGTACCACGGCGACGGCGGCGCTTGATCGGGCGAAGATCCCCTTCACCGTGCACGAGTACGAGCACGATCCCCGCAGCGACTCCTACGGCATGGAGGCGAGCGCGGCGCTCAGCGTCCCGCCAGAGCGGGTCTTCAAGACCCTGGTCGCCTCGGTCGACGGGACGGCACTGGCAGTGGGGGTCATTCCGGTACACCGGCACCTTGACCTGAAGGCCCTGGCCGCGGCGGTCGGGGGCAAGAAGGCGGTCATGGCCGAGGTCGCCGAGGCCGAGCGGGCGACTGGGTACGTGGCCGGAGGCATCTCCCCGGTCGGCCAGAAGAAGCGGCTCCCTGTCGTGGTGGACGCCTCGGCCCTTGACCTTGTCACCATGTTCTGCAGCGCGGGCAGGCGAGGTCTTGAAATCGAGCTGAGTCCCGCCGACCTGGTCCGCGCGGCGGGCGCTAAGGTCGCGCCCATCGCCGCAAGCTGACCAGCCCCTACCGAGGCCGGCCCGCCAAGGCCGGCCCACCGACCCCGGCCGCCAGGGAGGGCGCTAGGAAGGCTCGGGGGCCCCGGCCTTTTCTTCCGCCTGCTCGGCTTCGCCGGCCTCGCTGGCGACCGGGTCACCGGCGGCGACATCGCCCGGCGCGGAGTCGCCGGGGTCCTCGGCCTCCGCCGGCTCGACCGTGTCTTGCGCCGAGACCACCTCAGCCGAGTCCGACGGGACGGACGGTGCCCGGACGACGGCCTCTCGCTCGGGGCGGCGCTGGATGATGAAGAACCAGATGAGGCCGCCGAGGGTGCCGATAATGGCGACGTACATGTTCAGCCGCAGGCCAAAGAAGTACTCGGAAGAGTCGATCCTGATCGACTCCTCGAAGATCCGGTACCCCGAGTAGCCGGCGACGTAGAGCGCGAACAGGCCCCAGTACTTGACCCGCGCATGGTGCCCCAGCCAGACCAGGAGGGCGGCCAGGGCCAGGTCCCAGATCAGCTCGTAAAGGAACGATGGCTGGAACGTGGCGAATTGCGTATAGCCGGCGGGCCGGTAGCCGAGCGGGATCTCCAGCCCCCACGGCAGCGTGGTCGGCCGGCCGAACAGCTCCTTGTTGAAGTAGTTGCCGACGCGCCCGATGGCCTGCGCGACGAGCAGCGCGGGGGCGATCGCATTGGCGAACGGCCCGACGCTCAGGCCCCACCTGCGCAACCGCCAGGCGCCGACCACTGCTGCCAGCGCTACCCCGCCCCAGATCCCCAGGCCCCCGGTCCAGACCGCGAACGGGCCGTACCACACGTGGGGGATGTCGTCGGGGGTCGTGATGTCGAAGTAGATCCGGCCGCCGATGATCCCGGCCGGGACCACCCACAGCGCGATGTCGGTGACCACGTCAGGGTTGCCGCCGAGAGCGGCCCAGCGACGGCGGGTGATAATGATCGCGAGGGTGATCCCGATGATGTAGCCCAGCGCGTAGAAGTGCACGAGCAACGGCCCGACGTGGAAGCCGTCGATCGGCGGGCTCGGGATGTACTGCGGTAGGGCGACCGCGGGATGCACCATGAAGCCGAGGTTACCCGCCTGAGCCAACCGCCCGGTAGCGAACGGGGGGCCAGTCCCTGGCGTCACCTGGCCTCCCGTGCGGCAACTTCGGTCCGCCCTGCCGTCCGTAGCCACTCAGACGCCAGATCGTAATGCGATGGTGATCACTCTCAAAAGTGCCACCCAAGAGTCCGAAATGCCTCATACCCTTGCTACTGACAGGGGCCGCATCGTAGCTGTCGGGTACCGCTGTGCCTTGTATCCGGCAGTGTGGCGGATGTTATGAGGGCGAATTAACGATGACGATTGGTCGGTGGCCCGGCAGGGCCATGCGCGGGATGCGCCCGGACTCCAATCCGCTCAGGCGGCGGATAGACCGGGCTGAGACGTTCATCTTTGGCGGCCTGCTGCTTGCGGCCGTGACGGTAGCACCGGTGGCCGCGATACAAGCGGGCCACGTGGCCTACACAGACTCGCTGCGGGTGGCGCGTGCCCAGGAGCGGACTGGCCACCAGACGACAGCCAGGCTGCTGGATCCGCCCTCCACGTCGGCGGGCGGCTACACGGTCACGAGCCTGGTCCCCGCGACGGCCCGGTGGACAACGCCCACCGGGACCTCGCGCACCGGGGACATCCAGGTCCCGGCAGCCAGCGTCAAGGGCGAGGTGTTCAAGATCTGGACCGACGCCATGGGCGACGTCACCAGTCCGCCCGCGACCGAGGAGCAGGCGGCCGGGCAGGGCACGTTCGCGGCCATCATGGCGGTTGTCCTGACCCTGGTGACCTGCTCAAGCGCGGTGGGCATCACGCGAATGATCATGAACAGGCGCAGGATAGCCGCCTGGGAGGCCGACTGGACCGTCACCGCCCCGATGTGGACCAGGCAGAGCTGGTAACGAGTCGGACGGACCGGAATCGGCCGGGCCAGCGGGATAGCCGCGAACCGGATCGTGGGCGGAGGTGGCATCCGCCACCGTCGCGGCCCCAGGATCGGCCGACTGGTCTGGCACCCCGGCGAGCCGGTAGACGTCGGAACCGTTCACGGTCTCCTGTTCAAGCAGCAGGCCAACAAGGCCGTCGAGTGACTGACGGTGGGACCTGAGCAGGTTGACCGCGCGCTCCTCGGCCTCCCTGAGCAGCCGGGCCACCTCATGGTCGACCGCGAGCTGAGTGGCCTCTGAGTAGGGCCGGCTGGACATGCCCGGTCCGCCAGCGCCAAGGAAGACCGACCCGCCCTCTGGGTAACCGACCGGGCCGACTTCCGCCGACAGGCCGAACTCCCTCACCATCTTGGTGGCAAGCTCGGTTGCCCCGGCCAGGTCGTTGGCCGCTCCCGTTGATCCCTGGCCGAGGACCACGAGCTCGGCGGCCCGGCCGCCGAGCCGGACGGCGAGGGAGTCAAGCAGGTAGTCCTCGCCGTACATGTGCCGCTCGACGAGTGGCAGCTGCTCGGTAACGCCGAGGGCCTGTCCCGCCGGGAGGATCGTCACCTTGGCCACCGGGTCCGCGTTCGGTGATAGCGCCGCGACAAGGGCGTGCCCGGACTCGTGGACGGCGACGGCGTGCTTCTCGTCGGGCAGCAGGACGTTGGAGCCCTCGCGGCGGCCGAGGATGATCCGGTCGCGGGCGTCGTCGAAGTCCGTGGCGGTCAGCACCTCACGGCCCGCCCTGACCGCGAAGATCGCGGCCTCATTGGCCAGGTTGGCGAGATCAGCGCCGGAGAAGCCGGGCGTACCCCGGGCTATCGCGTCGA
>Ga0335072_10000519_pt1 | contig 74817 bp, 74 predicted proteins | sample Lox_Sample_21_FD_206725 | JGI IMG/M metagenome (GOLD analysis project Ga0335072, IMG submission 206725) | Soil microbial communities from Loxahatchee National Wildlife Refuge, Florida, United States - Lox_Sample_2.1 | ecosystem: Environmental > Terrestrial > Soil > Wetlands | place: USA...
AGGCCACTGACCAGACCGCGGCGCTGTGGCCCTCGAGCGTCTGCAGGCACTCGCCACTGCTGGCATCCCAGATCTTGACCGTCTTGTCGTCCGACCCCGACGCCAGCCGGGCCGAGTCGGGTGAGAAGGCCACTGACGAGACCGCGGCGCTGTGGCCCTCGAGCGTCTGCAGACACTCGCCACTGCTGGCATCCCAGATCTTGACCGTCTTGTCGAGCGACCCCGACGCCAGCCGGGCCGAGTCGGGTGAGAAGGCCACTGACCTGACCGCGGCGCTGTGGCCCTCGAGCGTCTGCAGGCAGGCATTCCAATTATCTTCTACAGCCGGCTTTGTCGTGATCCACTTCGGCTCTTCCTCCTTAAAAACGCGCTTTATTAGGCTACGGACTGGACTGAACACGAGCGCAGATGTATACACCTGAAGAGGGCTCTTTTCTATTGCCCGCTTAAAATACATAATAAATCGGCGGGCATCGCAAACTAGTTCGAGTAATGCGGATGAATCTTCTCGACCCTAGGATATATTAATATATACTATACGAAGTATTACTTATTTCAGGATTACCTGGAGCAGAACCTCGAGTTTCGCTATTGAAACCACGCCTTCTGACATGGCTCTGCAGAGGCTTAGAGCCTCGAGCCAGTAAAGATATTTCGTTTTCATGAATATCTCCACAGCGCCTCCTTTTCCTAAGTCGACGCAGTGCTCCGCACGAGGGTTCGAATTCGATGCACAGAGGTGATCGACCCAGTAAATACACGAGTAGCGCGATACCGCTAACGGTTCTGAGTCTGGCTGTTTGACCTGCTCGATAGGGTATCCCGGTGTGCGTAAGTTGTAGATGTCTCGTCGCAGTGTCTTAGACATGACCCGGAGCGATCTCGAGAGGATTTGGTGATGTATACCTTCTATTCCAGCAGGAAAGAGTGTATTGGACGCCTCTTTGAGTAAAAATTCCTTTACTGACTGGTGGACGAAGGATATGGTGCGTTCCTGAAGCGTTAGAAAGGAGCCGCAAAGCCCTATAATCTCCGATAGAGCCTCGTCGTTGCCGGAGACACCGTCGGGCAGATCGATAAAAGATGGCACCTCGTCCAACGTGACCGGCCGGTACACAGCCGAGACGACGGCCAGGATACGCTCGCAAAGGTCAGCGTCCTCTGAGTCGCGGATCTGACCCATCATCTGCCTATAGAGGGCTTCGAGCCCGGCCGGAAACGCCTTTAGCTTGTTTTGGGCCTTCCATCCCGATATATTGGCGAGTTCTTGGCACACCAATGCCACCCAAAGGAAGGTCCCATTTGCGTTTGAATCCAAGTGACGCTTAACAGCAGCTCGTGTGGTATAGTCGTATCTGTTTCGCTTTGCCAACCCATCGACTTTGAACTGGATATATGTGCTGACAGCTGCGGAGACGGAATGCTCATTCAGTTCGAGACGCAGTCTTACTTTCTGAGTCGCAGTATCGAGATCTTTCTCGATGCTCGGCCAGTTGCGGCTGGAAACGATCCACTTAACGTGAGGAGACGTAGACGACCTCTGGACGATGAAGTCTAGGAGATTTGATAGGTCTGTAACGCATTCGTCGAGGGCATCGATGATTAGATATGAGTTGTTTAAGCTCTGGTCTTGCAGAATGTCTGCGAAAATCTCAACCAAGGCCACCCAGTTATTCGCATCCTCGAATAGGCGTTTGCCTGCGTGATCGTACTTCTTCCGGATATACAAGATGAGCGATGGCTGCTGACGGACAAGCATATATATCAGACCTCGTAGTACAGCCGTGGGGTTGTTGATATGCGAATCGTCGGCCTGGCAGAAGAAGTACGATAGAAGACCCGTCTTAGGCATCGACCTGTCCAATTCATTGATAATGCCGCAGAGCAGCATCGTCTTTCCCTTACCAGGATCGCCCTTGATCCAGAGCAGCCGGCTCTGCTGGTCGTTATGCCATCGCTGGAAGTCGGCGTTGTCGAGGATCCAGCGGTAAGAGTCCTTCAGCAAGCCGCCTTTTTTGTCCTCAATACGCTTCTTGTCATGACAGGGATCGGTAAGGCGTAAGTCTCGGAGGCATTTATTCAGCTTTTCAATCTCCTCCTCGAGCCGTTTGAACGCATTCGCCGATCCTTCGCCATAGCGAAGAGGCATTTCGACGTCGAAAATGCCTAGTAGTGAGTACGCTTTGTCTTCTTCGACCTTGGTTTGGCGGCTTTGTATCCACGAAAATCGCACTTTATCACTGAATTGCGATAAACGAGCTCCTTGAAGCGCTGACTCCGGAATTCCCGTTATCTCGTGAATTTGTTGCTTTAGGGAGTAGTTGTCACCAAGTCGCTTGCGTTCTTTAGAGAAGAATTCGACCAACTGAGGGGCAAGAAGCTCCTGGAGCGTCCAACCACGAGTGAACCACCTACTTGCCCGAAAAGCTGATTCCCAAGTAGACTCGGCCAAACGGTCGCTTGCTTTCCACTCAGTTGCCGAAACATCCGATAGGTAGGCGTAGCATCGACTCGCGTTGCGGTAGAAGCGAAACATTGAGTTGATAGCCTTCTGTTCTTCGGCCTTATTTGATTTGTTGATGCAGCAGGTGTCGACCCAAAAGTATTTTAAGCCGTGGAGTTCCGCCTGTTGTCCGCAGAATCGAATCTTATTGTAGCCAGTCTTACCGTGGCCAGTGCCATCCGTTAAATCTTCGAAGGTGACTTCTTGACCCTCCTCCCAAGTGTGTGAAAGTATTGCGTAGAGAGGGATTTGATTTTCGCCGACCAAGTCCTTAGTGAGTCTGTATTCGCCATTATCACTGCGGAACAAAAGACGCATTGTTTCGCAAGGGTTATATCGGAGGATGCTGTTAGAAAAAGAGTTTAGCCTGGCTCGAAGGCCTCGCTTTGGGAAGAGAAATATAAGTTCGCGGGCATATAAGCGAAGCGAATACTGCGTCACACTAGGGAATTTTGATCTGAAAGCAACCTAGGTCAAACAAGGTAGAAGCCTTCGCTCTTGAGGGGTTAGGCTTATTGCGATACCAAGATTGTAGCGCAGAGTGGTGTGGCCAGCACCAACGACACATAGATGTAGGTTAGCTGGAGGGCGGCGGACACGTACTAGCCACAGTCTTGTGGCTGCTCTCCAGTGGGTGTAGTTGCCAAGAGAGCAGCCCACCAGAAGGCCAGCTCAACGCTAGCTCTTGCGGGTTAGCTGGACGTAAAGAATCTTGTGTGCGTGGAAAGCCGGAAACCGATTGTGCAATCGACAGTACAGTACTGTACCGACTTTCGAATAGCCATTGCAGGGATGCGCCTCCTGCGCCACCATGTTGTGTGGCGGTGCTTCGTGACGATTTCGACTTAGTCTTCGTTTAGTTAAGAAAAGTCGTTGCTCACTCGTCATTGATGGCTAAGATGTATTATGATTGAAGATTTGATTGCAGTATTGATGTATCTACTTGGATGACTCCCAGCTAAAGCTAGCCCGGAGAAACCTACCCTTTTTTACTGCGCTTCTGAAGTCGACTTGCCCATACGCTGTGGTTCCTACCTGCTACCATAGCCATTCTGGATCGCTGCCTTAAGTAAATCATACATACAAATGCGAAAGAAATCATAGCCAAAGTGGTATCACATATCCCATCAATCTTGCACTTACACTTCAGGTCAATATATCGGCCGTGCCTCTTCCCAATTTCGAACCTCACTCATCTCACTGTGACCGTCACCGACCGGACTACTCCCTATGATGGTTCCCAAACTGAGCCTTGAGTCAGTTCTTCTGCCACTGCTGACACTATTCGCATCATCGACGGCGCGAACGGCACCAACCCACTCCCAAACCCTACTAACATCGCCGTGCCTGTCCTCGCGAACCATGGACCTGATGTTGGAGTTACCCTCGACCTTCTTCTGGACGGCAGCCCAGAGCCAGCCGCGGCGAGTGGCAGAGAACTCCTCGCGCAGGACGTCGTCGCGGAGGCGGCCCATCGGGACGTAAGGGTCGCGCCAGCGGTCGGGGTCCTGGGCGTGCAGCGAGGCCTGCGTAGCCAGTCGGTCGAGCGCGTACGACGCCAGCTGCCTAGCCTGCTCCTCGGTGCGGCGGCCGGCGTCGACGCGGTGCTTCGCGTACGCGCTGCCTACCAGCAGCGTTAGAGCCCCTGCAAGAGCGACTCGATGCTCAACCAGCGACTGTCCGGCGCGGGTGAGGATGCGTCGGAAGGCGAGGCGGAGGGCGCACCGGAGTGGGAGTTTGGCCAGTGATGAAGATCGGAGGGTGCGCCGGTCGTGTCTGGGTGGACGCCGATGCTTCATTAGTTCAGTTGGGTTCCAAACAGCCAATACATGTAACGAATGAGAGAACGACAGGAAAGGAAAGGAACAATAAACGCATGAAGTCATGAAAACAAAATTGAAAGGGACGAGAGAAGGAGACTTACCCATCTACACCACTCGTGATCTCCTCACGGTTGAGGATCTCTCCAATTACCGGTTCCCATAGAGCTTCGAATTCCTCGTCACTCATTCCTTTACGCTTCTTGGCTGATAGCGTGGCCTTGAGTGTCTCTTCGTTGATCTCAGGAGAAGGTGCCAGCTTGCCATCCGCGTCCGTCAGCTCTCCGCATTCAAACGCTGCATTGCGAGAGCGCAATTCCTCAATTGCTCTGTCAGCGACAGCTTTGACACGCTTTGCCTTCTCGCCATCAGGTTCGCAGGTCGGCACCAGCGGGACTAGGCCTCCTAACGATAGTGGATGCTGTTGAAGGACAAATCCTGGCTCGCAGGCCGTCCGCAGATTCGCATAGCAGTAAGCATGTGGTGGACACGGTTCGCACTGTGGTTGAAGAACTTTGGCCCAGTCTGGGATCTCAATACCCGCTAGAGACTCCGATGGTCGCCCAACACCACAGTAGCCCACTTCGAGCTTTTCTTGGCGCCAGATGTATCCAAAGCCAGCTAGACCAGCTATGAGAAGAGCGGTGGCGGCAGATTTGAGTGCGCCAGATCCACGTGTTGATCTTGTTCTTCGAGCAGGGACGACAGCGCGGTTAGAGTCATCACCTGTTCTAGCGAGTTCGAGGGTCTCCTCAGGAGTAAATTCTTCTCCAGGTTCGATGATGCCTCCATTTTCTTCAACTTTCGGCTCTTGCTTATACTTCTTAGCGATTCGTGAGATTGGCACTTCGACCGTCGTGGATATCGCCGTCTTGGTGTCTTCATCCTCTTCAATCTTGATCGCATCCGTCTTTCGTCGTCCGGCTGTACTCTTGCGCTTCTCCTTCTGTTCCGGGTCAAGAGTGGTTCGTCTCCTATCACCACGTTCTATTGGTGGAGGCGGCGAGCTTCCGCTTTGGAAAGGGTTTTCATTTGTAAATGGACTGTCGCCATTGTACTGATGCCAGGACACCGGATCTTGAGACTCATCTTTCACTACTGGAGTCGCGACACTCTTTCGTGGCCGTCCCTTTTTCGGTTTCTCTTCAGGTTCAACTTCCGAGGCTCGCGCATGCTTTACTGAGCGCCCTCGCGAGGATGGAGGGTCGCTTGGAATCGATGTTGTGTCGCCTTCAGGTTCCAGCTGTCGTGTGGTCGTTCGTCTTCCACCGCGCTTCGGCTTGGGCTTAGGTTCTTCGACAGCGTCCGCTTCATCGACCGCGCTCACTTGAGAAGATGGAACATCGACAATTCCCCTCGCGGATCGCTTTGTTTTGGCGCGCTGTGCGAGAATCTTCTTGGCTTGCGGAACGACATTTTCGTTGAAAAGTTGGATGAGCTGCGGTTTCTTTGCGGAAGACGGGTACTCCACTTCGTGTATCAAGAGGATATTTCGGAGTTTAGGAACTGTGAGGGATGCGGGATCGAAGGAAGGCGAGAGGTAATCCAGTTCATCAAGTTCGGCAGACATGGCGGGAGGAGGGAAGGAGAGTGAAGAAGAGAAAATGGATTAAAAGACGTAGCAGAAAAGTATTTAAACGAATAGCCACATGGGCACGCAATTGGCTGGGGAATGGAAAAGTTGCCAGCGACGCGTTCCTGGGTGGCAAGCAGTGGAGGTGGTTGTGATGGTGGAGTGCAGGTAATGACGAGGGGCCAGAAAACTGCTCGACCTTTTGTCTCTCTGTTTACACCTGGCCCGTGCGCTTTCTTCCACCACCTGTGACCTCCGTACTCGGTAGCCTTTTTGCCCTATTAGATACAGAGAGAGTTCAACTTGACGACTCTAACAGGGTGGTCGACATTGTTTCAAAAAGTGGCAACGTAGAACTACCAGCGAAGTTGTTGGATTCAAGTAGAGGATGTAGCGCGGTGGTGAAGATTGCTCCTTCATCCGCAACGAGCTCCCAAGCTGGAAAACTCCTGCTGGGACAACTGCTTCGCTTTCGTGGTAGGCCAGGCGTACGAAGTGGGAATTGGCAGTAGCATGAGAAGCGAGAGAGATCCCTGTTGTGAAGGCCCCAGCCGTCCATGCTACTTCGTAGTAATTGGGTTCAGGCTACTTCTCAATGCATTTTCAAAGCGGCGTTTGCTACACGATGCAGGTTCATTCCACCTTAACTTCAATTTCTAAGTTCGCCCTTTGTTATCACAGCTCTTGTTTTCTGTGACCAAAAGCTTGCTTAACGGCCTACTCTACTCCAAATTCTCAGCTGGGGTTGGCAGTGACGAGCAGGTCAACAACGTCCTTAACCTCTCTGTGCGTAGTTACCACCTCAAGCATACGCGAACTCGAGAAGGTAGGACGGGGGGATATCTTTGTTTTGTATACATAGCATAGGCTTTAGGAGCAGGATCCTTCAGCCCGTCCCTTATAAAAATCGAGACTTGTCCAATTCATTCCACTTCCTCAATCCCTTTCCAAACAGCAACCCGAGTTCTTTGCATCGTGGGACTTCATTGCCTATACGCCTCGTTGTTACTTCTTTAACATCGCCGTTCTCTCTGCCTCCGCCGGATCTTCAGCATCACTGACATGCGTATCTGCCCAGCCATACCATTATCCGCCTATCCCAAGCAATATTCCAGCCTCCCTCCGACCCATTTCCTCACCAGTCGGCACATTCAGTCCTAGATAACACAGCACCAGAATGGAGTTGATACCAGTTTCAGACGATAGGACCACACTGACTTGTGCTTCAGACTATGCTCGGACTCTCGGTGCTCGTACGTGGCGACGAACCTTGAAGGACCAACTGACTCCATGTCATCATCAGCTTATCAGGTAGGACCCCTTAAACCTAGTGACGAGACTGCTAATCTACGGACTTCATTGATTGTTCACGATCAGTGATGCATGCCGACAAGTGATCATCCTTCTGAGGGGCCTCTGGTGACCGTGGGGTCAAGGGGTGGGGTCGGATAACTTCTTTCGCCTCTAGGCTTTTCTTTCCGCACCTACTCAGCCTTTGCTGATAAAAAGAAAAGGCATAGTCGTATCCCTCTACGGCCTCAGCTCTTGTCGAAACGTTCCGAGACATCATTGGCCCTGCCGATTCGTTGGCTCACCAGCATGTCGCCCGAAGAACTCGGCGCGGCTGAAAACAACATTCGCGGTTCGGCTTCGTGGTTCATCTCCGGCTATGGCGACCGTGGAGCGATGACCTGTTGATGGTTATAAGTGGTTCTTTAGCTTACCTGATGTTGAAAGGAACGAGTGGCAACGGCTCTGCAGGATTGCGGCGAGATTGAGGATCACCTATTGTCTTTAGTTAGGAACTCATCTCTCTGACCAAGCAATGACATACCTATCTCCTTCGTATTGGAACTTCTCAGTTTAATATCGGTGACCTAAGAGTGTATGTCATAGAAAAGCAAAGGAGAGTTCGGAAGGTTCGAAGGAAGACAATGTAAACTCAGGGGTCCAATGGAAGAGATGTCGTGGATAAGAAAAATAGACGAACTCACCGGTGTTAAAGATGAAGGTTTGCAGTACATTCTACCTTAAGGTATGGCCAGAACCATGGCTTTCTGTTAAAAATGATGATTAAGGAACGTTAGGAACCCTGGATCAAAGGTGACGAACCACAAGGTGAATTTGCATGTGAAACATACAACGTATCGTAAGCCATAAAAAGTATTTCAGATCAATAGCGATTGCAAGTAGAGGGCAATACTAATTACTGTTTTTCCACATACACTTACTTCTGCACGTCTTAGTGCATCAGAAGGTTAGAGTAGCGTCTACAAAACGCAGGAACCAAACGCGCCAATATGGCGACCATGGTAGGAATCCTGTCCACCATGGACAGCTTTTGATCAGACACTGCATATGTACGGGCAGTTAAGGGATCCCGGAAATGGGATCATCAGCGAGACTGAGCGGACCATGAGCAGCCTGAGTTGGACTGGGCGGCATTGAGCAGACCATGAGCAGACAATGAACAGTGGGGGTAGTATCGTACAAGCCTAAACACAATTCAGCCGAAGTTTGAGCCGTGAGTAAGGTATCGTAGTTATCGTACGGAGTACGATAGAGTAACCGACGAACCAAGTTCTTTGGGCTTTAGCGGCAGAATCTTGCGAATACTGTAAGCTCCTACTACAAACGTCGGTTTCTGGGATAGGGGTATACTGGTGAGTCAGGAAAATACTTGATACGCGTGGATAGATTGTTAAAGGTTTCAAGGATTCCACTCGCGATGTTATTAGTAGTAGCCAATTCAACACGCGACACGGTAAGGGGGCTGCAAAGAAACCCTCAAAGTTACGGTAATGACCGCTCAAAACAGCAACCATTTTGCCACTCCGACCTTTTAATTTATGAAAACCAGCCTGTAGCCCAGCAGACTCACTGCTATCGTCAACTTCAGATCAACACCCTCTCATATTGTCAAACCCGAGATTGTTATGAGACTCAAGCCTAATACAATCCACCGACGACAATGTAGCATGTTCCATAACCACAAGATTAAGTGCGGCTCATGAAGAAATCGACATTTCGTCTTTGACGTTAGTCCAATTCTTCATATTTCTTACGATGAGGCCATTTAGAGTAGTGGTTGCGTTTGAGGATGAGTCGCCACTCTTTCAAGTACTGGCAGACCTCTTCGATTTGTGAGATGAGACCCATGATGCTGGCCGTGCTTCAGTCTTTCTATGCTTGTGAATGCGGTGGAAGTTCGGACGTCTTCCATTTGAATATTCAGGACAAACTTCGTGGATGTATAATTTTAGCCTCCCAATTAATTGTTTGCGAAGCTACGGTCACTCAGCTCTCGTATTATAAGTCTGGTCTAAGGATTCGAAGAGGAACGCCTGCCTGCAAGTTGGTAGACCATTTCGACTCGAATGAAGCCTTGCGAGGCTGAACTTTCTTTAGCAGTAAACGAACCCGCGATAGAAAGCCTCAGCGAGTTCGTACAACGATTTTCTGCGGCAAATGCAAGAATTGTTGTGTGCACTGCAGATTAGTCGTGAAAGTCGGAACGTAAAGTGCATAGTAAGTGTTCTTCAGCATTCTGTTGTGATGCTTGTAATCATCCCAGCCTCGTAGACGAAGCATTTCATGATACATCTTCAGTGAGGCTTTTAAATTTCCATCTCCACGCGCAATCACAAGATCAATCATCCCATCCTGAAGCCCATACTGTGAGGATCGGCCTCTACATCATGCCGTCATTTCATCTCTCCCATCCCGTCTCAATCAGCCTCACAATTGTCCTCCTAAGCTTTCGCCAAAGGGCTTATGTGCATCCAGTGAAACCACCCTCCCTACCGAAATTCTGTACAAAGCATGTGCCCGAGCAGCATGCCTTGCAGTCGCCATCGCCTCCGAGCGCTGCGGGTCCACCTGTCCGTCGTAAGTGTTAGCATTTGCCAAGAATGTGTATCGTGAAAAGCAAGGACGAGACGTACAGCCGGTGCAGACGCAACCTCCGCAGTCGCAGTTTGCGCTTTGGGGGTCCGCAAGGGCAACAGGGTTTGCGGCGGTTATGGTGGCGAGAAAGGTAACCATGAAGGCGAGGAAAATGCCTGTGAGTTTCATGATGGTAGATTCTTGGAGATTCCTTGAGAGTAGTTGCTGAGTGTGATTGAGGCGAGTTTCACTTTGGTTGTTCAGAGAATTGGTAGCAATAGTCGGCAACTGAGGGTAGTTTAAACATGAATTGGTTCAAATGACGAGACTTTATGCCAGAGATTAGTGAAAAGCTCCTTCATCCTCAATAGGTGAATTTGAATGGTTATGGTCATGAGGCCACGTCGCTCCGATGAGTTTGGATGTGCCGTAGATTGCCGAGTCGTGAATGCTATCACGGGATATCTTCTTTGTTTAGTCGGTGAGCGAAGTGGGTGGCTTGAGTTAAGCAGATGGTCATGAAAAGGGATGAGAGAAGATAGCAAACCAAACAAAACCGAGGGAAATCGAAGGGTATGGAATGAAAATTGGATTCCAGAAGAGACTTCGCCATCTAACCAGAGGTTCAGCCACCTGCCGACCTGATGATCTTTTTTCAACTCAGAACTCCTGTCATCTATACAGATGCATAAAGATTTTCGGGGTATCATAGCTCTCCGGACACGAAACACCATTTATGGCCGCCGTAATGCTTAAGCATACCCTCAAGCCGTCTTCTTTGCTTAACACCATTCAAGAAAATGTCGTAAGATTTCCGCATCGCTGTGAGCAAGTCGTGACAACAAATGCCGGAAAAGCAAAGTTGACAGCCAGCAGCGGCAATGATAATAGCAGTACTGAAACCGCTTCTCAGCGTTATGCCGCAATGGAACCATCAGAGTTCAATCCGATCACCTTTTTTTCAAGCCGCCACTTCTTCAAGAAAACTCTCCCAGCCATCCAGTTCCAGGATCCAGAATCGACCTTCCCACTTCTTAATCCACGACTCCTTCCTCCACGAAAAATTCACCGCCTTTTTCCAAGAGACGAGCTCAACCTTCCACCCTCTGTTGAGAGCGCGTTCGACAGTAGCGAGGAAGCCATCACTAAACTCAGCTTGGGCGCCGTCGCCCGTGGCGAGAACGATGGTCGACGGAGACTCGGCGTCGATGACGGATTCGCAGATCTTGAGGTGTAGAAGTTCATCTACGCCTTGTTCTACCCACCTACCGCTGCCCTTGCTTGCATTCCCGTCGGGAGTAGTTGCGTGCGAAGAGGAAGGTGGTGTGACTGGCACGTGGCCTTGAGGGTTGGGTGAAGTGCGCGACAGGCGCAGCGAATGTGTCGTCAGGCCATTGCGAACCACAGTGGTCACAATATGCGTCGGAGTCTGCGTCGGAGTCTTGTCAGGCTGTGGAGAGGGCGTTGAGCTAATTGCGGCAGCTCGACGTTCAAGCTCCGTAAGATCTTTGTCTTTGTACACTTTTTGCATGATCTTTACATCGTAGCCAATTGCTTTGGCCTTGGCAATGGCTGGATCCGATGGTGTGGAACCAGCGAGAACGCGCTTCGCAACAGGCCTGCCGCGCTCAAGTAAAAGAACAAGACTGTCGAAACTGAGCTGGTATGCCATCCTCAGGAAGCTTCCACGACGCTGAGCCGTGAGACGCAGTTGAGAGACCTTGTTCATGTAGCCGATGGATATGTTCGAAAAGTCTACAAAGACGTGGATGCCGTTGCCAGCTTCGGTGTGGAAGTGATTTGCAAATGGGACAGCAGCCATCAGCCAGTGCTTATCCTGAGGAAAGCAGTGGATAAGTCTGAGACGAAGCTGAAAGTCGCGATGTGATTTATCCTCAGTTGGAGTCGAAGGCTCAACCATCACTTGCGGAGTCGCAGAGGGGAAATTCCATGACAGCAACGATGCCGACCAAGGCTGCGTCACATGAGCGGGCAGCTGAGCCTGGTAGCTCTGCTGAAGGATTTGAAAGAGGTCGTTCTTCGAGTATCGAAGCGGCGAAGGTTTGGTAGACGGTTGCACATCCAGCGGAGAAGGTTGTAGAGGTACAACATTTTGTTTAGCTTCGATTGTACTCTCGATTGAATCAAAAGCCTTTGTCTGGATAGAATTTTTGGGTAGAATTCGTCGAGTGAACTGATTGCGAGACTCTGTTGCAGGAACAGAGAGAAATGGGCTCCGGCGACGGCTGGCCTTGTGGGCGGGAGTATGCTTTGACTGAGGGCGAATATCAGACTCAGACTCGAAATCGCTCATCGACTTGAGATCGAGTCTTTTCCTCGCCTTATCGCGCTTCATTTTGCTCAGCCTCTGCTTCTTGTTCCGCTGGTTGGTAGGAGTATCGGTGGTAGCATTTTCCGTAGATTCCGCATCCGACTTGGAAGCATGTTTATGCAGAGACTTATTGATAGTTTTATATTCGTCTGGGCTTGTGGACAACTCCGGTTCGGTGTGCCACTTCACTCGTTTCCTATGCGAATGCTCTTGTGCGGCCCCATCGGAAGTGTATGAAGGTAACTCCAATGGAATATACGTGAGGGTTCTTAGGGTGGGGCTGGAAGAAGGGTCTATTTCTAGAGTCTCGAAGACTTTGGAGAAGTTCCCCAATGCGGCGGTCGGCTTTGGTTGCAACTGCGACTGACGGTCATCGACGGTGGAAGGCGAAGCAGACGAGGATAGTTGAGTCTCCGGAACCCAATCCTCACACTTTGGATATGTGAAGGAGTCGAGTAGCTTATGAGCCTCTGAAAAGTCCCAGGCCGAAGCCTTCGGTGTGGCAGACATGGCGATAGAAGCTCTTCGAGAGCTAGCTGTATCTCGCTCTGAGAATACATAAGTAACTCTGGACAGGAAATTCGACATATTGGTAACCTACAGCTTTGGAACAATCAAAAAGACAGAACAAATGCAAACACTAAGGCATTTTCGAAGCAAGAAAACAAAGATTGCATGGGGGGAAGGATGAATAGCAGAATGGTTTGAAGAAATAGAGTGGGAGAGTGTTGGTGAACGAAGTGAGTGACGAGGCAGAAGGCGAGAGCCGCACTGAGCTTGCTGAGCTTGCCCGAGCGGTTTCGAGCGGGTGTGAGCAGACTGGCAAGCACGAATAGTGCCTGCAGGTGAGAATTCGCTCCAAGCAAAAAAAGGTAGTCGAGCAACGTTTAGAGAAAGAACAAAAAGAAGTTTCCCCAGATCTGGGAATCGAACCCAGTACTGCTGCCCCAAAGAGGGCCTAGAATCTTGTCCTAGGTGTCAAATAGCTGTGCAATTCCAAAGATTGGATTTAAATATATATCGTAGAGCCCCTACAGCCTACGAATTCAAGCATACGTCTCAAAATTGGGAAGCAATTCGAGACTACATTATGCATTTCAGAGAGACATTGCTCAGCAACAACATATTGAACGAAGAGATTTAGAAATAGTTTCTCAATCAAAGATACCTCGTGGTTGAGCGACGGAAGACGGTGTTCGATGGGCAGCAGTAGAGCTTCATTGACATCCATAAATTAGCAGGGCGTGCCTACAAATACGCTACTGGTTCAGGGGGTGTACGCATGATAACTTAACGTCCCTTCAGTCACAGCCACAGCCTCAAAGTTGAAATCAATGGAAGGATTGGCTAACGCGTAACATCACCGCAGACAGGAACAGAATCATTGTATGGGATTTAATTTATGAGCATAAGGTAATCAATTGTCGACTTGAACCATTACCTTCGACGCAGTTGAGCAGTTCGCTACACATACCGCAATCTCCGACTTCATCCGTGCAAGAATACCCCACCATCCCACCGTCGAGCTTCAATCGTACCTGCATCGCATCTTCACGTCTCCATCTCTCACCTCAACTCCTCCGCCCTCACTCCCTCGCTCCCTCCCGCACAGCACCAGGCCCAGATCCATGGACAGCGCGCAATGACCGCCGACATCTGGGCCGGCTACCTGTCGGGCATCGTGGGCATCATCGTGGGCAACCCACTGGACCTGCTGAAAACACGACTGCAAGCGCACGGCCGCCGCCGCAGCCCATCCTCCTCCTCCACCTCGTCTCCTCCTCCGCCGCGCACCTTCGACCGCGCAGGCACGCTGCTGCGCGGCGCGGCCGCACCCGTCCTGACCTACGGCGCGCTGAACGCGCTGCTCTTCAGCAGCTACAACCGCAGCCTCACGCTACTCGACGCTCAGTCCACACCCGCAGCACCATCGTCCTCGCTGCCGAAGATCTGGGCGGCGGGCGCAGCGGCCGGGCTGGCCACGTTCGTGGTGTCGGCGCCAACGGAGCTGGTCAAGTGCCGGGCGCAGGTGCTGCGGGCGATGCCGGCGGGCGGCGGCGCGCCGGCGCCGCCCGTGTCGTCGTGGGCGATTGCGGCGCGTGTCTTGCGCGACGAGGGCCTGCCCGGCTTGTATCGCGGGGGTGCGGTGACGGCGGCGCGCGACGCCATTGGATACGGCTTCTATTTTCAGGCGTATGAGCTGGCGCGGCGGGTGCTGGCGTCGCCGGACGACGATGCCATCGTCGCGAAGTACAAGGTGTTGCTGTATGGTGGCATTGCGGGCGTTGTCACGTGGGTTAGCATCTTTCCGCTCGATGTGGTGAAGACGAGGGTGCAAACGCAGGAGTGGCTTGTGGCGGAGCCGGAGAGGAGACCACTTTTGACGGAGAGAAGTGAGAGTGGTGACTTGGTGAGGAAGGAAATGCGAAGAAAGGGAGCTATTGAGATTGCAAAACAGGCCTATAGAGAGGAAGGAGTAGCGGTGTTCTTCCGCGGGTTGGGGATTTGTACGGTGCGAGGATTTATCGTCAGTGCAGTGCAGTTCTTCGTGTACGAGTGGATCATGGAACTGTTCGATCAGGGTCGAACAGGAAAGTCAGCGGGACAAATATAGACGTAGAGTTCTTGGTCAAGAGAATTGGAAACGGTGATGATGGGTACATGAATGCAAATTTTAAGGTGCGGCTACTCGTAGGTGAGAAGAAATAGGGGAAGATATAGTTACATGTATGAGAGCTAAGAAACCTCGCCAATTTTGATGATCCGCACCCGATAGCCTACCGATAGGAGCATGAAAGTCAAGTTCGGAAGGTCGAGGACGCCGCCGGTGACCGTGGGATGCTGAATCCGAGTCCACGCCGGCCGCTGAGGAGAGGACTAGTCAAGCAGGAGTTCTATAAGAGCTGCCGCAGATGTAAGAGAAAGACAGAGGAAATCGAGGGCATCTTTGAGCCTGCGGATGGCAGCAACGTCGTTGATGAATTCAGTCGTGAATTCAACCGCCCAAGGCCCGTATTTTCGTTCGAGATCGGCGAGAACCTGTCCGTTAATACCCATGAACGCACTTTGGGGTTGTATTAGCCTTGGAATCCTTTTACATGATTTGATCTTGGGTCAATTCTTGCGTTTGGTCCGTTTCCATGACTTCGGCGCTTGCAGTGCCATTGCCCACAGGTTGATTGGTATACTTGACGTAGGAAAGGCCAAGAGGACGTCCGCCGTACTGGTAGCCGGTAAACTTGGCAATGGCAGTCTCTGCGCTATCGGCTTGGTCGAATTCGACAACACCGGTGCCACGAGAGCGACCGTTAGGCTCGTATTGGATCTCAGCGCGCTTGACGACACCAATCGTGGTGAAAAGTTCGATGAGGTCCTCATTCGAGGTCGACCATGGAAGCTGTGACGTTAGCATAAGTAATCCTGATGGAATGGAGTTGGTGAACTTACATTACGGACGTAGATGACGCCACTGCGGTCTCCACCAGATGTAGCGAAGTCAGTGAACGGGTTCGGAGGGTTGCTTGGGCCGTTAGATTCAAATCCACCACCGCCTCCGTAGCCTCCTCCTTGGAAACCACCGCGGCCTCCGAAGCCTCCGCTGAAGCCTCCACGTTGGAAGCCACCGCGACCTCCGAAGCCTCCGCCACGGCCTCCAAATCCACCTCCGAAGCCTCCGCGGGCACCACCGAAGCCCCCTGGACCACCCTGCTGCATACCAGCATAACGATCCTCACGGACTTCAAGTGCGCGTCCCTGCCATTCGTATCCGTTGAACTGTTGGATCGCGTTACGAGCGTCGTCGGCGTTATCGAAGACTACAATTCCAGAGCCCTTTGGTCGACCATCGGCGCCCATATGGACATCAGCACGAACAATGTTACCCACCGAGGCTGTGTTATGTGAGTGGTTAGTTCTGTTGAATCTACCGTAAACGTGCGAGGGTGTAGATATGAACGACTTACCAGCCTGGCGGAAGAGATCTTTCAGATCCTGCCAACCGACAGTGTACGGCAGCTAAATTTATCGTTAGTAAGCCATTCTTCAGAGCGGTGTGTATCTCAGACTTACATTGGAGACGTAGAGCTGACGGCCGCCGGCAGCACCAGCACCAGCACCACCGCCACCGCCGGCGCCGCCGCCTTGTTGCATGCCATAACCGCCAGCTCCCTGGAAGTTACCGCCGCCGTATCCGCCGCCACTGAAACCACCGCGGGGTGCAGGAGTCGAGAAGCGAGGTTCAGCCTCGCGATCCTAGGTAGTGAATGTGTCAGTTACTCTCGTCGAGCCAGACCAAATGTTGTAGAGCGGAAGCAAGGTGGATTCAACTTACCTCGCGAACGTAGACCAATCTACCCATCAGGTTCTGGTTTGAAAGCGTGTTGACGGCATTCTGAGCCTGCTCGCGCGTCGCGTATTCCACAATCCTGTGGCGAGGTTAGAAGGTCAAACGAAAGCGAAAATAAAAGGTGAGTACCCACCCGCAACCCTGCAAAAATTTCCGTTAGCAAATCCATTCCGTCAACCATGCCAAAACCAAAACGAAAAGCCAGTAACCCAGCCAGAGGATGTGCCCACCTTGCTCATTCCATTCGGAAGTAGTAAAACGTCAGCGAAGAGAACTTCACCAGCTGCGAAAGGACATTGTTAGCAGGATCTTCAACATGCAATGAAGGGCGACTCAACTTACCTTGACGCATGAAATCTTTGAGATGATGCCACTTGACATCGTAGGACAGATTGCCGACGTAGACGCGACGGTCCTGCTGCGACTCAGCGCGGATGTTGGCCATCATTTGTTCCTTGCTGGCGGCACGATCCTCAAAGCCGCGCGACTGAGCCGAAGATCTAGGACCTCCGGCGTACGAGTTGCCGTAGGACGAGGCTGCGGCGCCGCTGTTACCCAGGGGAGAGCGCGAGCGCCTGTCGCTGCGCCGGTACTCGTCTCGCGGGCTGCGCGATCGGCTGCGAGGGGAATAGGAACGACGACGAGGGCTTCGGGACCGGCGACCTCGCGAGCGAGACCTTTCGCGCTTGACCGGCCGATGACTGTCAGCCGGAGCGTCCATTGCGACGGGACAGGGGAGAGTTGGGAGACGATGAGGCTTCGCGCAATGCTTCAGGCAGGAGAAATGAAAGGATCAGGCGGGAAGATGAAGATGAAGAAGACAATTGTTTGCGAGTGACGGGGTTGTGGTGGAGAGCAAACGGCGAGGTGACAGCAGCGAAAAATGATCTTCGGCGCTTCATTGCACCCGCCACAGCGCGCGCGGCTGTGCTCAGCGAAAAACCAGGGCCGCGCTCCGGTCTCACACACCGAAAAGCCCGTCGCTGGAATTTTGGAAAGTGTAAGACGAGCGCCCGGAGGCGAACGGCGGCTGGCAGCAAACATCGCAAAAATAAAAAAGGGGACGGCTTCTACTCACAGCGTGCGGTGCGTACGTGTCTCCGCGATCTGGGAGAGGAGCAACGAGGTCAGAAATTTCGCCAATGCAAATGCGTAGCAAGAGAGTCGGAAACGAGAAGCTAGAATGGCAGAAGGCGTCGCCGAGAGACAAATAGTCGGCAGTAAATTGGAGGCTCTTGGGGTAGGCAGGCAAAGAAGCAAATGCAGCACCGGCCTACTTTGGGAGGGACTAGGATTCGAAGCGACTCTATCTCTCTCTCTCTGCGCCGTGGAAGAAGGGGGGAGGATGCGGGATCGAGACCACTTACCCATTATAGGGACGGCGAGAAGGAGTGCGCGCACTCAGATCAGGTAGGGGAAGCAAAAATATCAGGCTCTGGCTCTGGCTCCGGGCTTTGGCTCACTTTCTGACTTCTGGCTTAGATTCATTCAGAGGCACCAAAGCACCAGCACCAGCACGTCCGCGGCAGCTGCTGGGGGAAAGCACGACAGGGATTCGGCGATGGCTTCGGCAGCGCCAGCGGTCGGGGAGTGCAAAACTGCTGTCAAGCACGTAGCCGGTGTGATTGGGCGGCCTGACCAGTGGCCGGACAGGAATGAGGATACGGGTGGGAGGAGCTGAACTGCGGAGACTCACTACTGGACCGGATGGAAGCAGGGCGCTGTTGCAGAGTTCGTTGCCTTTTTCGATTGCCTGGCTGGCAGGCGCTTCCGAGCCGGTGTTTTTGGTTGTAAAAAAGCGCAAAGGGAAGTGTGGAGCAGCTAAGGATGGGATGGATGGATTCTTGGATTCATTCTTGGATTCATGGACCGATACTCGGCACCAACACACGCATCCAATGGAAAGGAAGCGATACGGGGGGTCTGAGAAGCCTTCGATCTCTTCTCAGCGACCGTGAACGGCGGGGCGAAATGGCTTTGGCTCTGGCTCTGGCTCAGGCTCAGGCTCAGGCTTCGGCTCACACGCTTTCTCGGACGGGAGACCGCCTGGGTCTAGGCGACCCGTGGTGGGTACGAGTTGGTGTGCGAGTGGGTGGGCCGGCGACCCAGCGCAGCGGGTGGTGGGTAATGGGTGCGTATGGGTAGCGTGAGGCTCGATAAAAGCCGCCTGCGAGGAATTGGGATTAAGATCGCTCGGTCAGGGTTGTTCGCAGCTTTGCATCAAACAATACCGTTCCATGGCCTGCTCAATGGCACGCCTGGATGCACGCTGTGGGAGCGCTTGCAGCCCTTTGCGACGCGCTAAACAACTCCCGCGCGCTCTCACTCGGCGGCGGCTCCAGCCTTACTCTGCCTCTGTCAGGGCACGGGAGGCCATTCAGTCGCTCCTCTCACCCGGCGGAGGCGAATCAATAGTCCTTGATGCCTCCCGCTCGCACGCATGCACCATCCCGACCTTTCTCCAATCGGCACCACGGCTTCCACTGCCGTCAGGCTCGTCCCATCGGCCCGATACAAAGTCGAAAGGGACACGTTGAGTGGCACGGCATCGACTTCAACTTCAACTTCGACGTCGCCACGCCTTTTTTGCCGATATTTCATCGCACTTTTGTACGTCTTGAGCCGAGAGAGAACACGGCACGGCGTGTGGGAGTGGACGAGCGCCCAAGAAAAGCCGGCCGTCGCCCGTGGCGGTCTGCGCCTGGTCTGACAGCGTCCCTCGCCCAAATGGCAATGGACAAATCGTAGATCATCCGGGCTGGTCCTCCCACCGGTCTGAGTCCCATCCGGTGCTGTTACACGGCATAAGCTCCTCCAGCACAAACCCCCTTCTCGCTTGGAAGATGCGATCAAAATTTGCCGGGACCTGCCGTGCCTCGCGCATTTCCACTGTGCTTCTGCCTTTTCTGACTTCGGCCTCGCCTGCATGCTTTCCCTTCAGCTCCCGTTGCCGACCGCGTAATGTGCAGGCATAAAAAATGACAACCCTAGCATTTGGCCCCCTGTCGGGCGCTTTAAAAGCTTCCCCTCGTGCAAATGCTCCGACGCAGCCCGCTCAATTCGGATAGGGAGCGAAGCATGGCGTATCCGAAGATCTCGAAAGCGAGCATGTCAGCGGCATTTCCGTGGTAACAAAGCCCTGTTCCTGATCATTCGGTCGTCCCAAGGCCCTGGATCTTTCGTCAGCTGAAAGAAGCCGACAAATTGCGCACAATGATATCGAAAGAAGCAATATCGGCATCACTTCCGCATCCGCTGTTCAATAGGATATCGTTATATGGCGCTGTTGGACGCCTGGCTTGGGAAAGTTGGTTCCTTTTTCCTCCAGCCCGCGAAGTGCATGTGGCAGAAGCAAACAGGAATGACGCCAACCCGTTCCCCGCAACCAAACATTGTTGCTTCGACGCCATTTGCTCGACGTCAGGCACAGTGTCGATGCTGCAAGTCACTCCAAGAGTCTAGCAATCTGTGCGCTACTGCAGCCCAGAGTCGACCGTCACCTCCATAGCCGCTTCGCTCGGGCTAGCGAGGCGACAGTCTACATCCGGCAGCTTTCGTTACCGCACTTGCGTGGAGTCTGTTGAGCCAGAAATAACTCTGAGCACACACTCACTCACTCACTCACGAGACGTGAATAATTCTTTTTATTATTCCGTCTTGTTCCTCTCTTCCAGCCCGAGTGTCGCAGGCAGATGGACACCCCGTTCCTTAAGGTACCTACTACATCTAGATATTTCAAGTTTAATCCCGCAGAGATAACAACCATTAGCGTCATCATGTGCTATTACACAGTCAAATACCAAGCCGGAGCAACCAAGATTTCCGAGACAGAAGCCAGTACCTTACGAGTGTCACGGAATTGCATTTTCAAACACACCTTCCCTGCTACCGCACTTCCATCACTACCCTTTCGCACCATCGTTCAATTGCAATTCTCTTAGCAACTGTTTCTTTCCTCCTAATTCCATTTCCAAAGCAGCGCATGAGCTGACTAAACGGGTAGACGGCAGGGCTTTTGTGGGTAAAGCCCGCTTTTCTCGGCTTCACCTTTTCCGCCCAACCACCGACAGATTTGCGATCTCCGAATATCATCCCTTTCGAACCCTTCGTTCACTTCAAACATTTCTCCCTCTTCGACGACCTTACGTCGCTTCCAAGTTGACACTTCTGCAATGTAATTGAAAATGAAAGTCGGGTCGTGCTTTATGCTCTTCGTACCATCATCACCAAAAAAAGATGCTATATAACTCTCCTACTCACCTATCTATCGTTTGCGGAGATCCTTCGGAGCTTGGTTATTGGCTACGATGTCGGCTCAGAAACCGGCAAGCAACAACCAATTGATTGCTCTGAGCTCTGATCCGAGAGATACCGGTTGCATTGAAGAACTAAAAGGTTTGCCTCTTAAGTATCGCCGGCGATAGGAGGTAGTGGATTGGATTGAGTATAAATTCTAAGAGTACGCATAAAGTCGAGAGGCTCTCTTATACAGCTATCAATCTCAGCATCACTCCATCCAAAATCGCTAATATTTTCCCCTTTCATTCTATTTTGCAACTGTAATCATGACGGACCGTGAAGAAAGACATTCAGACGATAATACCGACTATCTATCCAACCTCGAGAAGGATGACGCTCCAAACATGGACTCTACAACCTACGAGGGTATCCATTCACCCATGAGTCGAACAATTACCAACCGCACTTCACATTCACATGCACATATGGAGGCGTCGGATTTTGTCAACTTGCCATATCGTACATTCAGCTCCCATGCAGCCGTAGAGGAAGAATACATCGACGAACACCCTGGTGGTCAAGTGCTGAGGGAAGTTCAATCTCACCGAACGGGCAAGACGGAAAGATACGAATTGGTAACATGGACAATCAACGATCCCGAGAATCCAAAGAACTGGTCGGTTGCATACAAATGGTATTGTACCATGGTCGTGGCCTTGACCTGTTTTGTGGTAGCATTCAACAGTGCCGTGATAACGGCTGACATCCAAGGCCCTGCAAGGACATTTCACGTTTCGGAAGAGGTCAGCTTGCTCCCGATTACTGTGTTTGTGATTGGATTCGGAGTCGGTAAGTTATCAAATCATCACGACGCTTGTATCCAAAGCTGATCGCTCATATGCAAGGCCCGATGGCATTCGCACCACTCTCCGAAATTCTTGGTCGGCGCATAATATACGGCACAACCTTACTAGTTGCAACTATTTTCGTCATTCCTTGTGCTGTATCGCCTAATATCGCCACCCTGATAGTATGCCGAGCAATCGACGGCATCGCCTTCAGCGCACCTATGACTCTCGTTGGTGGTACGCTTGCTGACCTCTGGAAGAACGAAGAGCGCGGTGTGCCAATGGCCGCTTTCAGTGCGGCGCCGTTTGTTGGCCCTGCCATCGGTCCTCTAGTCGGCGGCTTCATTTCAGATAACCTGGGTTGGCGCTGGTTGTACTGGATTCAGCTGATCCTCAGTGGTGCTGTGTGGTTCCTGATCACTTTCACCGTTCCGGAAACTTATGCACCTACTCTTCTGGCTCGTCGAGCAAAGAAGTTGCGTGCAAGCACCGGGGACGATAAGTTCGTAACCGAGGTTGATATCGACCTACGACCGCTCTCCGAGCGCCTGCGTATCTTCTTACTTCGGCCCTTGCAACTACTCTTCCTAGAACCAATTGTTTTCTTCATCAGCGTATACATGTCGGTCCTCTATGGCCTGCTGTACATGTTCTTCATCGCCTATCCCATCATCTACCAAGAAGGCAAAGGATATTCGCCGTCCATCACGGGCTTGATGTTCATTCCCATTGCCATCGGCGTTCTTCTTTCCGCAATGTGCGCACCGCTCGTTAACAAGCACTACCTATCTCAATGCCGAAAGTACGATGGCAAACCACCTGCCGAGGTTCGGCTTGTACCAATGATGGTAAGCTGCTGGTTCATTCCAGTGGGTCTTTTTATCTTCGCATGGACGTCGTATCCGCGCGTGCATTGGCTTGGGCCAGCCATGGGCGGATTTCCTGTGGGCTTCGGATTCATCTTCCTTTACAACGCGGCAAACAACTACCTCGTTGATAGCTATCAGCATCAGGCAGCGTCTGCTCTCGCCGCAAAGACGTTTCTGCGAAGCTTCTGGGGAGCCAGCGTCGTGCTGTTCACCATTCAAATGTATCACCGTTTGGGATTTCAGTGGGCTGGTACTCTGTTGGCGTTTATTGGCCTTGCTTGTTGCGCCATTCCGTTTGTATTTTACTTCTTTGGGGCTCGGATCCGAAGGTTCAGTCGATTTGCATATAGTGGCGATGATGAGGAGAACGCTAATGGGTCTCAAAAAGTACGATAGATTACATCTGATTGCATTAATTACTACATTAAACGATCTAATGGCCGTTTTCTGCTCTAAATCTGCCAACTTACACGCGGTTGCAGCGTACTACAACACCCAGGAGGACGACATACTTGGAGGCCGAGAGCGTTCTAATGGTAGACCCAAGCGCGTTATTATCAAGAAAGAGGAGTCTCTGTCGCCAGAAGACGAAGCGCTGAAAGCCGCGATGCTATCGGTATATCAAAGATTCAAGGGAGAGGCCCAACCGTTCTATTCATGTGCTTGGGCAATGAGGGAGCCCCAGTCAGCGTTCGCATCGAGCAAGCACTTCGAGAAGAAGCATTTGAAGAAATCGGAGGAAGGAGAGGCTCCGGAATGACTATCATTTGAGCTATGATAAGAGAGCGTTAAAAGCAATTGAATGGGGTAGCGAGAAGGTTGCTCCGCCGTCGAAAGTTCGCGCCTGTCCTGTAGATGGTGTCGATGGTGTGCCATCATTGTTTTAACGACGGCAGGTGAGATCCCAGCCCAATTGCACTTCAGTTCGTCTCATCAGGGGCTGAACTTGTGCAAAGCAGGATTATATCAAATTAGAAGATTCTGTCGCGTGTAGACCTTCTCTAATACCCAGTAGATCTATTACAAGTTCCAAGCGGGCGAACCGATGTGCCGCTAATCATCGTACATCAAAGCGATAGCCTCACTGTAAACATTGCGAGGTACAGTCGAATTTCTCCAAAACTTTCTCAGTGCTTTGTTGATCCCACCAAGATCTTAAACTGCTCCCGCTGAGACGGTTGAGCGCCTCATCTCGAAATATCTGAACGAGGTATCTGTGCTGTTTCATGGCTGCGCACAACATCAACACGTGATGATGATGCTACTTGTTGGTATAAGAAGTCCTCGGGGACGCAGACTTATGTCGTGCAAAACTGGTGCCGACCTCAGAGAAGGATGGATCTGATGGCCATTCTTTGCCTTGAGAATATCTTTGCCTTGAATTCCTTCTCCTGTGAGCCCTCGGTCGATGATGTACATCTTCTGTTGATCTTCGGGGACTGCTTCCGGCTGGAGGGGGCGGCGGTTGCGATGTAGTTGCAGAGGGCTTGTTCCTGAACATCTCCTTAAGAAATCCACCCGACTTCTTACTTTCATACTGCCTGGCACTAGAAGAATGACTGCGAGGCAGAGGTACCGCAGCCCTTGCTATTGTCTCCGCGCCGCGAATCTCCGCAGAGGTACGGGTGCGCGGCCTCGATTGCCGTTGATCGGAGTGCCTTCTAACAATTACGACAGGTTTTAATAGTTCCAACTTGTCGATTTCGCCTTCGCTTGTGGATATTCGAGACAGACCAGGGAACAAGCATTGAAATGGAACGATATCGTCGTCGGCATCAACAACTTTCCAGTTGGTGATACTTTTCAAAGTCCATTCCTCTTGGCCGGTCGTCAATCTTTTTTGGGGAAGGTTAACAGGATTAGCAAGCTCATAAATTTGCCTGGAGCATGTTATGGACTGATGTAGCTTAATTGCTGGCTCAAAAACGGTCGTCCTAAGCCCATTGATTTGTGCACTAGGATCGACCCATGCACTGAGCTCATCAACGAGTGTGTCGAACAGTCCATCCGATATTTTTCGTTGCCGTGTTTTGAAAGGGACGGTAGCGGTCATTTTGGTCAATGTTGCGGACTTCCATATATTTGCCTTATAATAAGTGTCTATAGTTGGAGTTAGCAAAAGGTCAACAAACTGCCGCTGTGTTAAGGTGTGAAATAACGGACGCACCTTGATCCTCTTCCTCATCATTCATTGCATCGAAGATGTCATTTATGAGTGATTGATGACCCGGATAATCCTTGTGATCCTTGACCGTGCCAATTGGAAAAGATTCTTTGAACACTTTTGATTCCAAAAAGCGCCAGATTACGAGCGAGAGAATGAGGCTGCTGCAGTGCGTTTGTGTGCCCAGCCAGTTTAAACGCTGTCTGCTCTTCTCATACATCTCGTATCGCCAGGAAATATCCGGCTTGGATTCATAGAGGCCGAGAAAATGCAAGATGCCTTCGCTCTCTTCTGCGCTCTGAACCCTTCGCCACATGTCCGTGATCTGTCTGCGTTGCTCTTGCTGGGAAAGAAGTTCCTCTACCCATGATTCCAGAGAATCATAGAGGCTCTTGAAACCGCTCGCAATGGTTGCATCAGGCACTTGTTTATCCTCGAGCACGAACTTATCAAGCTGCTCTCGTAGCGACGCATTCTCTTTAATCAGGGCCCGAACGTCGGATTGTTCATCCGTCGCAAACGCGCCGGGCATATCCATATTGAAAGAAGGTTCTTTGAAATGGCTATTAACAGCGGGAGGCTAAAAGAGTATCAGCAGGTTACGACGAGCAAGGCCATTACAATACGCGCCATACCCAGGCTATGCTTTCTCATATACAGAATTCAGAATTCAAAAAGGCAACACAGTCATAGCAGAGCCGCAAGGGCTAAGAAGCCGGAGACAACCGGATAAGAATATCTAAGAGGGTGTTTCTACTCCGTACTATTCTAGGATGTGTGATCCATCTACCTTTACACCGCTCCGATTGCGAGTCAACGCGGCGCTGGAAAGTGTGACAATGTCAGCTGCAATGATTAGTTGCTCACGCGATTCAACGGATATTTCGTGTGTAGGCACCGAGCCAAGGCTATCGCTACGCAAGTCCGGCATTTGGGAGGTGCAGGCGGTGACAGTGGCGATGGAAGTGACATCTTTGGATTAACGCAGTTAAGCGTTAACTGACCGACGCTCGACCCTGAACCAAACACTTCCCAGCCCTTCGACAGCTTCAGGGTTGGTCAGACCGGCCAACCAAAAAGGAACGGTATGCGGCCTCCTCGCCCACCGAATCCCTCTCATCAATGTACGCGCGGCAGTACGGAGTACTGCGGTGCAAATCAGTTATTACGCAGCTTATCCAAACGTCGTAAGAGCAAGCACAGTCACAACGTCGTTTTTCCAGAGCGCAGGATATGAAAGTGCTGGTATGAACTTCGGTGAGTCAAGGCTGCCGTCATGTCAACAATCAAATATGGTCTTTTGATAAAGCGACGCTAAGCTCGACATTCTCCGCGGCATGGAGGACCAGCACGGACGTGAGGCCGCACATCGACTAAATTTTTTATTATTAGCCCATGCAGTATGAAACTTCGTAACGTCCCCTCGCGCCGCGAGAACCTGTGGAGAATTGGAAGGGTACGAAGTGATGATTACTTGAAACTCTGAACTGACGGTACAAGTGTGATGGTTAGGCTGTTCTTATATACGTCGCAATACCTTAGCCATGGCAACCTACGACTGCCTATTAGGCAATCACACGTAATTTCGAGGGTGCGGCTGCTGGTTGAACTCGGAGCAGATGTCAAAGCGAAGAGTAAAGACGGTGCTGTTCCAGGCAGGCAGGAGAGGGAGTGCGGAGTAGATGGTGCGGCTGCGACATCGTGAATTCTTTGGCCAATCGGATGGGTTTAAAATGCCAAGGCTCAACCGCACAATCGCTTCAGAAATTCACTGACCACAACCTCACAGCAAACAAACTTCTCCCATCAACCACATCCTCCGATTAACCATTAGCGAGAGCAACTCCCTCAAAATGGTGAGTGACATACCCGTTCGATGCAATTTCCCAATTATTCTAGTGACGGTTTTGCGATTCGAGACGTGCGAGAGTGTACTCCACTTCGACCTTCAGCGCAGCGACCGACTAAAGAATATTCGTGTCACCAGTCCAGCAGCGAACTCAGCATCGTATACGTTGAATGAAAGAGCCAGATTTCTTCAATCAATTCACAAAAGCTGTTGCTGAATGCGATTTTCTTCCAAGGCCCGCCAGCTCTCCGCACTTCGGTCCTAAACCGACACTGGTTGATCGCAATCCCACCTTCATTGAATTTCAACATTGCTAGTTTTGAATTATCTGTCGCTGACATTTCTTACAGGTTAACATCCCGAAGACCCGCAAGACCTATTGCAAGGGGAAGGAGTGCAAGAAACACACTCAACACAAAGGTGAGGGCGCTTCCGCTACTCCTCCCACACCGAGGCCAGAGCCTGAACCCGAACCACAACCGCAACCTGGTGGCCCTCTACCGTACCCTGCAGTCCCTCCAAACTCGCCGGTCCTTTCAGAGAAGTCAGAGCCGGAAAATGCTGACAATGTCCTAGTTACACAGTACAAGGCCGGCAAGGCATCCCTCTTCGCTCAAGGAAAGCGCCGTTACGATCGCAAGCAGTCCGGTTACGGTGGTCAGACCAAGCCCGTCTTTCACAAGAAAGCCAAGACCACAAAGAAGATTGTGCTGCGGTTGGAGTGTACCGTATGCAAGACCAAGGCTCAATTGTCGCTGAAGCGATGCAAGCACTTCGAACTGGGCGGTGACAAGAAGACCAAGGGTGCTGCCCTTGTGTTCTAAGGTCGTGGTTCCGGTGGTAGTGACTTTGATTTGCAACGGCATACTCACGGAGTTACGGTGCTGCTTTTCAACATGGTATACGGATTCTCATGCGGTGACAAATATATAGGGGTGAAGTGCATTGCCTGCTACATTAGCGGCCGTACTATGGAAATTACTACATAAATGTGATTTCCTTGAGACATCAAATCTGCGTTGCTGTCAAGATTGCGTTCCTTGTGAATAATAACACCGAAAATGCCCTATCCACTCCATTGCACTGCCTACCTTATCCAAGTCGGTCACACAATCCTAACTCCCAATTCCATTGATCAAAATCATGCCTCTCCATCACAGAAAGTCTCAAAGCAATTCTCCATCTCCTTCATCGTCATCGTCCCACTCCACTTCAGCATCCATCTTCTCCGCCGCGCGTTGCACCTCAGCCAACCCACTGACTTCCTCCACGAAGCCACGCTCGTTCATAGCCCTCTTGACGAACTCCCACCCATCCCTACGATACGCCTCGACGACGCGCTCCGAGCAAGCCGCGCAGCAATCGTACGGCTGGCCAGCAACAAGGATATTGCCGAAGGACGACAAGAAGCCGCGCACGGTGTGCGGCACCGCGCCAAGCGGGTGAACGAAGTCCGCGGCACCATCATCAGCCTGCGCGAAGGCGGCGGACGCGGCGGCCGCGCCCGACGGTGGCGCGCGCCCCCGCAGCGGGTGCTGCAGCGTCGACACAAACAGCTCGACCAGCGTGGCGGCTGCCACGGGCGCGATGCCCGGCCGCGTCACCGTGCACTGCTGGTCCAGCGTTGCGTCCTTGAGCGAGTCCGCCGGCGCCACCACGTCGTTGCAGAAGTAGCAGCCCAGCTCGACGCCGGCGTTGGGAGCTGGAGGAGCGGCGGCGGCGGCGGCGGCGGCGGACGCGCTGCCCGCGAAGGCGTCCGTCAGCGTTTGCACGACGCCGGGCGGCGGTGGCGTGGCCGGTGCGGCGCTGGCTGTGCTTCTCACGCCGTGCCGCATCGCGACGTATGTGTCGAAGCCAAGCGCCGCGTTCAGCACGAGTTTACCTGTGGCTTTGCCCATCACCGTCGGCAGCCAGCGGCTCTCGCGCGTGTCCAGCAGCAGGAAGAGCGCGTCGTGGGCGTCGACGAGCTGGCAGAGCTTCTCAAAGTCGGCCTTGACGGCGGCGTCCTGGCCGGACGGGATGGGATGGCCGGCCATCGGCACGCTCAGGTCGTGGCCCTCGCTCTCCACGCCCGGGTAGATCTCGTGCAGCGCGTCGGCCGCGCGGTGCGCCTTCTTGACGCCGCCGTTCAGGCAGTCTTTGAAGTCGAACAGCGGCTGCCGCACAGGGTTGCTGAAGCTCACCGTCGCGTTGTCCACGAACGTGATCTTGCGCACGCCCCAGCCCATCAGCGCGCGCGACACGTACGAGCCCAGCGTGCCGGCGCCGAGCAACAGGCACGAAGTGTTCTTGATGATGTCCAGGTCGATGCTGGGTGCGATGCGCCACTTGATGAGTTTGAGGTTCAGATCGACGGCTTGATCTGCCAGTCGCGTTGGATCCATGTACGCAGCCAGATCCACGGTTCTGCTCGTCAGCTTGTTGTGTGGGTCTCGCTCCCATCCGGTAACTTTAGGCATCTTGTCCTTTGGCTGCTGCTGCGCCGCCGCTGCTGCTGCACCAAGTTCCGACTGCAGCGTCATGATCAGTGAATTGGCGGTATCTCGACGGGTATGTGTGTCGCGGTAACACAGGATTTGCACCGTATCCAAGTGGAAGAGATGTCGTACCAGCACAAGAAGGTTCCGCAGCTGCCAACCGGGATTCTTCTCGTAGGTTGACGGATCAACGAAGCATACATAGCAGTCCTTGGCATTGGCCTTATCAAAGAAGCCGGCCTTGAATCTGGACAGAGAACCAATGGCCCACTGGTAGCCGACCTCTTCGATGATGCCTGGGCTAGCTGGAGTGTGGAGGTTTCCGTCATCTTCGGCCTGCGCAACCTTGAGCTCGGCGAGCGACACCTTTTTCGCCAGAAAGAAGCCGTGCTGACGACTGTCGACGCTGTATTTCCATGTCTGAACCGCGTCGACCAGAAGTTGAGTTTCCTTGTCGGTCAATCGCTTGAAACCTGGGTTCACCAACTTCCAAGACGGGTCCGAGTGCAGCGCTGGGAAAGCAAAGTGATAGGTAAACTTGTATTTCTTAAGATTGGCAAAACAGATGGCGTAGAAGGAGTTAAGGAGCGAAGGGCACGAGTAGATGGTTTCGTCTTGGATGGCGTCCCATATTGTGCGACCGGCAAGCTCGAGCACCTTGGCGCGGTCGGCGTTCTTGTAATCTTCTATTGTGTTGAAGTTACGGATGAAGCCTTCTGCGCGAAAGTAACCTCCTGGCATTCTATAGAGCTTCATTAGCAGAACCTAGCAGAGAAATACGGACCGTGCGTACTCATCCGTCGTGAGGGCAGTGCCATGTATTTGCATGCGACAGGATCGCTCTGGCTTGTCGCCTGGTCGCACTTCGTACAATCCGAGAACCTTTCGGGCAGAATCATTCAGCTTGTCATGATTGATCTTGAGTGAGGCTAGAGCTGCGTAGAAAGCGAGCTCGATGTCGGAGGACCAGGGAGCGAACTGTAGGCTGGTCATGGTTATGAAGCTCGAGATACGATATAGAGAGTAGCGGTTGAGTTTAGTACGCGAGCATTATGCGACTCGAAGTGTATTCCGAGTCTCGAGAGTTGATAATTGCTTGACAGCTGGCGGAGGAGTTGAAGCAGCTTAGCCTGCAGCTCGAGGGGTTTATGAGATGCAGCCGCTTTCCTCTCCACGGTCCCTGGCGGGGTTTCTGGTTGGAGAGCGCGTGGCAGACGCGGTCACGCGAGGCTAAAGCTGAAGTATCAACTGACAACACCAATTTTCAAGCTGAAATACCGTCTTTACCACTACTTTCAAAGGAAGAGGACATGTTCATTGGAATCTGCGGAGGTACGTCGTCACACTTGCAGGCAATTGCCCGAACAACTCAACTAATGCGTGGTTACAGGAATCTGCGCTGGCAAGTCCGAAGTCGCAGACTTTTTGGTAAAAGAGCATTGTTTTAAGCGTCTTTCCCTTGAGCGTACAATTCCTACTCCTTCAGTAGAGAAATCGGCCTCAAATACCAGCATACCGAACGAAAAATCGACTTCCGACTCTGAGGTCCCATCCTTCGAACACGCCGAAGCCTTACTAGACTTCGTCACCAAGAAATGGAGAGAGCGATGGGTTACCACTGATATATGGGACGAGACTGTCCTCGACATACTGCAGCGAAGACCTTTCTTCTTGCTAATCAGCGTTGATGCTCCCGTGAGCGTGCGGTGGGAAAGATTCAAAGCCAGGTAAGGAATGCCACGAAAGACGCCACACTGCGTCGAAATGAAAACTTCACCTCAAGCAGCAGGAAGCTTTACCTTGTTTCTCACTATTCTAACGACTCGCTCCAGATGCGCCGCACATAACCTCGAGCCGCCGACTCTTGCAGAATTTGTCCTGCGGAACGACGCCCACCTCTACACACCAAAGTCCGGCCTAGCACCGCTGCTCCACCGCGCGCAACTCCGACTCCTCAACGCCTCACCATCTCTCCCCGCGCTGCAAGACTCGCTCCGGGCGCTCAACCTCGCGGACGAGACGCGGCTGCGCCCAACCTGGGACGCGTACTTCATGCAGCTGGCGGAGCTGGCGGCGCACCGCAGCAACTGCATGAAGCGGCGCGTGGGCAGCGTGCTGGTGCGCGAGAAGCGCGTCATCAGCACGGGCTACAACGGCACGCCGCGCGGCGTCACCAACTGCGGGAGCGGCGGCTGTGCGCGCTGTAACGGCGGCGTCGCCGGTGGCACCGCCCTCGACACGTGTTTGTGTCTGCATGCTGAGGAGAATGCGCTGTTGGAAGCCGGCCGGGAGCGCATTGGTGAGGCTGCGACGCTCTACTGCAATACTTGTCCGTGTTTGACGTGCAGCGTCAAGATTGCGCAGGTTGGTATTGCGGAGGTTGTGTATCGGACTGGCTACTCTGTCGATCAGGCGGCGGCGGCAGTCTTTAAGGAAGCCGGCGTGCGACTGAGGCAGTTTTCTCCGCCGCAGGATGGCCTCGTGTTTTTGGGTGAATCTGAGCGACTGCCGAGTTCACCAAGTAAGGCTGATAGGGATGGTGTGAGATTGCTGGAGAGGATGAGGAGAATGATGATGCAAGGAGAGTAATCACGCATGGATTTCTTATGATCATCATGAAAAACTTTGGTTAAACACGTTTGGAACTCGTAAAGGAGAGGTGAACTGTAAGACTGCAGTGTATGTCTATCTCCGTGACGTCCGAAATCTCTATAAGGTCAGTACCTCTATTCTATATTATCTTAGGACTGATATGTACTGAAGCTTGCTGTGCGGTAGACTCAATCATCGTCTTGATTAAAAAGATCCTGGCATGATGCTGCTTCGTCCGCCATCCGTGATCTCTACCGCACCATTGAGATAGGCACCGCCTTTTCCAACCATATATAGGATCATTGCGGACATATCTTCGAAGTTGCCTTGCCTCCCGGCTGGTAGGGTATTGTATCCAAATGTCTTACTCGAATGCCCAGCCGTCATCTCCGTAGGGTATACTGTTAATAGGTCAGATGTCGCCTATCTCACCTATCTCGCGAGACTAATAGAAAGAGAAGAGAAACCGGCGAGTACTCACTCCCAGGACAAACAACGTTACTGCGAATTCCGTATGGCGCCAACAAAGTCGCCAGCATCTTACCCAAGTACGTAGCACCAATCTTACTGGTTGCATACGGTATCCCTGCCGTGATGCGGCGATGTAGCCCTGCGATGCTCGCCACAGTGATGATCTGGCTTGTTCTGAGGTCGTCCTCGTTGATACCATCAACCTTGCTGCGTGGACGCGCTCCTTCTTCATCCGCAAACTTTCCCGTCTTCCATCCGCGGCGACCATTACCCGCTTCAAGCAGGTGTAGGAATGCCACAGCAACACCGCCGACAGCGCAAGTGTTTACGGCATGTACCATTTCCCAATCGTTATAATCTGTCAGGAGAAAAGATTGAACATCTTTGATCGTTTCAAGCTGGTAGACAGACGCATGGCGAGGTCCATTGATGCCGGCATTGTTGATGAGAACGTCGATGTAACCTTCATTGGATTCTACGACCTTAACTGCTGAGGAGACTGACTCAAGATCTGTGACGTCGCACTTGAGTGGAATGATCACATTGCCTTCGGGGTCAATTGTGGCGGCTGTGTTCTGGAGTGAATCCAGGCGTCGTCCCAGGATGTAGACCTTGCGCGCTCCGGTCTGTACAAGAGCCGATGTCATTGCAGCTCCGATACCTATATGATCCTTGCACTTAGACTTGGTGGACATTTGAAACTCAACGAGCTGAGGTGGTCGTACCACTGCCACCTCCTGTTATCACAATTACGAGATCCTTGGCCGAAAAGAGGTCAGACTGAACAAGGTTCTTGGTGATATCCATTACCTCCGTAAAAGTTTCAGAACGTCGTCTTTGTCAATAATAAGACAGGAGTAACTTATAGTTGAACTGCTCGCGGTGATCAGTAACTAGCGGTAGAGTACCAGGTAAGCGGGAATGAGGACACACCAATAGAGTAGTATCGTATGTCCAAATGGGGTGCCAAAACACCAAGCCACACCGGTGAGGCTTGGTACCGTACTCTACCAAAATTTTGCCCTTGCAGGCAGTGCAAATGAACCACACAGCGGAAGATACCGCAGGTCTTGGATGCAACGGGATCGTGGTGCAACATCGCAATGAGTTTGATGGCGTCTATTGGTCACGAAGGCGCTGCAAAGCTCAGCTCTCTTATCGTACCGACTCTGCTGTCGGCTTGAAATCGGCGCTCCTCAGCCTTGTGGCATTATGGACGAGCCGGATATATATTGTGTATTTAGGCAACATTTCAAGGGGAGTGGTGATAGACCCATCGTAAAGTCGACATCCGAATACACACCTATTACTCCTAAGCTTTGGCTGGCCCAATTATCGATGGTAAGTGAAAGGATCTTGAGTTTAAGCTACACAAGACTGAGAGTATGTAGATTGTTTAGAGCATGTCGGCAAGATTGTATCAAAACCTTAGTCGCGAAAGCCGTACAATCCGGATCATAAGATTGCTCCCTGGTTCAGAGTCGTCGCCAATACGTTGTAAACTTCAACAAATCACCTTGGGCGACAGCACGGCATATCATGCTGTCTCTTACGCGTGGGGTGATCCCGGGATTACACGGCATATTTTTGTGAACGACATCGAAGTTCAAGTGCAGAGCAACCTGGAAGCATGCTTGCGGCATCTGCGGAAGACGGACAAGCCCCTACAGCTTTGGGTCGATGCTATCAGTATCAACCAAAATGACGACAACGAAAAGTCGCACCAAGTTCTCATGATGGGTGAGATCTTTCGGTCCTGTACTTCTGCATATATCTGGTTAGGGATGCCGAATACCACGCATGCATTGATACGTGAGGCGAGAACCAGTAGTCAGTGCTTATCAGTACTGGTATTTACGTTTCACTAACAAGCGGTCAGCTAACAGATCCATGGAGGCTGATACTGATCATCTTAATCCGTTCTCGCTCGTTCGTCATTTCGCCGAGGATCACCATCTACACGATTTGCCTTGCTTTCGGAGACACCCTGACCAAGAGCGCTTTGTCTTTCACAGAGATCTTAATTTCGAAACCACCTGGAACCTGTTCATGGATGCAATTCAAAAGTCTTGGTGGACGAGATTCTGGTGTGTCCAAGAATCACTCCTAGCACCGGCAGCTATTGTCGTTCTGGGCTCTTGGAAAATACCCTGGAAGATGATCAAAGTCTGTGAGATTAACCACAAACGCCACCTTGCCACATGCTGCACTACAAGCTCTAGCTCGATGCCAGAGGAGTACGTATTCTACCCAGATATCACCGTAGTTAGCACTCGAGTTGATCCAGATGGAACAACGTCTTTGATGCCGGGCATATCATCGGATCTGGATCGGCTTTTCAGAAGCTTCCGGTATAAGGCTTGCCAGAATCCGCGTGACAAGGTATACGGGATCCTTGGGCTTCTCGATCCCTCAAGCCGCTGCAATCTGACGGTCGACTATTCATTAGACACTTCTTTAGTCTACATCATGGCTATGAAGGCTATACTGGCTGATGGACGTGGCGACCTCCGTTGTTTGACTGGACTCGGTTTTAACTCTCAAACCTCCGATCTGCCATCATGGGTGCGCGATTTCCAGGTACAGCCAGATATGGGATCAATACATTATGAGATAAGCAGGTTGAAACTATACAACCTTTACGATGCTGCGAAGGCGTCGAATGCAATACTAGCATTTGACTCCGAGCATGCTCTAATACTACAAGGTCGCTTTGTCGACAAAGTTGACCAAGTCGGTCAAATAGCAACCAGACGGAGTTTAAACGAAGTATGGCGCATCATTCAAAGTTGGGCGGCATTATTCTCCATACATCTTCCAGAGGGCCTTACGACAAGTCAATACTATGAGCCAAAGAAACAGGCTTTCTGGCGTACACTCATCGGTGACGTTCTCTTTGATAATGGCGAGCACTCACGACGTGCCACGCAGGAAGATTTAGAAGTGCTCAGGCGGTGGCTGGTTTCAACGCATGAGTCTGTTGAGAGAGGAGTGATCCCTGATGTGGACCAACTAATGAATTCGATCATTGTCGCCATCTATGGTCGTTCCATGTTTTGCTCCGCTAAAGGGAATATTGGTCTTTGCTATCCTGATTGTCAGCCCGGTGACGAGATTTGGACACTCGAAGGGAGCAAGGTGCTTTCTGTGCTCCGTCGAACTTCATCGACGCCAAGTGAGAAGGGCATTACGACCATCGAGTCTATATTCTGTGGCGATTGTTACATGCACAACTTCATGGACGGTGAAGCCACTCATGGGTCTCGATATCGTGTCCAAGAGGTGAAGCTTCGGTGACCAATAATGACAGTGCGAGACAATTGTTGAGCCATGTTCGAAACCCGTGTTTCTATGGTAGTTATTGCTTGTTTGGATACTCAGGCCCGGGGACAGAAATACCATCGGAGCGACAAGTGGTCAGTGAGGGCGCAGGCGCCTTGCCATCCGATTACATGCGAACTTTCTACGGATTAGTTAAAGAAAAGAACCCAGAAATGTCATCCAGTGAGCATCTACCTACGCAAAGTACGCTAGAACAATGGAGTTCTACGCACGGATCAAGCTATCGTATCGTATAATAAGAAAGTTAGAGGATATGCGAACTGTCATGAGATAAGCTGTTGCAATGTGGATTACATTGCAGTAGTTATAAGCGGATATTGCTGAAATGGATCATTTCTCGACAGGTAAGGTAGGTAGTTAAATTTCTGTGTCAGAGCAAGCGACTGAGCGAATGAAAAACGTGTAAACCTGGTTTGATACACATAGGTACCACAAAACAAAACTACGAAACTTGGTTTCACTTGATGTGTAATAATATAAACAATCTTGCGGCAATCTCTAACATTCAGGGGCAAGCTGCACCATCGTGATAAAGAGAGAACCGAGCTGGTTTCCCAGAAGGCCAGCGGTTCACACTGGTTCATCCCGTACCCTACCTACCGCTTCTACATGCTGCTGATAACCTCATTTGGGACTACTACGTATGATTTTAGCAATCGTTTGACACTTGCTACCAACTAACCTTCTAGCCTCCACTACAAGTCAACACCCAGGTGTCCGAATTACCTCCAGGAACGAGCCATGCATCAAAGAAACGCCGATATCGTCGCGGACTCTACGACAATATCTCCATGAAACATCATTGGCGATTGATGAGATACAACCGAAGTTATGCAGTGGCTCCTATTGACAAATTGTTCGCAAATCCAGCGTAAACGTACACTTTTGAGGTTTGAAAAAGACGTACTGCTCACAAACTGCGATAGGAACTACAATACGGACCCTAGAGAGTTAGAATTGCAAGCACACAGAATATATTATCACCACAAGATTTCAGAGACTGATAATTTATGTGGAAGAAAGATATGGCTGCCCGAAATAGGCATAGCGAACCCTGACGACGAAACAGAGACGGGAAGACGAAGACGAGCGGAGACGATGTACAAGCGAGCTATTCGGAATGAACAGAGGAAGAAGAGTGAATATGCATGGGAAGCCGACGCCTGGGCTAGTATATTCGAACCAATGCGCGACGATACTTCTTTGGAAATGTGAGATCCATTCCATCTATTCTCCTGCGCAGCTAATTTCTTGTAGAGATAAACGCCCACTTCATCATCGTATTCAAGTCATGAGACCAGACGGAAAGGCAGAGAAATTTGCAAAGAAAAGAACCTCTCTAAATATCCCGGACGCTACTATTGGCCTGTCCGTCTTCTCACAAGACGACTCCATCCCTGCCGAGGACACCCCTGAGCTGCATGTCGATAATCTATGGAAGCTACAGAAGCACTGGAGGAAATGGCTCACCGTTGACCCATTAGAAAACCAGATTGAGACCGTATTTCTATTTGCGGTATATGAAGCTAAAGCCATAGCAGGAGACTACGCTGAAGCGCGCCGCCAGGCTTGCATTGCCGCTGCATCTTACCTCGACATGTTAGACAGCCTTGCTAGGAAACCTATGACCGAAGGACCGCCTGGCCCATACCAGACCAATACATGTTGCTGCAATCACGTTGTCATTTTTACATCAATGGGGACACACTGGAATATAACTGTCGCTCATCGTCGGCGGCTTTATGGGGACAAAGGTACGGAGCAAAAGAGGAATGGTGACGCTGAATATGTAAGAGAGTTTCTTCACATTGCAACTGCATCGGATACTAAGAACTCTCTAGGTTTGCCAGAGAATGTGGAGCGGACATATCACACTTCCCCGGCAGGCTCAGGAGTTACTGTCCCTAGTCGATCAAATTCATTCCTGGGCAGTTACTCGGTTCAGGCCTTGTGTACTCACCCATCTAAAGGCCTGGTATATCAAAATGGACGAAGATCAGAAGAATGGAAAGAAGAAAAGGCGTTAGTAAAGAGCAAGTGTAAATTCACGAGCTTGAGGGTCTTAACGAAGCTCGCGTACAGAGAACCACTACCGTTTGAACTCCTAAAATTTGAACCATTTCAATTCGAACCACTTTTCTTCATGGTACTACTCCGTACGTTGCGCTCCAAGGTCAGCTTCGACCACCTTGTGAAGATTTTGGCGGCGGCAACAACACACGGTTGGATAATGGGCTATGTTGGTTGGTAAAAGGATTCACGTCAGGGCCGATACCGTGGTCCATATTGAAACCAGGGTCGTGACACGCAATGCAGCAATCTCAAGCACAAAAGACCGCATCAGTAGAAGCATATTGGCACGATAAGATCCCTTGCATGAGAAGTTGGTCTCGCAGTGGACGTTCAAGAGGATTTTGGAACAAGCAATGCTGCGAATAACAATGCAGCCGGAATGGACACGAGCTTTCCATAGAGATAATCAAGCCCTGCCACGGTAACCAGCGACCGGGTAAGCTACGGAGTAGACTTCAGCTCTCAGGCGTCATATGCTGCCTACTTGCTTATTCGGTAGCTGAAGAAGTGAGCCATTTTGTGGCTTGCTGCAAAAGTACAGTGCAGAATAGCGCGGGTCCAAATGTGTAGTCGTAGCAATCAAATCAAGGGTGTTGCGCCGCAACTGGAAAGGTTGATCCGGCAGAAGGAGTGTTACTCACTTGAGAAGATTGGCACCAAGCCTCATGTTCGGCTGCCGTAGCCGCATAAGCATTGAGGGCAGACACTGGAAACATCTTGATGAATATTTCCCTCACAGCCATGTCAAGTTTTCCATTTTTTCTTCTCGATCGAACAAGATGACAGCACGACCATTAATCGGTACCTCGGATGGCCGTCGCGACCTGGGCTTTGCCTCCGGAGGATTCGAATTGTTCGTTTCATCCGTATCGTACCAATCTCTCGGCCTCCCAAGATTGCATCTTTTGTTATGCTCGACGACCAAAATGATGCCTCTTATGAAGTCGACTACCAGTCTATCGATCTCAAAAACACCAACCATCGGACGGCGCTGAAAACTGCACACCGTTCCCGACCCTGCTCTACTGTAGTCTTCCCAACTTTGCAATAGCCAAAATCTGAGAACAATATAAACAATAGAATCACCGGCTTTGTCGTAGATATCAAATCTTATTATGAAGACAGCTAGACTACAGAGAAGAGAGGTGCGGTCTAGGTCCGAAGGTTCCTAGAAGAATACAATACATGAATTTGTCCATCTCCCCAGACGAAAATATGGTACGACAATGACCGAACAGCAATCATTTTCACTCCTCATTTGCGAACTTAAGATCCCTGATTTTAAGTTTTTCTAACAAGATCAACAGGTAGCGTAAATATTCCAGTGGTTTGACTTAGTTAACTTAGATTAGTTTCCAAAGAATTTCAAAAAGTCGAAATACTACAATATCATCAACCTGACAAGAACTCTACTGTAAAGACAACGAATGCAAAAATGACGCCAACAATCATGAGTCCGTGATTCTGAACAGCCGGTGCCATCCCGTCCGACTCGCTAGGAGTTTGCGAAACAGTGCCAGTCGAAGTTTTGGAACCACCGATCCAGAACCGGAGCTTGTAGTTAAAATTGCCGAGGCAAAGCAATAGAGGTCATGCACGGTATTTTTGCAAAGCAACTTCATATCAGTTCAGTGGACAAAGAAATCACATGAGAAATTCTTGGCTTAATTGACGCCATTCAAGAAAGTTCCGAAAATACTATGCTTAACAGTCATGAAATTACGGTAATCACGAAGCCACAGCCTCTCAAACAAGATTTGCCGTGCGCCTTTGCCTTGCTCCCAGTTGTGTGTATATTAATTACAAAAGCGAGAATATAGTCGCAGCAGCAAATAGAGTAATTATCTAGGAGGATTATGAGTTATTCTATTAAACATTTGTTCGCGCTTGGAGGAATACTCACTATGACCCTCTGATGTCCTGAAGTTATCATGTTGCTGGGTGCAAGCGATGATGAAGATGGTGAACCTGTCTTCGATACAGAAGGTCCATTAGATGAACCAGTCTGAGAAGTGGTCAAGCCTGTTGTCGTAGGGAACGCGCCAGGTTGTGTAGCAAAGTATTGACATGGCGTACGAACAACAGGTGATCCACTGATTTCGAAAACAACAGAGTACTCGCTAGGATCAGCGGTTGAAACCCACGCAGCACATGTAGAGAAGAAGTTATCATATACTGTCGGAGCATATTCCCCATTAACAGAGCAGAGACATGAGGACTGGCTGCTGAACTCAAGTTGTTGAAAGTCCGGTGTAGCTGCTACGCAGTTGGAGCTGACGCTGAGCACAGAGCTGCAAGCTGCAGCACTTGAGTCGAGGGTAACAACGGCAGGAGACAATGAAGAGCTTGGATATGTGAGAGACTTGCCGGAGATGTAATCGCTGAAGCAAACTGTTGGTGTTGGTGCCGCACAACAGGGTTCGATGCTTGGTGTGATATCGAGGCCAGTGCAGATTTCGCAGAGACTAGCAGCGCACGAAGATATGGTAGGAACGCAGACTGTGATAACTGACACACATTCGCTTGAAAGGGAGGTGTAAAGAGAATTGTGGATAAGGGAGGCGGTTTGAGTAAATACCGACTGGCCCAAAGCTGTCGACAAGACTGCAAGCAACACGAAGAGCATCATAATGTTCAGACTGGAGAAATTATTTCATACCCATTCTCAGTAGTCTCTAAATCAGCTAGATTAATGACTAAATGAAGGCGTTTGGGGGTGGGAAGGCAAAGTAACTCTTGCTTTCTGCCAAGCAAGGCTGACGGCATGCGATAGGCCGAACCGCTGCGCGGTATTTGCCTCCAGCTTCTGCTTTTTATTTGGTCACAAGGCTTTTATGGCTTCACCATCCATTCAATTTGCTGTCTCTCGACTTACATTCACCGAAACGACCTTGCGTCATGCATGGGACAATTGCTGAAACGATCAGACCACACCACCTTCAGCTTTTCAACGGATCTGGTTTTTGTATCGGCGATTATTAGCTTTCTTCTTCCAATCATGGCCGACGACTGCTGCAAAATGATCTTTGGAATCCACATTTGGGAATGTTGCGATGCGGCGGAGCAGGTTTCAGCACAACTTGCTTTTCTCCAGCCGGCATCTTTCGTCAGCAGCTGAAAAAGTTGGAAGTCCACCGTCGTGAATTCGTTCTAGATTTGAGCCATGAACCACAGCTGGAGCGGCAACTTACCACACGTCAAATGGGCTTTCGCACTTTGTCAGTTGGTACTCCGTAGGTGCGTCAGCAAAGCGACGACATGGAAAATATTGGCAGGCCTTGGAAATATATAAGGCTGCTAGTCATCGGATTTTGAAGGGCTAACGATATAACCTAAATGTACAACTGCTGAGCCTCACTCGAGGTGTTGAGGTGCTTGGAGGCTTCGCTGCCGCTCCTGGTGATATTGACAGCCTTCACATATCCACCATCACATCTGCTCGAAACTACTTTCAAATCCTCGCTTGCTGACTGTTGAACATGTCTTCCATACCAGTGCACACGGGCGTTTGGTTGGATTGGTCCAAAGGTCCGATCCTGGGATGGTCTATCACCGTCACTGATGCCAATGGTCGATACGTTATCAGCGCAACGTCAGCATTTATTGGAATCGTTGCTTCGTCGGCATGGACAATTGTTAGTTACATCATCCATCAAATTCGAGCTTCAAAGGATCGAGGAGGCGTCCTTTTCCATCAGCATCAGGTCAGCATTCGGAACTCGGGATCTCCACTGGGAACTGCATTGGAATTGTTTCAGCTGTCTTCAACTTGGTCCCCTAAAAAGTATTTTTGGTTCGAAAAGCAACCGAAACCTAGCTCAAAGGATACTAAAGCCAGCAACTTTGGACTTATTGCCTGCGCGCTGGGGATTTGGGGTGCCTTCATAGTGGCCAGTGTCATGTCCTCACGAATCGCTAACCCAGCTTTTGAGGCCAGTACTGTGCCAGTTGAAGAGACGAATTGTGGAATATGGTCGTTTCTTCTGACCAACACAACCACTGTTAACCAAAGAGATCAGAAACTTCTCGCAGACACTCTTGCTGGCAGGGCATACGCACGTGCTTGCTATGCTAATGATTCTAGTTTCCGCTCCACACTGTCTTGCGATACATATGTTGTTAGGAGTCTGCCATACAATAGTACCCTGCTCGGCAGTCAGTGTCCGTTTGGATCTCAACAAAACATCTCGAATCAAGACCAGCCTTTTACAAATGGACCCTGCGATACTGAGCAAAACACTGGATCTTTCAACATGAGTACCTATTTGCTAGATTCGCATTTGCATCTTGGCATCAACGCACGTGAAAATGATCGACTTCAATTCTCCATGTCTGTTATATGCTCTCCTTTAACTACCACGAACCGGACTTCCGTATCTGGTGGGGACCTTTGCCCAAGTGGCGTGGGCTGCAGCAAAAATTACACGGCGTACAACTTCGGTGCAATTGTCCCCGGAGTATCAAGTTATACCTTTCTATATGATCCAACAACTCCTCAAGACATTGTTGGTTATCAAGCCTCGTAAGTTATCGGGCTTCTCACACCTTCACACACGCTGAAGTACCAAGTGCATTCTATTCCGTCGGCGGCACTGCTCAGAATTGGGAACCCATAATCGAGCTTCAATTACTAGATGGCGACACAAGTTTGTTCCTTTTTGCTGCAAACACGGTCGAATATCTAAACCCAGTTCATGATCCGTTCTTCTTGGCTCTCTACAATGACACTACGCCAGCGTTCGGTGACTATGAGCTTAATCCTTATTACGCATTCCATTTGGTAGTTCCAATGGGATGTGTAGATCGATATCGCATCGTTAATAAAGTAAATGGTCGAGAAACAGGTTACATCAGCACAAATAATATGCTTTCCGCGATCGAGGACCTTGAACTGAATGATGCACAATCGGTAACGGCACAGCGACTATATTACGCCTTCATGAGATCGTCCACTTACTACAGCATCTTCGATTCTGCAACGGGTGCATTAAAAGCCTCTGATACCATCATCGGCTATTTATCCCCGGGACTGCCAAGCAATCAGTGGCAAACTGAGGTGGAAGGCTGGTTTCAAACAAGCCTCGCAAAGATCCAGGCATATGCGGTGGAATATGCGGCCAATGTGGCAACCCTAGGCCCTTTCGGCACTGTCTCTTTTCCTAACGAAAGCATCGGGCAACACTCGTGGGAGAGTCAATGCAAGGCACAGAAGATAAACAGCGTCGCAGGCTATCAAACATTCTCGCTCTTTGGGCTTGTATTCACGTTTGTCGCCGGAATAGTCATTATTATCGTCTCCTTGTTACTGAAGCTAAGTGTATCATTTGTTCGAAGGTATTTCTGTGGTGGGCTCGCGAAATCGAAAGGTGAGCGTGCGCTGGTGGCCGACGGAAAGTTTCAACTTCAGAGAATGGTATTTCAGGACCGAGGTCAAGGGGGATGGCATGACAGAGACCAAGAAATTCCCTGGTGTGATGCTTATGCTGTGATAGATGGTCCGAAATATGCGGATGGCGCGGTATATTACGCAAATTTCGACCGGCATGAGACAAAGAATCTGCAACCTTAGAGCTCATATCGCGGCATCACTACCGTCCTTTGTACCAATGGAACAGCGTGAGCAGATTGACGGTCACTATGAAATCGTACCTTACCTTTAGTGTTGCATCAATTTACCGCTCATTTCATCCTCGCTCCGGCATTGAAGGATAACTGAATTATGGCCGTACTGGAACTAAATGACCCTTTGATATGGTGTAATTGTAACAATCTTCGCTTGAATTCGCGAGTTTCTTCTGCTTTGAAGTAACATAGTCAAACATTTGAAGCGATAGAGTACTTGAACACGAAAGTAGGACGTGGTTAGCATTTGTGTCGGAGCGAATGACTGAGCACATGAAAAACGTGGAAATCTTATTTGATGCATATACCACAAAACAGGCTGCAGAATTTAGTTTCACTTGATATGTAATTGTGTACTGAATCAGGTACTGAGTAAAAGAGGCAAAGCAAAGTGATGCGACTGAGGTTTGTTGTCGTACTCCGTACTTCGAATTGTGATTGCCTTGATGCCTTGGAGTGCCACTCACAGAACTGCTTATTTTCTGCCGTTCCACTCCGCTCTTGGCTCTCTCCCGCATAGACTGCAGAGCTTCAAACGGCCACGAAGCCGAGCACAGCTCTCAAGACATCAGCAAAGGCCAGATATCGCTATTCCCTCCACAAGTGCCATCACAGCACTCTATCCTCTCTGGTCAACGTCCTTGGTCTGTTGGAGCTCTATCGCTGTCTCACTCCCTCAGCCTCCACTTCATCCAGACCACGGTGTCGCCAAAAATCCAGAGCTCAATATCTACAAATTCCTATCACTGCTGTACACGATCCGCCACCTACCTCTTACGCTTTCGACTCGCTCAACATGGATGGATATGACCAGCAGCCAGCTGCGCACAAAAAGAAGCGCACATATGCTGCCCAGGCATATGAATTTGGAGCAAATACCGCAAACCAACCGGCTCCAGGTGCTCCACCGCCAGTTGGTCAACCTTTAGGTCAATCGCCTTTCATACCAGGCGCACCGATAAATCCAGGCCTACAAGGACAACCAGGACAACCTCTTTCGCCGGGACTTCCTCAGGATCCACTTTCCTCGCAGTTCGGTCAAATGAACTTGCAGTCCCAGCCTCCACCACAGCCTTCTCAGCCTGCTCAAACAGTACCACCTGTTATCAACCAGTTGTATCCATCAGACCTCATTGCAAGTCCTTTCCAGGTTCAGGAGCTTGACCTACCTCCTCCACCTATCAATCTACCGCCAAATACAAGCGTAACTCCTTCTCCGCACGCCAATTGTCCGCCGAAATATGTTCGCTCTACGCTGAACTGCGTTCCAACAACCTACTCTCTCCTCAAAAAGTCGAGACTGCCATTCGCACTGGTGATATCACCTTACACTTCCCTGCACGATTCTGAGGATCCAGTTCCTGTGTGCACAGATCAAGTCATCTCAAGATGTCGGCGTTGCAGGTCATACATCAACCCTTTTGTTACATTCCTAGATCACGGTCATAGATGGCGGTGTAATATGTGCAACCTTGCCAATGACGTTCCTCAAGCATTTGACTGGGACTCTGCTTCACAACAGAGTGTCGACAGATGGCAGCGACCGGAACTTAATTACTCTGTTGTCGAGTTCGTCGCTCCTCAAGAGTACATGGTCCGACCTCCTCAAGCTTTGACATATGTCTTCCTACTGGATGTCAGCTATGCTGCCGTTTCGAGTGGACTGCTAGCGACCTGCGCGAGGACCATTCTCGAAAGTTTAGACCGAATTCCGAATGTTGACCGGAGAACGAGACTTGCTTTCATGGCCGTTGACTCTAGTTTGCACTACTTCTGTATTCCACAAGATTCTCAAGAAGGTGAAGAGGCGTCAGATCCAAAAATGCTTGTCGTCAGCGACTTGGATGAGCCTTTCTTACCGACGCCGGAAGACCTTGTAGTCAACTTATACAGCTGCCGACGGAATATCGAACACTTCCTGAACAAGCTTCAAGATATGTACAAGGAGACTCAGAACGGAGCATGTGCAATGGGATCAGCCCTGAGAGCTGGTTTACGTTTAATTACTAGCACTGGTGGTAAGATGACTGTCTTGAGCGCCACGATCCCTAACACCGGATATGCCAAGCTTGAAATGAGAGAAGACAAGAAGATCTTGGGAACGAGCAAGGAAAGTTCACTTCTTCAACCCGCAAACAGCTTCTACAAGTCTTTTGCTGTCGAGTGCTCGAAACAGCAAGTCTCGATTGACATGTTTCTGTTCTCCTCTCAGTATCAGGATGTGGCGACTCTCAGCAATCTGCCAAGGTATACTGGTGGTCAAACATGGTTCTACCCTGGATGGAATGCAGCACGAAGTGAAGACGCTCGGAAATTTGCTACTGAATTCAGTGAATATCTATCAGCAGAAATCGGCCTCGAAGCTGTGCTACGTGTTCGCGCAACCACTGGCCTTCGCATGAATGCTTTCTATGGCAACTTCTTCAACCGCAGCTCGGATCTATGCGCGTTCCCATCATTCCCGAGAGATCAATGTTTCGTCGTGGAAGTGGCCATCGACGAGACGCTCACTAAACCAATTGTGGTATGTCGATATCGCAAGTCTTGTCTTTAACATTACTAACACGTATCTTGCGCAGTGCCTCCAAACTGCGGTTCTGCACACGACATGCAACGGCGAGCGACGAATCCGCGTCCTCACGCTCGCGCTCCCGACCACCGAAGCGCTCGCTTCCGTCTACGCATCGGCAGACCAACAAGCCATCACGGCATACTTCAGCCACAAAGCGGTGGAGAAAGCGCTAGGCAACAGCCTCGAGTCCGCACGTGAATTGCTCCAATCCAAAGTCGTCGAGATCCTGGCGACGTACCGCAAGGAGCTGGCCGGCGGCAGCCTCGGCGGCGGCGGCCTGCAGCTGCCGGGCAACCTGCGGGCGCTGCCGGCGCTGTTCCTAGGACTGATGAAGAACGTCGGGCTGCGCAAGAGCGCGCAGATCCCATCCGACCTGCGGTCCGCGGCGCTGGACCTGCTGTCGACGCTGCCGCTGCCGCTGCTGATGCAGTACGTGTACCCGCGCTTTTACAGTTTGCACGACATGCCGGACGAAGCGGGGGTGCCGGGCGGCGGCGGCGCCGGCGGCATCGCGCTGCCGCCGCCCATGAACCTGTCGTCGGAGCGGCTGGTGCCGTTCGGGCTATACCTGCTAGATGACGGGCAGACGCAGTTCCTGTGGCTGGGCCGCGAGCCGGTGCCCGCGCTGGTGGCCGACGTGTTTGGCGTGCCGGACAAGGCGCTTGTGCGGCAGGGCAAGGCCGCGCTGCCGGAGCTGGACAACGAGTTCAGCGAGCGGGTGCGCGCGGTCGTGGAGAAGAGCCGTGATCGCAGGGCGCGCGGCGTCGGCTCGATCGTCGTCCCGCCGCTCTATGTCGTGCGTGAGGACGGTGAGCAGAGCCTCAAGCTTTGGGCGCAGACGCTGCTCGTTGAGGACCGCGCCGACCAGGGCATGTCGTTGCAGCAGTGGCTTGGCTCGCTGAGAGAGAAGGTGAGTGATGCTGCTGGCGCGAACATACCGCCGCTGAGTACGTGGCTTGATTGAGGCCGAGTGTGCTGATGAGTCCGTACAGGTTGTTCAGTAGTCCGGCAGAAAGCTTTCGATTCGTTTTGACGGCGTGCGCTTACGATGTTCTGAACTTTGGTAGGCTGTTGGAGCGACGCGTTGACGTTGGAGGAGGAGGCCTTACTGCCCTATAGATTTGTGTCTAATGTATCACCGGATCGGTGCGATCCTGGCTGGAAACACGGGGCCTGGGAGCGTACAGAGCGCCGGAAGACTTCGGGCGGTCGAACTTTACCCTGGTAAAAAGCTTGAGTGACTTTAGGTCGTGTATGTAGCACGGCTAGGCGCATGGCTTGAAGGCTCTCGGCCATTTCTCGGCCATACCCTCCTGCTTACGATGTTTGTGAATCTATCTGAATCAATCGTGCGGCGTTGATATAGGTGTAATAAGTCCTTTTAAGACTTCTCATGCAGGCATCGATGCCGGTGAGTCAGATTCCTCTTTGACGTCGGACACACATGCAAGATGCAGAGTCAGTTGGAGCATACGATCTTCAGATTGTCAGTCCAAGGTAGTCCTTGCACCTGTGGTCACTCTGGTGGCTTCATCGTCGCAAGTGTTCTGTTCTACGGTGGCTGTGGCTATGATCTCCAATTCGAAAAAGAAGCATCACTGCTCGCTCACATTCATCACCGAGCGACGATGCTCTTTCGAAATATCCAGCACATGGCAGCAATCGGAGGCCATGCTACAATCTCGCCTTGACCATCTCGATCCTAGCCTTTCATCCATCTGCCATGACGTCCTGACCTAGAAGACTAAATGAAAAAGTCGGTCTTGCTCATCTCTCAAAATCCATCCTACGGCTTATTCAAGATCCATCCTACGGCTTTTTCAAGGTCCATCCCACGGCTTTCTCAAAGTCCATGCTTCGGCTTTCTCAAGGTTCATCCCACGGACTATGGTGTGCATTAATGACGATGGCTCTCATTACTGGGATTCCATTCCAATCGCACCCGTACTGATACGTCAGGCAAATACCGCTCGGCATGGTGGTCGATACCGACAAGATGGATGCTCTCATCTTGATCGAAATTGCTGGACCAGACTCGACCGATAGAGGTGGAGATTGTTGGTGATCAACCAACGGTTGCTTGTGGAGTGCTGAGAGGAGCAGATATAGTACTGATGTTTCTGGTAGTCTACGTTGGTGCAACCCACCCGCGGACTTGCGATGTGCCGCATCGGCGGTCGGCGCAAGGTTCGAGGCTGGGGACCGCCTCCAGATACAGCGACTCGCATGAACTCGAGCAAAAGATACGAAAATATCGACGGGGAACCGGTCACGGGTCGGCAAGCGTATCAACGACGGGTCGATAAGCGCAATGAAGCAAAAGGCTTACGGATAGTTGTCCGCTCGCTCACGGCGGAGAGAGCGAAAAATAGACGCGATCCTACGGCGTCGAAGTCCAAACGAGCATGAATGTGCGGATTCTCAACCTCCAGACTTTGGATCTGGTGGGGCCCGAGCGCACTCCCGCCGCGGTCACATCGATGGGGGCAGGAACTTGGGCTGGCCGGCTGCTGCGCTGGTCGGCGTCGATTCGCCGCTCTGGCAAGGTACGGCCGGCTTCGTACCTTTTTTGCGAGCGGTACAAAGCGCTGCCCTTGCAGCAGCCACTCTAGCTCCATGCACGTAACGCCGCAGATGGCCACGGCTCCAATCGCCACCCCTCCCCCCACTGAACCGCGCGCAGTCCAGGCCAAGGTCGGCCGAGGCCAGGCGAGGCAGCCCGCTTTGTCTCGAAGGCGTAGTAGGATTTTTGGATGGATGCGCGATCGTGGAAGGCCATGCCGCGAATGGATGGAGGCACAACGCACGCCACAGCCCGTTCGGAGAAAGGCTTTCGCAGCTCGCCACCGCTCACCTTGCACACACGACGCTGACTGTGCTGCGGTCCTGCTGTTGCCGGACCTGCGAGGCTAGAGGCACCTGCTTTGCGATTTTCCCAGGGGCCATATTTGACTGCGTGAGCGCAGTCGCATCAGTGCTTGCTGCTTGGTGGGTCGGCGCATGTGCAAGTATGTATGTACACCGAATCGTGTACCTGCCCTGTTTGTCTGTTCGTGCTGATGCTCGTCTGTCCGAACCGCGATGCTCGAGGTCGAAATCCTTTGCATGCTTACAAGCGCAGCCGCGAAGTCCGTGACCAAGTTGATTTGTCCGACAGCCAGTTTGGTGGCTTCGGTGAAGCTGAACGAGTCCTGACTCCGAGTCTCGCGCTAATAGTGGGGTTGGGGGGAGTGAGAGGGAGGGGAAGACTCAAAACGCCACAGCGATGGATGGCGGGGCCCTGCGAGATATTATGATCGCTCCACGCGACGCGGTAGAGGCCTTATTGTATGTGCGACGCTTGATTAATTAACAGGCTGTGTGTTCATGCTCGTCTTTCAGTCCCATATCAACCGTATACCCCGTACACTCCGTATGTGCCTGGAATCAGGCGGGCCGGCGAGCATGCGTGGATGGCGGTGCTGCTGACCTTACTACTTACTCCCTGTTCCTGATTCCAAGGCGACTTCGACCATCGTTCCGTTCTCAGTTCAGCGATACGGGCCGGCTGACTGGCTTGCCTTGTGACCAAACACTCCTCAAATGGAGGAGCAAAGCCGACAAGCCACGAAACAAATCAAATCCTGGAGGGCCGCGTCGAGTGTTACTCGTTACTCGTTCGCCGCTGTTGCCGGTATTCCGCTTCCAGGAACAGGCCTTCCTGACCGTCGCCGGACCTGATGGGCTCCGCCAGAGATCGTTTCTGCAAGCCATCTTCTCCATCGCTCTCCTCTCCTCTGCCCAGGCCTTGCACGTCGTCGGCAAGAGCGGACGCCCGCTGCAGCGTGCCATTGCGTAAAGACTATCGACGGGAGCGCCTCGTCTTCAGCGTACCGTCTTCCGTCGTCGCCGTCAGCATTTTTTTTTTTGAGTGTTGACTTCATGAACACCATCGGTTGCTGCACGGCTGCAGCGGCTGGGTTTTGAGGCCGGGTTGGCACTGGCTTTGGCACTGGCTTTGGCACTGGCTCTGGCACTGGCCCCGACACTGGGTCTGGCTACCACCTAAAGTTGCGGCATGGCAGGCTCCTTTGAGATGCGCACCCAAGAAAGGCCAAAATCCCACCGACGGCGCCATCAGTTCACGGCTGTCACGAGTGGTGGCACGCTTGCCCACCCCAGCTCGCGCCAACTGCAACGCCGGCATCCAGCCTGCAGCACTCAAGCGTGCGGCATCCAGCCTTCTCCTAGCGAAGCGACCGCCCACATTTGACCACCATCGCGTCCACCACCAGCCCATCGCTCCCAAAGTCCACCAATTCCGCCTTCGCACACCCTCCAAAAACACCGACCACTCTCCTTCCGGCGAGCCTTGTCAGGTCCACCCGCCATCCTGCCCTGCCACCAACGCAGTGTCGGGCCGCGCAACGCAAGACAAAGGCGAGCCCACAATTCCGTGCCCATCGTTCAACATATCCCCTTCTCCCGGCCTCTTTCTTGAGTCGTCGTGGTCATCATCGTCGTCGCTCGTCCTCGTCGTCGTCGTGGCTGCCTTTTTGTTCTACCCGCTTTCCTGGCCGTTTCGTTTCTTCTTCTTCGACCAACCCCGTTGCCTCCTCACCCGGCCTGCTGCTGCTGCTGCTGCTGTTGCTGGCTTGCTCGCTCTCCAGCCGCCTGCGCTTGCTTCTCTGCGTCAACCTTGTGCCTGACTGTTCTCACACTTGCCGTGTTTCTTTCTGCAACTCTTTTTTTCTCCGCCGATCGGCTTCCAGCGAAAGGGTTTCGACGATCGTTGGCTAAAGTCGTTACTGGTGTGCCGGTCCAGTGAGACGAGCGTTGCCCCTCCCTTCACACCCATCGCTCGTCCCCTCCATTCCCCTCTCCGTGGTCACTGGTCGAACCACGGTTGGTGTGTTTGAGTGTGTGTGTGCTGCGGCTTCTGCGCGGCGTCTGAGATCTACCTTCTCGGTGGCGGGTTTTGTGTCCCTCACAGCGGCAAGCTGAAAGGTGCCTTATCGTCGGCGTCATTTCTCCTGCTGCACTCCAGAACTGGCTGCATCATCCACCCGTTCTACTGACGCCGTCTGAACGACTGGCATGAATGTCTCCGTCTGAATCGACCATCCTCTTCGCTTCTCATCTCCACGGTTACCCTCGGACTTAAGCTTACGACTCCTTGCGCGCTCCGTCTCCAGCCGCATCACCCGTCACACACAACTCGTCGATAGTCTCGACCGTTTCAGCCTCATATTTCGTTGTCTTCGTTAATAGGCCGTTTCAGAGGCTTCGAAGGCACCCGAAATTCAATCTGTATCGGTGCGCTCTATAGCATCGCCCTTATATTGTTTCGCATTTGCGATCCTTGGACGCAGACCTGTCGGCTTTCAGCTTCGACTACCCTGCACCTCCATTCCAACCTTATAGGCTTTGCAGGATCTCGCGAGATTAACAACTGGTGCTGCAATCGTCTTTCCAATCCAAAAAAGTCGAATCGCTCGTCCCGGGCGCAATGTCTGGCTTCCGCGCCGTCAACACCACCCTCACGGTCACCGAGCCGCCTCCAAGGCTCGACGAGACGACTCCCACCACTCCACGACCCGCTAAATTCCCTTCGAACCCTGAATCACATCCCGACTCCAGATCAGAAGATATCTCGATGATAACTCCAACCAAGGACAGCTTCGCTGGCCTCTCCGGTCAGCGACCCTTACCCACCGACCCGCCCACTCCCGTAAACATCCAAGATGAACCTCAGGTTAGCAACGTAAGCCGAGAGAGTTCACATCGCTCTACCAAGTCACTGGGATCGTCTGAGGACATTGAGATGGGTGGTAACAAGGACGCCAAAGATGGTTCAGATAACGAGAGCGCTCAAAGTGACGGCAACAAGCCTTCCAAGAAAAAGAAGGGACAGCGCTTCTTCTGCACCGATTTCCCGCCATGCCAACTCAGCTTCACAAGAAGCGAACATCTGGCGCGCCATATCAGGTACGAAATGCGTTGCTACCGACCTCTGGTCCATGCTGACAAATACCAGGAAACATACCGGCGAACGGCCTTTCCAGTGTCATTGCTCACGTCGCTTCTCACGTCTGGATAATCTTCGACAGCATGCACAGACGGTTCATGTGAACGAGGATATTCCTGGTGATTCTTTGGCTGCCACCGGAACAAGATTCCAAAGGCAGATCCGTACAGACCGAGTCCGACCTTCAACCAGCCGGTCGCGAGCATCTACGATCAGCAGTCAAGGCGCTCATAGTCGCGGCCACAGCCGCAATCTCTCTGCTTCTAGTATCACATCGGTCTCAACCACGTCTAGCTTCGGTGTGGAAGATGTACTCCGTCGACCGACTCCACTGGCCATGGCCGAGACCCCTCCAAGATCAAGTCTTAGAGTTGATACGTTCAATCCCACAACATCGTCAAGCTCAAACAGCACACAGCAGTACCAGTCAACCGGTGATCAGAGTGGTTACAGTACTCCTACTTCTGCAACTTTCTCTCGTGGAACAGGAAGTCCACAGTTCTCATCCGGTCTGCAATCACCAATCTCAACTGTGCCTCGCACACTTGCTTGGGGCAGCCATACTCCTGGCCGACGTCTTTCTGTCCCGTCTTCAAATCCCTTTCAGGCTCCTCCAGGAAGCAACACGTACCCTCCTCCATATCTGAGCAACGTACCTTCGAATGCACCTTCGGGCCAGAGTAGCATTTTTGCCAGTCCTGTCAATACCACCTTCGCTGATATCAGGCGAGATTCGGTAGGAAGAGCTGACGACGACTGGAGACGACGAACATGGCATCCTGGAACGAACACTCAACTTCGTCCAGCGTCGAGCGGGCTGAGCGTTTTCCAAACGCCTGAACCTCCCGTTCTACTTCCGTCGCAAAGCCAAGCTGGTCCGGTTACCAGGCTACCGGGCATTGAGAGTTTTGATCATGCTCCGCCTCACCCATCAATAGTGCGTCGACAGCCCAGTCCAATGCAACTTGACCCGCCAAGTCGGCCTCCGAATCCAGATCAACCTCCAGCTGACCACCGCCTCTCTTGGGGATCTGCTCTGTCACAAGGTGTTAATAGACTGGAATTGTCGAATACTCCAGGTCCCAAAGAAACACCACAACCGCAGTGGACTCAGTTTCCCAATGGACCGCCTGTAGTCACTTCTCGCCAAGGTACAACACCTAATCCTAGCTTTCAAGCACCACCAATGCAATCAACCGTTCCACAAGCAGCGCAGGCTCCACCACCCAATCCCAACGGAGAACGTCTCCGATTCAGCGAGCCCGTAACTCCACGTAGAAACAAGAGGCACGCCTGGTATAACGGACCGATTTCGTCAACTTCTTATCAGAATTCTAGTCTTCGCACTTCCCCTGAAGACTCTGGTAGCAGCGATGGCGTTCCAACACCATCCAACTCTTCGCACAGCGAATATCACCCTGCTATTGTCAATCCTAGCGGCTACGTCGAACAGCACCCTTCGGCTGCCTACCCGCCTGAGTATCAACACAAGATACCCGCGCAACCACCGAATCCTTCTCAACCGCCGATGCAGGCATATCAATCACAGCCTTCACAGCAGGCAGCCTACGCGTTGCATACGGTACAAGATCGACCGCCACAGCAGTACCAACGGTCAGCTTATCAACATCCACCTCCCGCCTCGCAACCGGTTTTCGGAACTCCCGGTCTGAGCAGACTCGACGCTCTAGTGGCCGTTGCAACCGGTGAGGGTCAAGCTACTGCTGCTCGTCCATGAACCCTACATTCCGCAGATATCATAACTCATACTTTTCATCACCGTCGGTAGCGGAGATGATCACCCTCGACAGAATATCGCCATCATCATATGCTTATCACATCAAACACTAATCCCGCCATCATCACCACCTCGCAAATCTCTCTTCACAGAGAGAGAAAGAAACACAATGACTGAACGAACCACCATGTTACGGCCAGCTATTGTTGACGACATGCATCGGATACCCCCGTTTTCTGACACAATTGTTTGCTCAGCTTCGGAATTTGCTTTGTTTTTAGGCCACGCGCAGAACGACGTGAGGAATACAACGACCATTCATCATCAGTGGCACCGCTTCTAGGCCACTAGGGAAACAAGGATGCGACGGGGAGGAAAGGAGGCCTGGGATTTTTTTTGCGTTTGGGCACGGATTCATAGACGGGACGGGGGTCGTCGCCGTCGTCGTCTCCAAGGACGCGCATCGGGGTTGGGAAACATGGGCGCTTGTTTTTGTTACGCTGTACTGTTCGGCTCGCTCTCCGCTCCGCTCTGCCAGCGGGAGAGGAGATGTTTTTCGAATGCTTTTTCGCATGGCGGCTTTGTGTTTCGCGTGAGAAGAACCGCTCGCTGCTTCTTTCCCGCGCTTTAGTTTCTAGCTTCTTTCGACTGCGTTGTTTGAATCCTTGAGCTTTTTTCTGCATCGCCTGCTACTGCTGTGTCTTCTACTTTGATTTTTTCATGTGAGACTGGTACTAGGAGATCGATCGACTGGCTGACTGGCTGGTTGTGTTTTTTATGCCAACAAATAGTGCTTAATACAGAGTCATCGTCACTCACGCTTCTGCACGTGCCACTGCCGTTGAAGACGATATCTGGGTTTCATTGCTAACGATGGATGAACTGGTCAAAAGCTCGATTTTGCTATCGAGGATTCACTACGCGATGATTGCAATTACACACAGAAGCCAGATATCCACTCCACGGCCACTGGCTCAATACTAGTATATATACACCCAGATTCCATCCAAGGCCACCCAGACCTCCATTCCCTCCCGCCCACGCATATACAGCGAACCCATTGGTATCCTCCAGGAAACACAAAACGAACAGAAGCGAACCCGTGAAAGCGCAACTCTAGATGTCTCGAGTCGTCTCATCATTAAAAAAACGCTAAATGCGACGAAAAATACTTCGCTACGCTGGTTGAATAGAGAAAAAGCGGCAAGAAAAAAACGAACCGAAAGAGACCCGCACCAACGCCGGCGCTGAAAATGCAAAAGACAAAAAAAAGCGGCAGCGACTCCCAGCAGGGGAGACGGAGCGCAACCGCGACCGCGCCCCACGCTGTTTCTGCCAGAAAACTCACTCGAGATTCCGGCTCCGGCGGGCGATCTCGTCGTCGCCGAGCGCGCCCAGCCACAGGCAGCGCGCGACGAGCACGGGGTCGACGGCGAACTTGTACTTGGAGGAGGCCTCGAGGAGGCGCAGCAGGCTCTTGACGATGGCGGCGGCGGAGTGGTGGCGCTCGAAGTTGACGAGCGGGTCGTCGGGCCGCGTCGGCGGCGACGTCACAAACGCTGGCTTCTGCGCGTTGTACACCAGGTCCCGCGTGTAGATGCCTGTGGGCGAGGGTTAGTGAGGTGCGGAGAAAGGAAAAGGGCGGCGGGTTGGGAGATCTCACCGATGAAGGGCACGCAGCCCTCGTCGTCGCCCGCCTTGCTCGCCCCGCGCTCCATCTCCGAGCGCAGGCCCTGGAAGTTGCGCAGCGGCTGCACGACCTTCTCAAGGTCGGCCATGAGCTGGCGCTCGCGGTCGGGCACGGCGTCCCACGAGCGCTTGAGGCGCGCCACGTCGGCCGAGAGCAGCGCGACCGCAAGCTGGTACATCGACGCGTAGTTGCGCAGGCGCCGGCACTCGGCGGCGATGCGCACGAAGTGCGTGAGCGTGGCGGCGCGCTCGGCCGCGTCGTCGCACAGCACCACCTCGCTCTTGACCCACTTCACAACTAAGTTAAAGCGCGCGATCACCAGGTCCACGCCGCGCGCCGCCTCCCGCAGCAGCAGGTACGACACCCAGTCGCTCACCGCCGGCGACGTCTGGCTCCACCGCAGCTCGATCAGCTCCTTCCAGTCGATCTCGTCCAGCGCGTCCTTCTCGATGATCGTGAGCTGCTGCGCCAGTGCTGTCGCCTCGTACGCCAGGATGAACGGGAGGTGTGCGGTTTGGCGCGGAGCTGCCGGGCGAGATTGCTCCGTAGACTTCGGTTGCGGCTTCGGCGGTGGGAGTGGAGGAGATTGGCGTGTCGGAGACGAGGGTGGGATGGGCAGCTTTGTGGTTGGCGTGACGCCCGGTGTGGGAAGGCCTTGACTGAAGGTGGTTGTGGGATTGAGGTTTGCCGCATCGTGCGCATGGACGGGTGATGTCGTAGGCGGCGTATCCGGATGTCGAAGTGGATGCGTGAAGACTTCACCGTCTTGACCGTCATCGTCGATGGCTTCGTCGTCGAAGAAGCTTCGTACTTCGTGGCTGGCGCTTTCAGCTTCGGAAACGGTGACAAGCTCGTTGGAGTCTTCGCTCGTTTGATCTTCGTCGAGAAGGAACGACGAATGCATTGTTGGAGACCGTGGGAGGGTGCCGCCGCGCGGAATTCGCTTTAGAGACTCTGTCTCTTCTATATGCTCAAGAGAAGAGTCGGACGCAGTTGGAGATGACCGTTTCGCTATCGGCATCAATCTATCGGCATCAGCCACCTCTGAAGGTTTCTGAGTAGAAGCTCCTTGTGGCGCTCGCTCTGCTGCAAGGACTTGAGCGAGCTTCCGTGTCCTCTGGGCTGCATCGCTGAGACCTCTTTCCAACAAAGGTACGGAGGAGTAAGAATCTTCGGATTCAGCGACTGATCGCGATGGTTGGGTTCGATGAGATTTCTTAGGAGCGGTCGATGTTGGAGACAGTTGATACACACTGGTGGTCTGCGCATCAGGAGGGAGCGGGTGAATGAATTTGACCTCGTCCACATGCTCCTTATGATGTCGCTTCCTGCGTCCCAGTGCGTCTTCTCCGCCCTTCCAGTCCTGCTCTTCAACAGGACCGAAAGCTTCGTTGACCGGTGATGGAGATGGTGTTTTCTTCTCATACTTGCCTTCAAGCTTCAACAACGCAGATTCAATTCCTCCATCATCATCAATGTCATCGGGCAAAGCTGCAAGCTTCGCAACTTCCGCCTCGAACGACGGTCGAAGATTCGGCTGTGATGAGTGCGTCTGAATGAGTGAAATAGATCTCCGCTTTATTGGTACTACCACTTCATCGTCACTGTCCGGTGGTGAGTCTGGAGATGCTGCCGAAGCTGCCGCGTGCGATCGTTGAGGTGCCAGAGCGAGCGAGCCAACCAATGATTGTGAGGCGGTTGATGCGGTACGAGCAGTCTTTGGACGCGGCTGCTCCAAGCTATGAACATTGTGAACGGCTTTCAAGTCACCGCCAGGCCTTCTCCGCAGTTGCCGCAACGGTGATCTTCCGTTTTCTGCTGAGAAGGGATCTGTATCCGATGATTTCATAGGCGATCCACTGGTTGGATCTGAATCCGCTTTCGCTTCTGCTTCGACTTCTTTCTCATATTCCTCAGCCTTATCTCCAGCGTGAAAAGACGCATGTCTCCTGACGGTGGAAACCGAAGATGGGTCGGTAGCAACAGAAGCCGCCACTTTCCCCTTCCAACGAGGTATATCGGCAAAAGGCGCTGCTGATTGTCGCGATTCAGGGGTATTACCGGAGCTAAGTTTTTGAAAGCCAGCGGGAATGTACACGGCCGGTGATTTACTCTGTCCAGCAAGCACACTATCGATTGAAGTTGAAGTCGCGCGCGTATGTCGCCGTTCGCGCGGCTTATACGCTTCCACCTCCTCCCTTTCGTTCCCGTCTCCAGGCTGAATGGGAAGCGGAGGTGCTAGACCGCCAGACATTAGATACTGAATGTCAGCTTTCGTATCGTCGACAATCACGATAGAGCGACTTCCTATGGTTACACTTCTATTAAAGCGTTGCGACAGGTCTCGTGGGTCTAGCGTCTTGCCAGAAACTTTCCTTGCGTCAGAAGGACCTCCCAGGTCCGCGGCCTGCTCACGTTCCATTTGAGCTACCGTCTCTTTGAACGATTCGAAGACTCTTGCTGCTAGTATGTCGATCCGAACTTGACTTTTAGCAAGAGGTTGACTCCGCTTTTTCTTGATCGAACTCGACTTCTCCGAAGGAGCACTTTGCGTAGTGAATTCACCACTTGGACGGCTTGGTAGCTGCTGATCCAAACTCAACCCACTGCGAGAAGGGCTCATATGCCTGGTGCTTAAGGCTCGACGGACCGTGCCAATTATATTTTTGACTGCTTGATTCTCCGAGAGTTGATGTCTGCCACCGGAGTGGGGCTCAACGCTCAATAAATCGAGATGAGACCGAGATTTCGACATTCCAGTGTTGATCTTGACATCAAAATATGGAGCAGGTGGCTGGTACAAGGCTCCTCGGACGAGACAACCGGGAACTACGAGAACAGAGGGAATCTGCAAGTCTGGGTTGCTTCCATTCTTCGGATTTGACAACGGCTCACGGTTGTCACGCAAAGCATCCGTGAAACTGCCACTCCGCTTGTGATGACTTCCAGGCATCGTAGCAGTCGCGCCTGCAGTGGCAGACACTTGGACGGCCGGCGTTTGAACATAGACCGGAACTGGGTGCGGAAACAGAGGGATGTCCTGACCAGGCTCGGAGCGGTAGACTGGCTTCATAGGAATGGAGCAAGACAGAACATGCAAGCTTCGGCTACTTGAGGGAGATACTGGAACCGGTCGCTGGTTGGTTGACTGAGTATGTGACGTGTGCGTATTCGGGAACGAGTAAGGCGCAGACGATTGCGAATGCTGAGGAATATGAGTTGGTGTTTTGGGTACTTCCGGTAGGGGCTTTTCAAACGATTTGGCCACTAATACAGGCGGTGGAACAGCCGCTTGTTTTTCCGGTGGTCGAGGTGGCTTGGTTTGAAGAGTAGGAGGTGTGAGTCCTGGGTCCGAAGAACTTCTCGAACCAAGTAAGCCGCCAGGTAAGATGTCGTCCTCAGCAGCTTCACTTCCTATGGCGTAAGGAACATCCCAATAGAGAACGCAGGTCCGCCTCCAACACTTCTTGAGTTCTCCAACAATCTTGATATCACCTCCTCCACCATCGCTTCTGTCGCGCAGATAACCGTACAGACCGTTTACCACTAAGCAAAAGTGCCTTCGCAGCTCAATGTCCGGGACGAAGTCATCAACAAAATAGTTGAGAATCCAGTGTCGTAACGCAACGAATGTCCGCACTCGAACTATGCGCCCAAAATCGTCTTGTCGGTCTACGGCCCAGCGTAACCGAGCGACGAGAAATGAGACCAGATCTCGTGGTTGCACAAACGATCTAAATGTGAGGAAGAAATCGGAGAGCAATTCATAATCAAGAAAGCTCGGAGATGTGATATGAGCAATCAGTCGAGCGGGTGTGGCCGCGACGATCTCGTGGGTAGTCGGAGAATATCGAACTACAGAAGGATCGTTGGGATTCAAGGTGAACGGATCATACATGCTCGGATCAATTGGAATTACAGATGCTCGAGCCGTAGACGAAGGAGGCGCTGAAAGACGTGACGCTGTTCGCTCGGAAACATCTCGGTGGAAAAAAAGTGGCTGTGGATAAGCCTCGGAGTATCGACGCGAAGTATAGGACGAATGATATCCACCATTCGATGGACGTAGCCGATCGTTCCCTGACTGTGTAAAGAATGACGATCGAGGTTCATTTCCTGAACTGCGTGTATAGACAGAACTCCGCAGGACTGCCGTTCCACCAACATCAAACTGAGGTCTACCCAGTCGATAATGAGGGATCGGAACCTCAAGAAGTGGAAAATTTGAGGCTTGAGCAGTCTTGGCTCGTTTCACGGATGGTCGATGTATGATGACTTTGAAAGTGCCTGGGTGATCCATGCTGGGTCGATTGTTTTCCTCCACCGTCGAAAAGGAGTTAGCTCTAACATGAGTTGCCGGCCTAGGAGGAGAGTGCACGGGAAGTTGTTGAGATTCACTACTCTCGTGTCCAGGTTGGGTGAGCGCCTTCTTTGGAGGGGTGACATGACTTGAAAACAAGGTCTCGTGCCCTACTGAGCTAACCGGACGTCGTAACTTATTGTCAGGCTCAGCACCTATTGGTGGTGAAGAAGGCGTAAAGGTAAATGGAGGAGGTGTATGACGCGATCTTTCATTGCCAGGACGTATGACTGGTCTAGTGAGGATTAGTGGGAGAACATCACGACGAGACTTGGATGAGTGATTGTAGAATGAAATGAACTCAGTACACGTAAGAGAAGTCATACCTCAAGTAGATTCGACCATTATTCCCAACATTGCCCACGGTGAACTGTCGACCGCCCCTCCCCAGCGACCCAGTATCCGGTGAGATGCGCTTTGATTCCTGACTCTTTGCTCGCGACGCCAGGTCTTCGACGCTTCCCTTTGTGCGACGAATGGACCTTTGTCTACGTGGACTGGACGGTAGGGCAGGATCGGTGGGAGAATTGATGTTTGGCTTTAGGTCGCGCGAAGGTTGTTGCTGTGCGGCCAGGGATCCGAGCATTGCGTCGACTGTGAGCTTGGTCGGCAGAGCGGGCCCGTCGGTAGCAGAGGCAGCCATTGTGACTTACTCGCACACGGCATAGCTGATGGGTGCGAAGAGGGCGACAGACGAGGTGGAAGAGGCATTCAAAGTGGGCGAACGAGGTGCCGGAAGCATCGCGCACGAGATTAAAGAGTGACGAGCCGGAGGCCGGAGGGAAGTGGAAATGGAGAGGAAAACAAGCCGGGCGATGGAGCGAGGGAAGCGAGCTCATGAGCCAGTGAGAGAGTGTTTGGGCTGTATTGTCGGGCTGTAGCTGGCTGCTGGCCTACTGGGGGCTTGAGAGTGACGGAGGGCGAAGAGGCCAGTGCAGTGGCTGATCCTCTAGCGTCGCCTTCATTTTGCCGCCAGCGACGTTCGTTGTAGATGTGACTTTTGTACCTTCGACACCTTCTTATACCGCCCGCGCTCGTGCAATTCCGTCAAGTGTGTCGTTGCTCGCAGCTCCGATGCAAACACGTCACTTCGAGTCTCGTCTCATGCGTCGCTATCCGCCAGAAAAGGCGGGGAATTGCTGGCCGTGAACTGAGCTCCGGCGGATACGTGCTGTGTGCGAGTGCCATGGCCACCCTTGTCACGTCAACTCATCACGCTAGGAGGGCTTGCACCCGAACGGAATTTGTTTAAAACCGTTGTTTTGACCCAAGTCCACTGTCCCATTACACTGACGGCCTTGGATTCACCAATCTATGGCGCACCAAACAACTACCCGCCCGTTGACTACCACATGCTTTTACGCCATCTGAGCAAAAGCAACGTGCTATGTCGCGCTGCTGCACCGGCTCTACCTTTCCGCCGCATTTAGCTGCAAAATAGACGCTTGTAGCAGACGACTTGGAAAGTGCTTTTGTGCCGTAGTGTGCAATGAAACTTGCATGTTGCTTTTTGCTTCGGATCATCCGACAGGACATCGGCAATGTCGTCTAAAATCACTGATGATGAAATATAATGGCGAAATGGAAAAATCAAAAGCGCGTTGTTACCACACAATTCTCTCTTGCACTCCATTGACCCCCACACCTATGTCGCCTGCCTACCTTGTATCGACCTGTCGTAACCCTTTCTATACATCCCAACAGTCGAGCTTTTGGATAGTTGCAAATTGCTCGCCTCTTACAACCTCTCAGTGTCAACATTTGCCATGACACGAGCATGGTTCCTTCGACCATCCAGCGACTTGCCTCTCCAATGAATGGGAAAGGATATCGAGCGATAAGATGTTCGGAATGTAACGGTAACCCGATGACGATGAAGGTTGCAACCGCTGCACGTTCTAGAATTTGAATTACATACTAGAATTAATGATAGATTGGTTTGTCCAAAGCCAGTGTTTTCTTTTTATATATACTTCGTCATTCGACATAGCCCAATGGCATGCAGACACTCCAACTTCGAAAGATGCTGCATATCGTTTGTTTGAACCGCTTTTACTATAGCCGCAGTGGCCTGGCTTATTATTCTTGTTTACGGTCCATTGCCAGAGTGAAGCATCTCAGGCTGTCCCGAGCATTGAATGTGAAAAGCTCTTATCACTCTTGACAGGAACGGTTGATCTTCTCTATCACCCGATTCGTTCCCCAAGCTCCATCTCAATTCTTCCCCACATTCCGTAGAACCACATCCTCGGATAGAGCTAATACCGCCGCGTGCATACGTGCTCCGATCGAGCATAAAACGGACCTGATTAATGCGGCTCCAATTTGGTCCTGTGCATAAAACACCGCATCTGGCTGTCGAATTGCCTGAGTCATGGGGGACTGAACTGGAGAAATGGGGATGCCCGCGTCGCTTCGCCTCTTCCGAAGCGCGCAAAGTTAGGAGTCTTCTTCCAAGCGATTCCGAAGAACTTTTCGTCACCCTATCGTACCTCAGCTGAATTCTTTGCCCTAGTGGCGATCAAAACGCTCTCGGGTGGAGCAAAACGTCAAACGTCCTGGCTTGGCCACCCGTACCAGCTTCTGTTTTCGAGCTAGTCGCCTTTGCTTCTTCATCCCTTTTCGAAAATTTGCATCAGCCCTTCTCAACTTTTCTATCATGCTCCTATCGTCAGAGAGCATGAGATAAGCCTCGGTAGACTTAATCAAAGACTCAAACAAAGTCTGAGACCACGTCATATGTACATCGCAGTAGGTAATTACTAGCAATACTCCGTATACCATCCATGTATTCCTTACCAGGCCCCTTTTGAAGATCAGCGGCGTGTTCTCCGAAATTACAACGCACTATGTAGGCCATAGACTAGGTACCCAGTACACGGTTGCATTGGCATGTATCCTTAGCACATCAACAACCGATGTGAAAGCTTTCTAAACTCGGAACAATGCCATCGTGGTCTATTCCCAGTCTAATGTTACTCTACCTTCTTTGCCAGCTTTGAAGTATTATCGGATCGAAGCCACCAACCTCCAAGGGGCTGTTTCACAGTGATTATCAGACTCCGTGAGCAATTTCACTCTGCTTTTCCTTATTAGCCACCTTATCTTCCTCCGTGTTCTCCGAAACTACGACATCATAAGCGGCGGGATCGATACCCTCAATCTCCAGTCCCTCATCTGCCAGAGCCTGTTCTTGTTCGGCTGTTAGTTCTTCCAAATTCAGCGTAATCTTAGGTCCTTTGAACCATTTCCTGGCGTCAAGGAAGTAGTAGAGCAACGCGCCACCCCAAGCAGAGCTATTGATCACAACAGTGTAGTTCATTGTCGACGCTGTACACAGTCAGCATGGTCATGATGGCAAACTTGAAACCGAAGCACTTACGCGTTGTGTTTGGTCCACCGACGGGGAACATTGCCAGCATGATGCCGAAGCACAGGAACGCGATGGCCGTCCACGAGATAACCTTACTCCACAAGTCGTCGGTGTAGAACGGGCCGGGCTTGAACTTCTTCTGACCCCAGACCAGCCTGCAGAAGATGGGGATGCCCCACGCGAGGTTGTTACCGGCGACGCACAGCGAGAAGAGCGCGGTCGCGGCCGCGTTGTCGATGAGGCAGAGCAGGCCCAGGCAGGCGCCGAAGACAGCGCAGCCCCACACGCAACGTACAGGCGCGTAGCCAAACCGCGCGCTGATTTTGCGGAAGAAGAAGCTAAACGGTAGTGCGCCGTCGCGGGAGAATGCCCACGATTGGCGAGACACGGCTACCAACTAACAGAGGATGAGCTACACGCCTTGAACACAATCATCGCGCGCCGGATAGATGCACTTACAGTCGACAAACCCATCTGGAACTGGCAAATGAAGAGCAGTGCCATGAATCCCATTGCACCATGCTTTCCAAGGGCATCGTAGTATATCTGCGCCATCGGTTGACCGAATGGGCTACCGAGGACATTGCTCAGATTTGTATCGATGGTCCCAGAGATTGTTATGAGCAGGAAAAAGCCCAACCACCAGGTTGCAGCAATGGAGGCGGTGATTCCTCGAGGGACGGCCTTCGCGGCATTGTGAGCTTCTTCGCTGATATGTATACAGCTGCCAAAGCCTCCTATGGTCCAAATTGGTGATAGCCAAGCAAGCATAAAAGCCCATCCCGCGAGCCACGTAGTGAGGTTCTCGTCATGACCGAAGATGTACGCGCCGTCGTTGAGATTATATCGGCGGCCGATGGGAAGCGCGATGATGGTGCCAAAGGCAAGAATCAGGTTCATTATCACAGACACTGTCTGTAAACGGTTGATTATCGGTTGCAGGGCTGTCGCGAGCAGACCATGAAGCAAGATGGTGCAGAGGAATGTACCATAAATGATGCCGTTTGTAGGTGTCCAGTTGCCGTCACGAGCAATGACGATGACAGACAGAAACATTAGAGAAAAGCCGTCTGTAAAAGATTAGAAAGCAAATAATTGAGCGATGATAACACAAAACGCACAATCTACTGAACAGAGGCAGCCTACGAGGCCAAGAGTGTTCGAGTATCCCACAAGGAAACATAGAGGCTTTCGAGTCTTCGCGGATGCAAAGAAATGAGTCCACCAGTATAAACCTCCGGATGTTGGCATAGCAGACGCAAGTTCGCTCTACGAAAAAGAGTAAGTTCTCCGTCGAGGATACGGATTGTCGGATGGAGCTCTCGTACCATTGCAATTCCAACAAGTAAAATGAAGCCGCCAGGAATGAACCAACCCTTTGCTATGGTTAGCGAGGTAACTATACGCGATCATTATGTAAATAAATACCCAAACCATTCCCGCTGGTCCCGTAGGAATTGAATAGGACAACGTGGATGCAATTGATGGGAGAACCGTAATGATGCTGAAGGAAATCCGGAAGACTTCTAATGTTGAGAAATTGCGCTTGAGTTCTTGTTTGTAGCCCATTTTTGCTTTCTCATATGTAAGCATTTTAAACTTCGATCGAGCACTATTCAGAACTCACCCAACAAGTCAGTGTCGTTAGGATCGATCTCTGCGAAGTCAACTTCGCCGTGGCCATGGCTATGACTATGGTTACGATGTTCAGCATTATGATCCACTGGTCCTTTTTTCAACCACTCCCGATGATGTCCCAGCCGATGCTGCCATTTCTTGAATCTATGCAAGCGTTTACAAAAAGATAAAGTAGAGTCTCCAGGAAGTACTTTAAGCAAGGAACGGTGAGCGGAGCCTTTAAACCAGCGACCCGACGCCATGACTTAAACCTTGCTCTTTCATTATCACTGTGCTTGGCTAAATGCTGACAACCGAAGCGCAATGGCCTGATACTTCATTCATTCCTAATACAACATGAACCCACGTGCGAGCAACTCCGAATGCAATCGTGGCACATCCTGAACATCGGAACGAGCAAACCGTCGATAAGAACCGGACTAGTACGATGGCAACAGCCCATCGCTTAGAGGAATCATGCAGCTGATATGTAAGGAAGAAGTTATGACAAGTACCTGGCGGTTGATCTTCTATATATCCTTGCATTGGTGCTATACGGAGTACCGAAATGGGAATGAGTTTTAGTTCGTTCATATCCAAGGAAAGCTTGAAGCAATGCTTATGTTTGACTTAACGGTCCAAAAAAAAAATAGTAGGGACTGATCTCTAAGCCGTTAGTTTTTAAGTTTCAGAGACGGTGGTGGTAGCGGTGGTAGCGGTGGTAGGAATTTGATATTGGAACGAAATCATGATTTTAGATTGAGTGAACTCTTTTGCAACGGTCTAACAGTGTCGAAGATGGAGGTTTTAAAAAGCATCGAAAATTATATCAGAAAACCTGGTCGGGCAGCGAATCAGGTGGCATACGAAATTGATAGTCACGGTTCCTCTGTGTAAAGATGTGGTGAAATTGATAGCTACGGTTCCTCTGCGTGGAGATGGGATGATGGCAATGCAGCTGCTGACAAAGGTCGTCGCTTCTGCCAGACATTAATGACCATCGCATTTCACATCATCCGAACCATAATGACTATTTATTCAAATCTAAACGTGTATCCTCGAGTCTCAAGGTTAATAGGCTTATTTCATTTCTATGAGAACTTTCAGGGCTTTGTTCGCAGCGGCTTCCTTGAAGGTCGAATAAGCTGACAATATGTCTGCGAACTTGAAGTCTAGACTGATAGTAAGCTCAACCGTGAGGACAAACTGTGGGATAGATATACTGACAATGTGTGATCATTTTCTCCGCAGGTAGCTTTTTGGCTTCCAGAAGCTTCAAAAGCATGGGGGTAGTTACCGCATCAACGAGCCGCGTTGTTATCGCTGCGAAAAGTCAGCCAAAGCCCGATGTGAATGGCAATGATATTTATACCTATGTTAGCGGCCCATAGTTTTTCCAAATGCAGGTCCGCCTTCACGCCATGCACGCCAATGTTTGCAATCACACCTCCGGGAGCGACCAGGTTCTGGCACTGCTCAAATGTCGCTGGAATACCGACGGCCTCAATTACTGTATCCACACCTTTGCCATCAGTCAACTTCTTCACAATATTCTCTGCTTGCTCGGGTTCGCAAAAATGCTGTGCTCCAAACTGATGCGCAACCTTCAACCGGTTTTGATCGTGGTCAATCATCAACACCCAGGACGGACTATAGAGCTGCGCCGCCAATAAGGTCGCCAATCCTATCGGACCGGCTCCAATAATTGCAACAGTACCGCCTGGTGCGACTTTACCGTTCAACACGCCGCATTCATATCCTGTGGGGAAAATGTCACTCAACATAACGAGTGACTTTGGGTCGACTTCCGGTGGAACCTTATACAAGGAATTATCCGCGTGTGGAATTCGCACGTATTCTGCTTGCGTGCCGTCAATAGTATGCCCCAAGTTCCAGCCGCCGGTGGTACAGTGCGAATTCATGCCCTTTCGGCAATGCTCGCACGTCCCGCAGCTCGAAATGCACGAGATTAGAACCTGGTCGCCCTCCTTGAAATTGGAGAGTCCGGCCCCGGCTTGGGCAATTGTTCCGACACCCTCATGGCCAAGGATTGTACCCTCTTGTACTTCTGGAGCGTCACCTTTGAGGATGTGGAGGTCTGTGCCGCAGATTGTCGTGTAGTCCAGTTTGACGACGGCGTCAGTAGGCTTCCGAATTGCGGGCATTGGTTTATCTTCGAGCGCCAGTTTGTCAATTCCATTGAATACGAGTGCTTTCATTGTGCTGGCTTGTCTCAGGCCGATGAGAACTGGAGCTGAGGAGGGGACAATTCTGGGAATTAGTCTGGAGGATTTCGACGCAAGGAGAGGAATAATGCGCGAGGAAAACATTATCGTGGTTCGCAAGAAAATGAAGTGAGCGGCGAGAACTAAATAATTTGAATAGAAAATACATCACTCCACCATTTCGCAGGCTTCATTTTGAGATGGTCATGCCATTGTTCGACGCTTAGCGGCGGAGCTATCTCAAAAGAGAAGCTTACAGCGGATGGCGTCACAGCCTTCGCCACGCCCACTGAGCTGAAGCGCTTTTTCGCTACCCAGCCATCATTCTCCGAACGTAAAACTGATTCTGGACGGTACGACTGCGTAACACAATGAAGGCTGATCAGCATCACAGTCAGAATCATTCATACAGCTACTAGGTAGCTTTCTTCTGACAAAAGCTTCCTGTGTTCATGAAGTTTAGGCATCGACAGAACGAGCTATTACGATAGTCCCGCCGACTCCGCGAAGAAACCTCCCAATTCAAACGCCATTCTAACCCCTTTTTTCTAGTCTCATCAGGTAAAATCTAGACGTTTCTAGAAATTGAGATTCGGTAGAATACGCACTGGAATTCGATCCTTGAGAGCCCGATGCGGTCAGATAATTCGTCCGCAGAAGCCTGCGCCTCAATCTCGTTGACTCCGCTTTTCAGGCAGTCGATTCACGAGGTAGCATAAAGAAAGGATGAGTACCATTTCGAGTATATCACTTCAGTTTACCGATTTCCGCTACCTTCAATGGCCTCTCTCTCCGCCATGGAACGTGTTCTTGCTGTGGATGAACTCCTCGAGCTCACTCTTTCCTTTCTTGACCCTCGCACACTTCTACTTGCTCAAAGGGTGAGCAAGCGTTATAAGAACCTGATTGGCACATCCCCGTCACTCCAGAAAGCACTGTTCTTCCGTCCAAGAGACGAGAAGGAAAAGCCAGTATTCGTCGACGATCGCACGCAACGACCGTACAAATATGTGCGACAAAACGAGCTCCTTTGCTGGGCCTTTCCAGCATTCTTCAATGGCCCGGAAATTGACAAATCGGACTTCCGTTTCCCAATCACTACCACAAGGAGCAACCTTGACTCGTTCCACGATTTCCCATGGACCAGGAGGCAGGAATCAAAAGCTGCCTTTCGCCAGAAAGAAGCGTCGTGGCGGAAAATGCTGCTATGTGATCTTCCTATCAACCATTCGGCCTTCAAATTAGCCCAGTCGGGCACGGCGTCCAGATGCGAGGAAGCTTCGCTCTACTGCGGTGACGGTGGACTGAGAATGGGAGAAATATATGACCCCGTACAATACCATGTGGTAGAATGTGGAGCCAGCCGCAATCCCGAAGTTTCGTTTCAAGTGCAATGGCCAATACCACGGAACCAAAACGACGATCAGGACGAGTCAGACCTAGGCCGTAGAATGTATGTTGGCGAAGAAGGATATGAATTAGCGGTGGATGTGAATGTGCAGTATTTCTACCACTGCCTCTCCGGTTTCGTTGAGGATGGCATTCGAGGTGCATTTAGAAGCGAGGCTGCGCCAGAGAAGGTTGAGCTTGATTTCAAGCGATGCGAAAAGCCTCTTTTTCGAAAGGGTTATTTGCTTGACTATGATGAGGATTAGAGCTAGATTCGCCGATATCGCATGTATTCAACTTGACATATTGTTGAAACGACCGCTCATCGTACTCACCAGATACTGCAGTTTTGGCCAATCATGTCTCCTTCAATTTGGCCTTAAACTTGGGGCGAGGCTGAACTTCGCCGATGTCGGCTATATTTGTAGTTCGGTCCAGGAGCACATAAATCCTGCAACGGTATGGCATAATCACAAGTGTAAGACTCTTTCGTATCACTGGAAACACTTCAATTGTTATTGCATTATCATACCTATCAAGTAGTAACGCAGGTCTTTACAAATCTTAGAATGGCGACGAAAAAGGAGCAAGCAACTTATTCCCATGGTCACCATACCTCAGTCGTAACCGACCATGCCCGGCGCGGTGCCGCTGATTCCGCAGGTTTCCTCATTCCGCACATTAAACCGACGTTCAAGATTATCGACGTCGGTTGTGGCCCAGGTAGTATCACTGCCGACCTGGCAGAGTTGGTCCCGCAAGGGCATGTCACAGGCGTGGACGCAGTCTCATCAGTCCTCACCCAGGCGCGCGAGAATGCAGCATCTCGAGGACTCACGAACATCGAATTCCAACACCTGGACGCCAACTCGTTGCCTTTCGCTGACAACACCTTCGACGTCGTGTTCTGCCACCAGGTCCTGCAACATGTGGGCTCTCCCGTCTCTGTGCTCTCGGAAATGCGCCGCGTCGCAAAAATCGACGGCTTCGTGGCCGCCCGCGAGGCAGACTACAGCGCGTTCGCCTGGTACCCGGAACCGCCGCTCATAGACCAGTGGCGAACTCTTTACATTGCGGTTGCGCGGGCGAACGGCGGCGAACCTAACGCCGGACGATACCTGCACGTGTGGGCGCGCAAAGCCGGGTTTAAGCCAGAGGAGATTGAGGCGACATGGGACTGCTGGCGGTACTCTGGAGAGCGCGCGAAACAGTTCTCGGAGAGCCATGGCGGGAGAATCCTGCAGCCTTCGTTTCTGAATACGGCCTTGAGAGAGGACCTAGCAACGGAAGACGAAGTTAAGCAGATCTCGCAGGCATGGTTTGAGTGGGGAGTCCAGGAGGATGCATTTATAGGGATTCCTCATGGCCAGATCTTGTGTAGTAAAGGTTCTTAGCCAGCGGAACTGGGTTCAAGCATTACGTGCTGCGAGTTGTACTACCTAGATGTCTCTATGTTTAACGTCAAGCTGACCGCGAAATGCCAGACAAATAACAGAGACCAAGGTGTCTGGTTACTAAATACAGTGTGTTGTAAGGTATGTGTAAATCAGAGGCCTTCCATGGAGTTGAGGCAAGCGATTGCCCCCAATGCGGAACAAATCATAAATTATCCGTGCCAGATCCAGAGCAAACACTTCAAATTCTCGACCAACGTTCGTGAAGCCTTACAGCTTACTACTGGAACAGCGCTCTTCCCATGCTTTTGCAACTTGCTTCTCAGCATCATATCCATAACACCAATTAGCAGTAACCGGGTCGCTCCACTGATTTGGTGACTCGGAATACCATCGTCCTTCGACTTCTGATCGCATAGCTTCATCACGAGCTTGCTGCTCTGGACCATCCGCAAAATGCCACAATTTTCCATTGATAGCGCTGGCTTGCTGCATTTGACTCGTACGTACCAGCCGCTCTTTCTCGAATATTCTCATTGCTGCCTGGATTTGGTCCTTAGACTGAATATTAGACAACAATTCTGCAAGTGCTGCTCCGTCTTCCACAGCCATCGCCGCCCCTATTGAGATCAGAATCAACTAGACTTTAATCTTAAATTCGCAAGCTTTTCCTCACCTTCAGACATGTATGGCAACATTGGGTGTGCTGCATCTCCAATGAGTGTTGTTTTGCCCGACGAGGATATCCATCGCTCCAGAGGCAGACCAGTGAGAAGCGGCCACTTTATGGTCTTATCGATCATTTTAATAATTTTGACTAGTCTTCGAGAAATTAGTGAATGACTATAGAATGAGAAGGTTGAACTTGAGATACCTTGGGTCCCAACCGTCAAAGTGCTTTCGCATATCTTCAAGTTCTGTCCCTTGCTGCCACAGAGAGGGATCTAACGACTCTGGATGAGACAAGACCATATTGAAAGATTTCCCAGCCGCAATCGTGTAAGTCATGACGTGCCTCATATCACCGATCCTGCGTGCATGTTAAGAACTAAATGGGACGAAAGGGCCAAGATACTGACCAGCAGTTCAATGTTGGCTTCTCAACTAACCATGCCGTATCTGGGTCCGCCATCATCTTGCTTGCTGGTACAGTTGCTCTATACGCAGCGAAGCCGACTAGTCTCGGAGGAACATCCTTCCCACCCAGAATCCGTTCACGAGCTGTAGATCGTACACCTTACATACATTTAGCCAAAGCTCAAACAGCGATTGGAGATACTTATTACCTTCAGCAGCAACTACAAGATCAGCGTAGTGTTTTGACCCATTTTCCAAAGTAATAGAAGGTGCGTCAATGTCGTATTCTACTACTTTGCATCCAGTTTTCACTTCCACTCCGAGTTCGACCGCTCTAGCGTGCAGTGCCTCGAGATAATCTGCGCGGTGTACAACATAGTACGGAGCGTCGTAAGTTTTCTGGAACTGTGGAACAAGCCTTGTTTGTCCAATGACTTCACCAGTCTTCCAACGACGAAATGACATGGTGGCGGGCTCCACAACCTTGGATTCCAGATGGCGACCAAGTCCCCATTTCAGCAGCAACCTACTTGCATTCGGCGGTATTTGCAGCCCGGCTCCTACCTAGAAAGCTGCCGTGAGCATTATGTACGATATACTTGCGCCAATTGCTTTACCTCTCCAAGCTGCTCAACTTGTTCGAATGCGGTGACTTTGTGGCCTCTCCTTGTGAGTGCGATGGCGGTAGCCAGCCCACCTATTCCTGCACCCGAGATGATGATGTGAAGTGGAACTTTTGCCTTGCTCCTCTCCTCATCCTGAACCCCATTGCCTTTCAGACGGCGTAGAAATTGTAGACTGCGTGTTGGATAGGTTGGATTCTAGCTCTACTAAGCCAATGCGTTCAAACAAATCGCGGCGGCGCACTCACATTAACATCCATTCTCGATCGAATCCAAATAAAAGAACTCTGGACATATCATAACTTTAGAAATTGCGTGAAATACTCATTCTATCTTCTCAGATGTGGTGGAGCTTGATCATATATTTCAGTCGGGGTAAAGCGGAGTTTGCGGGGAGATAGAGCACAGTAATGCGGAACGGAAGCATTCAGCGCAATGAAATGCCGAAAGTACTGGATTCGGTGCAGACTAAACAGAGAATAGCATACATCGAGCATAACTTGGCATATCTTGATCGCCTAAGTACATACCGGTTTAGTTTATTCCCTTTTGACGACGTTAGAAACGCGAGGAGAAGCTTTGAAATGAGAACCAGGTGGCTCCTTACGGCCCTCTTAAACCTCGACACACGATAAGTGGCGTGACTCAACATCGCGAAACGCTATAAATGCGCAATACATGGCTTCTATTAGAAAGCGGCTATTCAGAATCTGTGGCCATTCTAGAAGATACTTTTCGTACGGCTCGCGGCTATCAATTGCTGCCAATAATGAGTTTCTCCAAATTTCGGAGGACGTACGGGAAGCACTGCACGCAAACAGACCGGTAGTTGCATTGGAGACGACGATATATACCCACGGTTCGTTTGTTAGGTCCTGATGTAATTGAAAATGCACTTACTCAGCTCCGTTAGGTTTTCCATATCCAGAGAATGTTGCATTGGCCTTAGAACTAGAATCCATTATCAGAGTGAACGGAGGTACGATCTTGCTTTGAGTACGATGGAAGCGGCTATTAATTTAGAAACACAGGTGTACCTGCGACTATTGGTATACTCGAAGGCGTCGCCAAAATCGGGTTTGATCCAAAGGACCTCATTAGGCTCGTCTCAACGGCTGGCAATGCTGAAACGTTAAAGCTTTCAAGGAGAGACTTGAGCTATGCGTGCGGAATGAGACTAGCAGGCAAATCCTTCAACGGCGGCACTACAATTGCGGGAACTTGCATTCTTGCACACCTAGCCGGCATCGGAGTCTTCGCTACTGGAGGATTAGGCGGAGTTCATCGCGGTGCAGAGTCATCCATGGACATATCTGCAGATCTCACCGAACTTGGGCGGACACCGGTTGCAGTGGTAAGCAGCGGCTGCAAGAGCTTTTTGGACATCCCACGAACATTGGAGTATCTGGAAACAGAAGGCGTCACCGTGGCCACATTTGCGGATGGTCGAGACGGTAAAGTTGACTTTCCAGCCTTCTGGACGAGAGATAGCGGAGTGAGGAGTCCATTGACCATTCAAAACGAATTTGAGGCCGCTGCCCTGATATGTGAGAAGAATGTCGTTTTAGAAATTGTTTATTCCTATTGACATGGACGCATAGATGCACAAAACAAGTTGCAACTGTCATCTGGTATTCACTTTGCGAATCCGATACCCGCAGAAGCGGCAATACCGAAGGCAGAGAACGATGTTTTCGTTGAAGAAGCCATTCGACAAGCTGATGCAGCTAATGCGTCAGGAAAGGATAATACACCGTTCATCTTGAGTAAGATCAAGGAGCTAAGTGGTGGAAAGAGTGTGCACGCGAACCGGGTGCTAATTGCGTCAAACGTCAAGCGAGGCACGTTGATCGCAAAAGAACTGACAAAACTAGAGGCAGAACGTAGAGACAATATAGGGTGAGATAGCTATCATATTTCCTTGAACGAGCTGCTGATGTGGCCTGCTGCTTAGTGATATTCAGACGTTGAGCTGGCAAGCTCCTCAGCTGCCACCTTCTTCCGTCAATACAAATGCCGATCATACTGATGCACCTACACCCCTAAAAGCTTCAAGTACAGCCGATATCATCGTGGTAGGCGCTTTGGCAGTTGACTACTCTTGCAACTATACTCCGCTGAACCAGTCCGCTCTGCAAGTATCTCCAGTGCTGCAGACTTCCAATCCGGCTACAATTTCGCAAACCTTGGGCGGAGTTGCTCACAATATCGCTCTAGCTGCTCATCTTGTCGGTGCCAAGGCTAAGCTCTGCTCACTCGTGGGTGAGGACTTAGCCGGGAGTACTGCTCTCCCACAGCTGGAGGCGGAAGGAATGGATGCATCCTACATCCAGACCCTGAAGTCCGAAAGAACATCGCAATATGTCGCTGTCAATGATGCGAAGAAAGATCTTGTCATAGCTATGGCAGATATGGGCATTCTCGAGCGACATGCTGAATCACTGAGTTTGAGCGTGGCGGATACCATTCAGGAACAACGGCCTAAGTGGCTGATTTCGGACGCGAATTTGGATTCAAAGACACTGTTGAAAGTGCTTCAAGAGGGAAAGAAGATCGGTGCAAGAACAGCTTTTGAGCCAGTGTCTGTTGCAAAAGCTATACGAATCTTAGATTTTCCGCGTCCCGCGAATGGATTGGATAGCGTTGACAAAGGACGCCTTCCTATCTTTCCAAATCACCTCATCGACTTGGCGACACCGAATCAGCTCGAGCTGGCAGCAATACACACCACTGCGCGCCAGAGTGGCTATTTCGAAAGCCAAGGATGGTGGGAAATCATCGATGCTCTAGGTATTCCGGCTTCAGAGGCCAGAAGTCGTCTCGTAGCAGCTACGACTGCCGACATTGTCAATCAAGGCATTCCGCAGCAAAGTATCCAGCTACTGCCCTTCATACCTTGCATAATCACCAAGCTCGGACCTAATGGTGCATTATTGACGATGCTGCTAGACAAGGACGACAGTAGACTGAGCGATGGCAACGTTGCCCCATACATCATTTCACGATCTCACAGTATCCAGCACGCACATCCCGTCGGTGGTGTATACATGCGATTGTTCCCGCCGGCAGAAGCACTACAAGATTCGGAAATCCTGAGTGTCAATGGCGTGGGAGACACATTTCTCGGAGCGCTCATAGCGAGTGCGGTGAAGACTGAAAGGGGAATAGACGAACTAGTAGACTTTGCGCAAAAAGCAGCGGTGCTGACACTGAGAAGTCAGGAGGCAGTCAGTCCTGCCTTGCCTAGTCTGAAGGGACTGTTGGATAGTCCGTAGATAGAAGCCATTGCTTCATTCTATCAGCACTAGTGATGGGTTTGTGGTCCGCCTGAGCCGTATCATGCAATCGCGCTGAAGATCAAGAGCAATTGGAGGACAACGAGAACCCAGTAGGTTGTTCCTCCTGTTCGGTTCAACCACTTGGGAGCTTCCCGTGCTCGAACGCCCGTGCCGGCGCTGAATCAACCGATGTATAACGGAAATGAGCCATGATCAACGCATCTAGCCATTCATGTCTTCAATTCAACGAACTAATTCCTGCAGCAAATTTCAAGATCCCTACATGGTCACACTGCATACTCAAGGCTCTTTGTCAAGGCTAGCATTGCGAGATGGCCCTAAGACTTTAGGCAGAAACTCTCTCCTAACGTCTCTCCCTACGTCCCGGAACACCCGCCGTCACGGAACAAATCATAGGTACTTTGAAATCAAGCGACTTTGACTCTCTGAGCGCAGTGAATTTTTGTTTG
>Ga0335072_10000520_pt1 | contig 74297 bp, 58 predicted proteins | sample Lox_Sample_21_FD_206725 | JGI IMG/M metagenome (GOLD analysis project Ga0335072, IMG submission 206725) | Soil microbial communities from Loxahatchee National Wildlife Refuge, Florida, United States - Lox_Sample_2.1 | ecosystem: Environmental > Terrestrial > Soil > Wetlands | place: USA...
GCTAGCGCTGATGCGGCTTGTGCTGCTAATGAAGACTCAACTGTGCCGAAGGTGACGAGCACAGTCTCTGGTACAGTATGACCCGCATACTCGAAGAAGTTATAATCGGTACCCAGCTCTTCATTGAAGGCTTTTAGTAATCGTATGGCCTTCCCTTCAATGTCTAAGTGCCTTGTCTCAGGTGCCGCAACATCTTTTATTACCGATTGGTACGAGTTGCGCAATCCTGCTTTATCCAAGACATCTATGACCCTTGTGGTCTCTCTTCCGACCTTGACTCCGTCATAGACATGCAGCATTGGCATTATCTGAGCCAGAATGGTTGCGAGGAGGGACATGTGCTGCGATTCATAGGCTGATCGACTTGAGATGAGGCCAAAGCTGAGCTCTTCTGCTAGCGACATAGCAGCAACGTAATCTGGGACAAGCTCGCCAGATTCACTGCCTGCATAGTCTACTGCCGCGACATGAGCGACGAAAGGATTTGCAACCGAGTACAGCAGGGACAATTGTTCCAGCGCTGGGCGCAGAAACTGTAGGCTTGAGGATGTTGCCAATATCCCTTGGGGTATGTGCCTCTTTTTCAAATCGAAATCCTTAGAGAACATGTATCCCAGTGCAATCGAACCAGCACCATTGCGAACCTGCATAGGATGGACAGAGGTCGCGTAGCCGTTGGCGTTGGCTTCGCCCTGGGCGTGCCATTTCTGAAGAGCAAGATCAAGGTCGAACGTCTCTGGAGAGTAGGTGAAGAGCTTGTCGGAGAGGGCGTAGGCAACCTGCTGGATCAGTAGCTGGGCAGTGACATATGTGGGACCCGCAAGCGATGCGAATGGCACAGGCTGAGAGAATGGAAGACTAGTTGAATACATTTTCTCAGCACTCGCCGTGTCATCTACGGTAGACACGTTGGGAAGTTGTTTGAGCCCACTCAGAACTGGGGCAGGATACACCTCGAACAATGAAGAAGCCTCCGAGAGATGCATTGTGAGAGAGGCCGTAAGGGAGGAAAAATGGGGAAGTAAAGACTAGGGAACGGGCTTGACAGAAACGAAGAAAGAAAGAGCAAAGAGAAGGGCCAAAGGAGAAAAGGTTACCGAGCCCGAGGCTCGCCAGGTGGACCCTTACATGGTAGTGCTACGAATACCTACTGATTATTGTCACCATTGCGTCGGATGAGGCAAGAAATTTGTTAGATTGATCACGCAATTTCTTTCCAACAAAATGCCAAAAGATTAGATTAGATCTTGCAGATCGAAGCGCTTCTCCGCTTTTGTTCTGCTTTAGTTACTCATGACGCCGCATCCGTCGCGGCTGCATGACTCGTGACGCATCCTTCGAACTCCCAATCTTCCTCGCGACTTTGGACAATTGGCAGACAACTGGGCCAGACCAACACGAAGGCACAATGTCGGCTTCTGCCGCAATCGTTGGAGGCACCGGTATGGTGGTAGGTACATCAACTGCTTATCAGACGATTTCATGACAAGCTAGGGCTCGTTCATCCTCTCCATCCTCCGATCGTCTCCCGCCATTAGCAGCGTCGACATACTAGCACGAAGACAGCCGCCAGATGTCCCCTCGGACCATCCCAAGACTCGAATTTTTGTGGAAAAGGACACAACTAAATGGGCGCAACACATTCAATCGCATTCACCAGCTCCCCAAATCTTCTTCTCAGCTCTCGCGACCACTAGGGCGGCAGCTGGAGGATTTGACAATCAGTACAAATTAGAGCATGACTTGAACGTGGAGCTTGCGAAAGCTGCTAAAGAGGCTGGATCTAAAGTATATGTGCTCATTAGTGCTGCGACTGCGAACAAAGACTCCCGGCTCGGCTACGTCAGGATGAAGGGCGAGATAGAGGAAGACATCAAAGCACTAGGGTTCGAGCACACCGTAATCGTGCAGCCAGGGCTTATCTCAGGGAAGAGAGAAGAAAGCAGACCGGTGGAAGCAGTGATTAGGCACGTGGCTAGTTTTGCAGGCATGATCAGCTCACATTATTTGAAGGATTGGTGGGCACAGGACGCCGATGTGATCGCGAAGGCCGCTGTCAGTGCTGGGTTAAAAGCAGTGAGTGGAGAGGCGCCAAACAAAGTCTGGCTACTGAAGGGCCCCGATATTGTGCGATTGGGCAGAACAGATTGGAAGGAGTCCTGAAAGTGTCAAGAGGCAAAATTGCAGCTAGGTCAAAAACACGGTAAACATGCTGGTTGTAACATAGGCTGTCATTTAGTCTAATATCTGGGTGGAGCAATGTACACGGGCCTTCAAATTGCTTTGCGAGCACTGAAACTTGAACCTGGCTTTCCCACTAGCGACCAGAAGCAGCCGATAACTTCACTCAGTTCCATAGCAGCTGAGTTGTTGCAAGCCCTGTTCACTGCGCCATTCGTAGCTCATTTCCTCGAACCCGACCCAGTCTGAGTACCTGCACCAGATGCCTCCTCCGTGGGCCTTCCGAGCTCGGGGTTTGCGCCGCTTGCGTCTAGTGGGTTGTATTTGTTCCCTTCTCCAGCCTTCTCTTTGGCCTTTTGAGGTTGTGTGATATTTGGATCGTATGCTGCTCTGTCCTGGTGTGCTGACGAAGAATCCGTGCCTGTTTTCGTACCCTCATTGGAATCGGTATTTATCTTCTCCCGGTCGAGTTGAGCTTCTTTCTTCTCCTCTAGGCCAAGTTGTGAGGGTGAAGACGAGAACGGTCGTAATCTGTTTCGTCCCAGAATGCTTGGGGAGAGATTAGAGGGACGCAAAGGTCCAAAGGCTCGCATTGGTCTCATGACGGATAGGCTCTGTGTGGACCCCACGAGGCTTGTGCAACGCAATGAGGAGTTTATCTCGAACGCAAATGAAGCAGGTAGGAAAAACTAAAGATATGAATTGGAAAAGAAATTCGATCTCTGGGCCTCTTCTGCTTTACCAAGGCAGGATTTGGTTGAACTACGTAGCTAGAGCTCGGGTCCTTGAAGAAGAGGGAAAAGGGTTGGTGCCATCACTCCTACGTCACGAATTTGGACTTTAGACCCGGATCTGCATTTCACACTCACTCTTATGCCATCAAATGCCATGACACATAGAATTGGCATCTATGTGTTTCTGGGCTAAAGTCCAGGCGCTCATTTATTGGTCATGTCTCATGGCCTCGATCCATGATCTAAATAAGTCATTGCCAGTCGCGGGCGGAGTCGACAGCGGCTGGCCTTCAAAATCCATAGCGGCGTCCATTTGTTGCTGCCAAGACCCGTTGATATCTGGCATGGCCCTGTGCCCACTCCTGTATCGGAACCTCTCCTTCCACTTTGTTCTCCTACACTACTTGCATCTCTTTTCCACAATGCCAGCTCCGTGTTCTTCGTACTCTTTCTTGCTTATCCACATCTGGTGAAATGTCCCCAAACTCGCCATGATACTGCCGCCAATCCAGCTTCCAAATTTGCGTTCCACGACATTCCCACTTGCATGCATTCGGACCCTTGTGCTTGGATACATCCTATCCAACTCAAAGTTGAGTCGCTGGACTAGACCTGGAATCAATGAGCTACCGCCTGTTACCACAACATTAGCCAGTAGAGCTGGCCGAATGTCGACATCGACCTGGCTCAACGATTGCTTGATCAGGGACAGAATTGTCTTTTCTTGTGTGGGGGCTTGGAAGGCATCCACCTCAGTGGGCGGAGGAGGAATATAGGCGCGGTGGTCAAATAGGGATTCGGCAACCTTGAAGCGCTCGACAGTGAAGAGCTGATTGTATCCATCGGGAAATTCAAAAGGCTTTCCCATCTGGCCCCTGACCATCTCTTCCTGGCCTACTAACGGTGTCTGGTCGGTCCAAACCTGCACCACGAGCTCCTTGAACTCAAGCAGCGTTTTCTCTTCCTGGTAGCGTCTGAAGGATTGTTGTGGCGGTTTGAATCCGGGCGGAAAAGTCTTGTATACAGCATTCGCCGGTTGTCCAGCGTCGACAGGCTGCTTTGATTTCACCAAATAGTGTGGCGTTATGGTTATTGGTTGCGGTTGATTTGCCGCCAAAACGTTTCGTACTTGTGATGAGATGAAATTGCCAGCTAGATTTGATCGCTGTACTCCCTTCTTCAAAAGTATGCCGTCATGCACTGGCGTTACAGAAGTGGTGGACGCTCCAATATCGACGACTAATGCCGTGGCGCGCCCAGCTGAGAAGGCAGCCATGACACCAGCTCGACCAAGATAAAAAGCTGGTGTGCCCCAGGACTCGATAGCTATTTCTGTGGACTTCTCTCGGACTTTGGCCGGATTCCACGACGGCTCCGTCATGAATAGGGGATGGTCCTCCAGACATCTCTCCGTGTCAACTGCGTCTGCCATTGCTTGTTGTAGATTTGGGACAGTCTCTGGCTCGTTCAGCCATTGTTGAAGTGCTCGATTCGGTCGAAGGCCGGTGAGTTTGGCAGCAAAAGAATGTTTGAACAAGTTTTCCGCTATATCCCAGTCCTCAACGACTCCGTCTTTGTTCATGGGATTTCGTATAGCAACATCTTCCCGAGGTAGATCAATGACATGATCACCGAATATTGCTTTCGAGCCTTGGTAGGCGTAATATGTGGGAATAATTGATTTTGGAGTATCCTCGCCTGCGAAGCCAGCTCGTACTGTCGAATAGCCAGGATCTAGTACAAGGGCTGAAACCTCATCTGCAAGACCGAATGATCAGTACTATTAATGCGCAGAGACTCGAGATTGCAACATACCTCCAGCATACTCTTCCTTTTTGGGCTCGACTGAGGAGTTCAGTGCTGCCATAATTGGATCGGAACTTGAGGCGTCGCGAAGTCTGTTAGGCGAATCGCTATCATGACTCCCCCTAGAACATGTTTTGATCTCAGTAGTCAGCCTTGACAAATATTGCTGTATTCAATCTAGATTTCGTCGCGCTTTTTCTATGACCGCGTTCCTTAGTTTCGCACACCAAATGCTTGGCGCTGCGGAAGAACGATTTCGAATCTCTAGTTACTCTTTCACCTTCTCGTTGATTCTCGTAGAATTGACTGCTTGTAGGACGAAAGAGGGAACACCTCGGAATCTCCCAGCCTATTATTCTTGTCAATTCGCTCTCCTGAGCATGGATGTCGAGATGGGAGGCGATACTGCGCTCTTCCGGCCCGCGAAACGGAGGAAATTCCAACGGCCCAAACGTGCAAATGAGGACCAAGACGTAGATGCTCCCTTGGCTTCTCCAGACAAAGAAGAACAGAGCAACCACACGTCGGATGCGCCAGCCCTGACGGAGATCCTGAAACTGCGCAAGGCAAATAGGAACCGGCGTCAAGGCATTGAGTTCTCTACCGCCAAGTCGGTTGCCGAAGCAGAGTCGAGCATGTCTGATAGCTTGACGACGATAGAACCACAAGCCGACCGACTTAGAGCTATCTCTGACCGTTTCGTAGGTCATACAGGACAGGTCGTGGATGTGGACAAACATATGTTCGTTCTTTCCCCGGCCACATACTATCTATCCTTGTGAAACACTTACTAACGTGATAAGGATGGCATACATAGACTCCGAAATGGCTAAAAGGCGTCTCGGTCAAAATTTACCATCTTCTACAACTAATAACGACGGCGTCCCTACCTCCGAATCGGATAGTGAAGGCAACGAGGACTCTTCGGGCGACAAACGCCTTGCACAGCGCAACCCAGCATCACTCGGCAAAATCCACGAGATCGACCTTGGCGCAGACGCCTCTCTCCGTAATGCGGAGCGTACTGAGACAGCCATTCGCAGGGCGCAGAATGGTGAACCTCTGCCAGATCCAGATGAAAAGCCGCGCAAACCCAGGAAACCGCGTATAGGCCGGGATGGGAAGCCCATGAAGCCGCGTCTGCGGAAAAGGCGAAATAGCGAGGATATAAAACGCGATCAGCTAGTTGAGCAGGTGCTACGGGAGAGCCGACTCGAGATATATGACGAGCCTGTTGAAGCTCCGCCCGACGATCTCAACAATGGAGATTTAGACACGGACGAAAAGATAGCCGAGCAGTTTCGGCAGGACTTTATGGATGCTATGGAGTCAAGGCAGAGGAATCGGACAGCTGGACAGCCCAAGATGCCGGCCGGGAAGCCGGGTGAGGTAGGACAGAAAGGGCCAAAGCTAGGTGGAAGTCGAAGCGCAAGGGCAGCAATGAGGGAACGCGAGTTGGCAGAGCAGCAGAAAGGAAAGAGGTGATGTTAAGATGCTGAGCCAACCGGCCCGCGTACCCTTGATTAAGTATTTAGTACGCAAAAATTGACATGAGAGAAAGCTCGTGGCTCCTTCGTATAGAAATTCAGGTCATCGAGATGAATATGCTCGTAGACTAGGATGATCTGGATACAGGCGACGCATGCCAGGTGCAGTTCTCCTCACGCTGCCTGTTTGATACCAAGATGTAGAGGATTACCACGAGTATTTCACTTTCTCTTAGACTTTTTGCTTCATATCCTTGTGTCTCCGCTCAAGCTCGACTATGCGCTCCTTGGGAAGTTAGTATGGCATCCAGCGGCCAGTTTCGAGGTAGTAGCATCGCCTGTAGACATCACATACCTTTGGCTGGTGTTGGACATTCCTCGACAGGCCAAATCGGATGGTTGTCTGCACCTTCAGGTCATCATTAGGATCAACCTCCACTCCGTCCTTGTCGTCGTCCTCGTCCAAAACCATGAGGGTTGGCATGTTTACCATCATACTGCGGGCTTCGAGGACCTCCGATTGTACTTCAAGAGATAGTTGATGGCGTTTAGCCCGCTGATGACTTGCCTGATAACAAGAATGGACTATAGTAACCTTCTCTAGGGCCTTCAGAGGTCCGCGGCTCGGGTCGACCGTCTCCAAGAGCGCAGTGTGCAATTCAGGCAGTAGGCCGAAGCTGCGAAACCAGATCTTCTTGATCATCGCTGCGTTATCCTTTCCAATCATGAACAGGAATCTCTCGAAGCGGTAAAAATCAACATAGATACAGAACTCGTTCTGTCCGTAGAGCACGGGTGCAGCCTCGTCGTGCATTCTCTTGCACACACGGAGCATGGCTGGCTCCACGGTTTGTTGCGGTCCTTTCCCAGGACAGATCCTTCCACGAGGCATTTCGTCGTTAGCTTGGTTGACGAGCAGCTGGCAATATATCTGGCGGCGGATCTCGCCCGGAAGATCGAAGATGCGGAATACCATGCTTGTCCAATACAACACATTCAATTCTAACGGTCACCAAACCGAGGAAGCATGCGGATAGCTAAACATTCTGAGACCAAAGTGCGGGTAGTGCTTCGCACGGGCACCACTTTCCACTCCTGGTACGGTGGGGTATAACGAGTTTTGCCCGAAAACCTTTTTGGATGCGGAAAATCAAATTCAACATATACACGTCCATAAAGTATCCGTTTATGAGGTGTACATCCATAAGGCGTTGTACGCCCATGAGGTACACGCCCATGAGGTGCACGCTTATCAGATGCACGCCTATGAGTTGCACGCCCATGAGATGCACGCCCATGAGATGCGCACCCATAAAGTACACGCCCATGTCACCGACCGTCAACTCACCCTCACCCACCTCCTTCCGTTTGACCAATCACCTCACCTTCTGAGGGTCCATTTTCTGGCCCTTGGCCAGCGCTGCCGAAATGGGCTCCCACGGCGGTGTCGCTCCTAGGCGGCACCGCACACGAAGGGGAAACCTGCTCTAAAATAACACTGAGACCCTCCCTCTCTCATCTCCCCGTCTCATTTTCTCCTTCCGCAATTTCTCTCTCTTGCTGTCCGCGTTCGATTACAATCGTTTGTCCTCCAATCCGCTTCTCCTCCCCATCCTACGTCGTGTTCTCTACTGTCACACCTGCCTTCACCTTTCAATTCGTCTCGTTCACGAGCCGGGATGGGTCGAGGACGCACGGCCGAGGAGAATGGCTGGGATTCCGATGCCTATGAAGAGGAGGATAGTGTACAGCTAACAAAGGACGAGCCTGGTGAAGTGTACAAACTGAATCAGCAGCAGGCCCTGGATCAGTGGACAATATGGGCGCCCGACTCTGCCGACCGCGCTGGCTTAAGGACTCCAGCCCTCTGGCCGCTTTAGAATACTGACACGATCAACGCAGGTTCTTGTCGAGGCGGGGTGTGCCTGCCTCGGAGTGCTTGCAAAAGGGCTGTCCACCCCCAAGCAACATGCTCATCAAAAAGTTCGCCAGGAAAGATGTATATTTGGTGAGTGCTGCGGCAAGACAGAACACTTTAACTGGTCGTCGTACTGATCAGCCAACGTGACAAGTCGCTCCAGAAACTACTCAAGAGGGTTTCACGACAACCAAAAAGCGAGACAAGCCTTTGATCGATGTCGACGACCTTGTGGATGCTCTCAACACCTTATGGACGGAGGCTGACTCTGTATTCATCCACGAGATGATGAGGGTCCAGGTGACTTTCTTGCTTCTGCTCTACTCTGATTCAGGAGCACGCCTTGGCGCTTTCCTTGAGAACGGTATGGCGGCGGTGAAGCGAAAAGATGGACAGAAAGACACGCTGATGTTTGAGGGCTTGACGTGGAAGGTAAGACGGTACCCTTACGGCCACCACAGCCCTAGACCCTCAATCTGGAGACTGACGATAAGCCAGGATGTCCACGTCTATCTCTTCCCTCTTCCCGACGGCTCTACAGAAGCTATTCTCAAGCTCGTGCAATGTTGGACGAAGAATAACAAGGACCCAGAAAACTCCGTGTACAGGATCGAGGTTCCAGCTTACGAGCATGGCAAACTGAGACACGACATTACTGCTTTCCTACTGGCCCGAGCCTCAGAGATGACGTGTTCATTGGAATTAGCTCCCCGGCGGACCTTTGGGACTTCTGCGTGCCGGAGGGTGAGCCACTTCTCGAACTGCGGATGCACCCCTCGAAGCTGCACCTACCCGTGCTGAGGACTGTCACGAGACATGGAGGCATCTCCGACAGGATGCTGGACGACTCGGCCTTTAGATACCATTTCAAGCGTGTCGGTCTTAACGCTGGTTGTGAGGATGGAGGTAATTAACTGAAATAGGATCCGGGACTGCGCCAAGCCGTCGAGGTTTTGTAGCTGGCTTTTTTTTTTTTTTTTTTTTAAATCAGCTTCTATAAGACAGATGGCGATGAAAATATTATCGCGACGATGAGAAAGATAAGGAGATCACAATGAGATAAACTCCGGCCAAGGTTCATTAGAATACCAACTATGCAGCCCCGGCATAGAGAGCGTGGTGGCCGATGACCAGAGTGGGGCTTTTCTGCAGTAGTGAAGTATCGACAGTGAATATCAGACAGGTGCCTAGCTATTATTGTCGGCATAGACATCTAACGGCAATGTCAGTTTTCTATGCCCTTTGTCATCTGTCAAACTTACCTTACAGATACGCTATTAGACGCCAATTTCGCTGTTTAGAGATACTCACTATCTTCTCTGCCTCTCGGTGGTATCCACACTGCCTCCTTTCTCGCACAACCACCCCTTCTAAGCTCCTACAATATGTCTCGCTCCACACGATCGAAAAACAAGCCGCGAGCAACACCATTCAAGCCCGGTGACAGCGGGCTCCAAAAGTTGCATGGGCAATCACAGATGGACGACATCCTCCCATGGCTTCAATACGGCGAGAAGCTCAGGCAGCAGAGTCCCTACGGGAAAGATATCACCTGGTTCCACCAAGGTGTCGTTGCGTGGAAAGACGGAAAGGAAAAACGATTCAATCGTCTTGATGGCAAGAAGAAAGAGGAGCAAGGTCTTGATCCTACATGGTTTCCAGATATTAACGATCGCCATCTCCTGAAGACCTTCTACCAGCATCCCTTGCGCCGGTTAGAAGGGCAAGAAGTCATCGAAGGCAAACATAAGATGGGCCTCTTCATCTGCTACCCAGCATCGCCAGTTGGCATGGACAACGAGACGTTCGACGATCTGTGGATGCACGCCTGGCTATGTATCATCAAGGCGCCAGATGCTGATGCGCTTCAGGGCAAGACTGTGGCATTCTGGGATGGTAACGCACTGCAGAGGTTCAAGAAAGTCGAGAAAAGAAAGAAGAATGCGTATGAAGAAGCCAAGAAGGAGATGGCCAAGTCCAGCACGACTTCGGAGGTTCTGCCATCTCGGACTCTTCGATCAAGAGAAGTATCGCCACACACTTTAGTTAAGAATCGACCTACCCCTATCCAAGAGAGTGCCAAACGTATGCATGATGTTCTACAGGGTCGTCAGTTGAACGTGGTAGAAATGTACCCCAACTTTGAAGCGGTCATGCTTGGTGGACGTGGTAACGAGCAGCAGACTAACTCTCTTCCTCACGCCTTAGAAGAGGCTTTGAAATGGTTGAGTGGCGAGCGTGGGGATCTGACAACAGAGAACTTGGTGAAGGCAGGATTCGAGCTGCTAGACCGCTGAGGTCAGGAGAGCTGACAAGCATTACAACCAATCTATAGTTAGTGACTTTCTGATCATTAATAGCTTCAACAAACTTCCCTACATCTTTTTACTCAAAATTCCTTCCTGCCTTGTCATCTGAACAAGTTTGATACCCGTGCGGCACATACATGGCGAAGAAACTGTCAGACCTGGCGCGATGTAACACCCGCTGTACCCTCCAGATGGTACTGCTAGTGTTTGAGCCCTTGCTGTTTAGAGGAGTCGGCTATAGGCAACAGCCTATACACGTTAGCTAGGTACGCAAGATGGTGACGTGGTGGAGATGTTTCACAAGCAGAACCAGGTGCGCAGCTAGAGGACACCTGGCCGGTGGACGGTCTGTGTACTATAAGTATCAGCTAGCTACCCAGGTAGACAGAGGACAAGTTCATCTCACACGAAAGTCTGACAGAAACAGAGTCAAAAGAGTACTACTATGACCCAGCCGAATTTTGGATCCCTCGGTTCGCTTTCGCTTAACCAACTTTACCTACTTATCATGTTAAACAGCTCCATTTTGTTCTTCTTGGTGTCATATTTTGAAAGGCTTCACACATATACAAGCTGAGGAAATAGGCATTAAATCTTCAAGGCTGGTACTTGAAATTTCTGTTTCCCCACCGGAATCTCGAACGCTTGTGCACCCTCCCGCCCCACGTGACCCAGCGCCGCTTTTTGCTCAGCCCCCAGGTCAGGCCCTGCTCCATCCCACTAATTGCAAATTGTCAATTTTTAACGAGGGGCCCGAAACAAAGGGCCAGGGGTGCCGAAAATGTGACCACTGCGTAAGTCACAACTTGTGCCTGCCAAAACTTCCCCCAGGCCTTTGTCTAGCCTGTGTCTCTCCCGCCTTCCCAACGGGCCTCTCCCTTCCTTCCCATCTGCTCTCTCTCCTCATCTCCATAAATTCAAAGACACTCTCATCGCGTGGCCTCACCTCCCCAGCAACATCTCTTTTACACCCTCTAGCTAGGCATTTACCGGAATTTCTTCTCCCCCTTCCAAACTCAGCTATAGATTTCGAAACATTCAGAAACCATCCACCATGAGCACCGAGCGGAAAAAAGGATGCTGAAGGGGAATGGATTCAAAGAAGCAGATCGAAGTGTTGTGGCGCGGTCCCGAAGCAGGGCCAATTCCCGCGGGCTTGGCGCCTGGCACCGCGATCCGGTCCTGCCTCGCTGGCGCGACGCCTTTTCCTTCTTCTTCATCCTTGGTATCTTAGTTAGAATAGCCGAATCGAATCTACATCTTCACGCTCCCCGTAACACCAGCCTGACCGCCCTCATGCAGCTTGTCCACAAGCACGGTTCCTTCACAGAAGTGATGGGCTTCTCCCAAGGTGCAACACTAGCTGCAATGTTTGCGAAAGCGGCTCAGTACCCGGCCGTGGCGAGGCACTGCGCGATATGAGCAATGACGACGCTCTCCTGTCGGAACTCTTATCCACTCCTCCGCATGGCCGACTCGATTTTGCACTCTGCTTCTCTGGCTCTAGAAGAACGCTGGGCTTCTATCACGGCTTTTACGCACCTGCAATTGTCACGCCGACTTATTCACATTCTACCACCTACCGGTGGCTGGGGATGTGGCATTGATAGACTCGTGATGCTCTTCGCTGGAAAGGAGAGGATTGGGGATGTGTTGAGCTTCGAGAACTTGAGGGCTGTAACTAGAGGTGCCGAAAAGAGGGAAGGATGACTTGTAGGTCTAGAATATCATGGATGATTCTCGCATAAGTCCGTTGCCTCCGTTTGAGATCCATCAAAGACGGCATCTCGCCAGCTAGATGGACTGGCCAACGCCAGGTTGCAGTTCAATTTTGTCTCAATGAAGTTGATCATCGTTAAGGATAGGGTGTTGCGCAGACTGGGGTTCAGATTCAGTATACCATTCTCCGTCGTCTCGGTCGGTGAGGATCGGATTTTCTAAAGACCCAGACGATATCTTTATGTTGTACACGAAGACCGAGATTTCGGATGACTTTGCATTGCCAGACCGATCTGGCTTCGTTGATGCGTCTTGCTGGGACTCCTATTTTGGTCCTTTTGCCGGTCATGCCTACATAGCGTCGCGTTCCCGAAGATGTGACGAAGATATAGACGTGGAGTCTTCAAAATAGGCAATCACCACCCCTGACATGTGCCGAGCATAATCTCAGTGATGCTAGCGGGGTCCGGAGAGCGGTTAGTGGTAGAAAGCGTGGTAGTGACCAAGAGCGAAACGCGATAAACCTACGTAGAAGGTATCACTCATCTTCGGGTTACGTTTGATCGCAATAATGACTCAAGTTTATCCCTAAGCCGTGTGGGCTATTGTTACATGCTTTCGCACAAACGCCACTGAACTCGTTCCCCTTTGCTACCATCCAGGTCAGGAACTTGAATTCTTGTCGTTGATGCTCAAACCTGCTGTACCTGAGCCCAGTAGGAGTTATGCTAAAAGCATATGCCAGAAAGCGAATGCCACGAGCACTTCATCCATCAGATGCCCAGCTCTGACGGGTCGAAGGAGGAAGGGCCAGAACGCTGGAGTATTGGTCGGGTGGACTGTGTCAACGCGAGAAATGCAGACGGAATCTAAGTAGTTGAGAATGACGAAGATCCCCATCGCAGGCGCGGAGGTGCAGCAGGCTGCAACACTTGTGGTTAAGAGAGAGAACTTCGCGTGGTCCAGAGGGCAAAACAAGAAGTGTATTTCTCGATGCCAAGCCCAGTCAAGATCTACCTGGCATCACGCAGCTAAAAGGAGGCTCTCAAATTTTTCTTCAATGACTCCGACTCGTAATCCGCTGTGCGGATGTCGCTGTGGTATCATTTCCGTCATCGATGCTCTTTCACGATCCTTTCCACGACTTATTTCCTCTCCACCATACCTCTCCGTAAGCTGCCTGTTCAGATCCATCTTCTTTGACAGCGCAAGGACCTCCTTCGTTGACACAGCCCACGCCAATGCACCAACTACCATTCCGAGGACAGCGTAGGTGAAGTTGACTGACAATAGGAACCCTAACGTCCATGGTACAATACGGGTGACCACTAATTGATCCCTCTCTTGCTCTTGGATATTGAGTCGAGGGTCGGTGTACGCCCCAATAACGCTGAGGACTCGAATGCTGTACAAGTTCGCCCATGCCCTTGCAAAATCGTCCGGCGTCGGCTGTTTGGCGGCGATAAAATTATTGTCGACCAGCCCTCCACTTGGATCGCCAGTCAGGGACACATACTCTTGGCGACCGTGCCACTCTTCTGCCACCGACCCATTTGGCGTTGGTGCAAAAGAAAAGTCAGGCTGTGTCGTCCCATTGATCATGCTGTACTCGACATCATACGTTGTGTAAGAGCAGTTGAGGAAAAAGTCGAAGATCTCGCCACCATATGTGGGTTGGAACAGCGGGGCGGTAGAGTTGGCGCCTAGAGAACTGTTGACTACCACGTAGGCTGTTGTCATACGGCCTGCGACTGCGAGATAGACGGGGTTGACGAGCTTTGTGTCTGGCATTAGTGGCAGTTCAGCGTCGGGATTGCCAGTGATAGGGTTGTAGCCTTGTGAATTGTAAGGTACGAGGAGCTTGTCGTCAGAGTAGAAGGCGTATTCTAAGCCTGGAGAGACTTTCCAAGCCAGTCCGGGCACATCTGGGTCTACCGCCTTGAAAGTCAGATTGTAGGAGACATTCACAGCCTTCCCGAGGACGCCAAAGAAAGTATCTGTGCAATTGAACTGGGTTAGAAAGGTGCTGAGATGTTTAATTCGGCAGATCGGCGTCATGAGCTGACATTGTGTCGATACTCCTAGTGTGCTTCCGCGGTAATCGATATTGGAGGGTACTATGCCAGCAGCAGGATATAGTACAGCGAGGTCGCCACGTGGCAGATCGGCGGCCGTCAGGAATTGGATTTGATTGAGCCGCGACGTATTCGCTTGAATGTAGCTGACCTCGTTCTCGCGCTCGCTGTACTCCTGATCTGATAAGGAGTTGTCCAGGGTACAGGGAAAGCCGAAGTTCGTGGCTCTGTCGATGGTTATGCACCGGTGCGTGAGCCCTCGCCCAAAAGTACTGAAGTTTTCCAGCTCTTTGTACCGATCCACAACTACACTTTCACTCCAGATATGGAAGAACTGATCGCCGATAAAGGTGAGAAAGGTCGCAAAGAGACTCAGCAATAATACGAATGTCGTCTGTCGCAGAATCGATGGTCCTTTCTCATGTGTCCGCCGACGAAAGGATTGGAAATAGTATGAAGCATATTTCCAGGTCTGATCAGATCGGCCAGCCAGCATGTTGGCCAACACGCTAAATTGGAAGGGAGTTGGCAGGCTCTGGCTGGTCTCTGAATGCTCCTCGGATGCTTCTAGTAGAGTCCTCGCAACACATGGGGACCAAATGGCCATAATCAACCCAACAAAGTATGGTGCTAAGGCGCTGGACACGGAAGAGATATTGGCTAGGATTGTTGCAGATAAATTCACGTAGACCATGTGCTTGTTCATTGCACTCTCGGTGTTTGTGATCAAGCTCCTGCTGGACCCGACTCTATAGTACATTACCAATGCCAGTAACCCCACACTCGGCAATAAAAGACACAGCTGTAGAAGTATGAAAGGCTGTAATATGTCGAAAGAACAGCGTTTTGCGGACCGGCCATGTCTCACTGTTCGATGAGGCGAGTTGGGATAGTTGAGCAGCATCTGTTGAGCCTGTGGTGGTTCCCAGAATTCGGGTCGATCTCCTGCAGAGTTCTGGTGTTCGGATAGGCTTTCCTCGTCACGAGTGGCGTATGAATTCGACGCCGTCAACTCACGGTATGAGTTGGACGAAAGCGGCTGAAATGTATTACTTGGACGCATCATCGAAAACGTGCAAGTTAACAGAATGAAAGCAATTCAGCCAGCCGAACAATAAAGGGGAAGTGGTTTTGGCAACAAATACTCGATTGCCAGGACTTTGAGAAACTTTGGAGCGCTTTGACTAGGCACAACCTACATCGTGGCGTCTATTGCGCAGCAAATGCTACAGGCCCTCCACGGTGAAGGACTTGAGCAAATGCAAGCCATTGGTCATGGGCAGCAATAAACCAGTCACCAGCGCTCTCAACACGCCGGCCGAAAAGCCTGGCCTGGTAGGCCGGCGCGGCCGGCGTGTTGAGAGCGCTGCCAGTCACCGAGACATGAGCCCGTCTGCCTGCACGAAAAGGGAGTTTCCGAAGAGAAGGGCTAACTTAGAATGCCGGCAGGCCTGAATTCGCAAATGCCTTCAGGCTAGCACTTTTCAACGCGGACAAGAGGCCGTGACTGGCCGAGATGCAAAAGGCTGGCAACCTGCCAGCGTAAAAAGCACAGGGCTGAAATATGGTTTCCAAGCCAGTCGGAAACGAGAGCTCGTGCACGCTATGCCACGCTAAGATAAGATGGCGCTTGGGGCACCCCTCGCGTTTGTCGAAAAACGGTAAAGGCGAAGTCTCATGCCCCGCCTGAAATCCTACCCCAGGACACTTTGGTATCAACTCAAGCCCCTAAGCACCTCTGATCTTTTACGAGGGCTGAGGCACCGCATACCAATCAACCAAAGGTATCTGCCTCATCCTGCTCATTAGCTATCTTCTCAGCTCTATTCATTTAGCTGTCTGCTTAGCGCCATTCGTCAGCTCTCCGGCATCTTCCGCTATTGGATGATCGGGGTAGCTTGACGCACTCTTGAGCACCTCAAGGGCATGGATTGTGCACGGCAGCCATGCGCCAAAAGTCGCAAGGCAGAGACGTAGCCCCCTCCAAAAGTACGAGTGCTATGAGACGCGTCTTTTGAGGTGTATATAGTCGTGTTGATTGGCCGTTTCATATCTCGGAGTAAGTTGCGTCCTCAGCATAACAAGATCACAGACGTTCTAATCCCCAAATGGCATCAACCACCCTTCCCAAAGTCTTATGGCTACTTTTGTTGGCTCTCGCGATCACATCAGCGTCAATTACAGAGCAACATGGCCTGAAAGAAGACTACCCGACACCCACTTCGCCTTATTTCTGCGAAGAGAAGGTAGTGCCGGATATTACCTACTCATCGTGCTGCCCCGCTACACCTACATGTTGCCGATGTTGTCCTGGCTATCCCAAAGCTGAATTCAGCGCAACTGCAGCCACACGGCTCTTAGGCGCAATCGATGTCGTTCTTGACCGTGACAAACATGAGACCGTCCAGGCCCTCGCCGATCTCACCACGAGACGCAGCTTCATCACCTCCACATTGGTCGACGACCTTGGGCTCGACAGCCTGGTCAGAAGGCTTCCAGAGATAGACGTCCACTCTATCGAAATAGGCGACCACACCGTAACCATCACAGAGTTCATTCTTCTCAGCATCGCCACCGGGATTGACGACTCGGTCTTGCGCAATGAAATTTTCGAAGTTATCCCAATCCAGAAGAGTGAATGCGAGGAATTCATACTACCAAACTTGGTACTTAGCCTGAACTTACTGAGCGATGCTGGAGCACTCGCGATCAATCCAGGCATCTTCACTACGGCTGATTCACATACCAACACCTACAGGATGTAGGCGGAACGGGAACGGGCGCAAGCGCGAGCTACTCCTGCGGCATGGACGACTGTCCCGCTCAGTCGCTAAATTTATGTGAATTTAGGTCGTGCAAATTTTGGCATCTAAGGGTGGGACAGGCTTTCCTGCCACACGAGTACCTAAGGCGACAGACTTGCGTGCCGCGCGAGTGCATCACAGCTGGTGGCTTGCAGGTACAACCTGAGCCGAGAATGTTTTGGACGCCAGTTGAATCAAAAGTTCATGATCATGTAAGGCTTGGAAAATGACGCTTAGTGAAGATAGCGCCAGCCCCTGTCGTTTTCTGGAAAATGGTGGACGACCCAGCTGTGGTCAGGTGTAAAGTCTCGATGCTATTGACGTTCGCTTCTAGTCAAGGACAATTTTCACGCCAAATTGAATGCGTATTGAGTATATGATCTTTGTACAATGACACCTCCTCATGCCCCAAAAGCAAGCTACAAGCCACACCACCAATACCGTACACCTGCCCCAGGTTGATCAATCGTAGTGGCCGCCTCATTCCCCGCAGTTATCCAGCTGTTCATGGTCGTGTCTGCGACGCAGTCGAGGCAACTCCAGTCTTTAGTACTAAGAAGTGAGGGATTGAGATTTTGGTAAACCAACGTTAGCCATTTTCACGCTGGAGAGCCAAGAATCGCATCACGTTATACCGTAGCGGATCATGAGTGCAAAAAAGTGCCAATGACCAAATGCACCTGCGGTGCACTCCGCACTCTCACACAATTTGTATGGCACAAATGAGAACTCAATTCCATCATTCCACCGTAGGGTTGTCGCTGCCACTTTAACCTCGCCGTCGCTAATTCTGTATAGTAGTTCTTAGTGTTGCAGGTTTGCTACGGCCTACGCCCGCTCATTTCCTTCCGTTATGCCGCCCTCGATCGATTTACAACGCTTCCGAGATGAGCTCGAGCAGCTCTACCTTACCGAGGGCTATGCTCATCAACAGTTGACCCACTGGCTCGCTGACCGAGCGCTCGTCATCGCCCCCCGTCCTTGAAATGATTTCTGATCTCTTCCACACTACACCGCCGATGACGATACCGTCGCGTACAACCTCGCTGCCCAGGGTAGGGCAGTCTCAATACAACAGGTCCGACAGGCTCGCCTAACGAATAGCTGGCCCCGGGGGGGGGATGGGATGGACAGCCTCAATAGTAAGAACAACGATAAACAATAGCAGTTGCTGTCACTGGTCTCCCGAGAGATTCAGGGCGGAACTACGGGCGGCAATACCTTACGACAGCTCTACGACTCTAAGGGCATTGAGCCCGTCATCACCATGTTACCACCGAGAGCTGTCTCGCCAGGATAATCTCCGCTGGGTTAGACCTGAATCCGAAGGCCCAGGTGAATGGAGTATGGTCTATTCCCGGCTAATGTCACTACAGGTTCCGTTATTGAGCGTAATGGAATGGGTAAGCAAGAAGCCCTTAGCAGAGATTATCAGGGATCGTCTACAGCACTGGACAGTCTACAGCTCACCGATGCCGTAGACGATGAAGAGGAGGAACAACTACAGCCGCTGTTTTCTTATCCAAATGTGCCGGATCTTGAATTAGTACTATGTTGTCCTATTTCTTACTGGAAGACCGTCTGTTATGATGTCTAAGAAGTTTGAAATGATGCCCGACCAACTAGTTTTTTGGCAGCGCACAGAATCGAAAGAGCTCCCTCTTAGGGATGTATTTGTCCCTGTAAAGCTACTAGTAGTACTTTCCAATTGAGATCTCTCTAGTGGTATGTCTCTTTATTGAGGCATTTCTAGTCTTTGCGATGGCCTAAAGAAACTTTATTACCTCCGGAATATAGATCAGACGATGTCCAGCCCAAACGCCAATGCCAGAGCCACTGTCCAATTGACACCTAGCTGACCGAGACTTAATTGGGCTACCCGAATTGTACCATTAACGTCTCACTCTCCTCAAAAGATCGATTCCAATCCAATTATTCCTCCTTTCCTGCCCTCATCAATAGACATTACAGCCTATTCAGCAGCCTCCACCACGTCCTTCTATTTCGCCTCCACCTCCTCGCCCACAGGCTCAGCAGATTCCTTGAGGGCATCTTCATTCACGCTGGAGTTCGCAATAGCTTCCAGGGCTTCAATAGCATCTTCGTCCTCTTCGTCATCGAAGTCGTTTTTGTTACGCACTGCAGCGCCGCTTGTTCTCTCAGGTAGCTCCGTAGTAGGACCGTCTTTCTCTTCTACGGCTTTTTGCGTCTCGGTGGCTTTGACCGGTGTCATAGTTGCCCTCCGGGGAGCCGCGATCGGTTTTGGCTTGTCTAGGTTCCAGTCGATGACTTCGTCCACGCCATACCTCTCGGCAAGCCACGCATTCGTCTTCTTGAAATGTCCACAAGTCATGAAACCCTTATGTGCGGACAGCGGGCTTGGATGAACAGACTGCAGCACGAGATGTTTTGCCTTGTTGATCTTGGCCACCCTCTTCGCTGCGGGGGTACCCCAGGCAAGGAAGACGACACCTCTGCTCCGAACCTTAGCCACCGTGTCAATGACTTTCTGCGTGAATCGTTCCCAGCCCTTGTTTGAGTGGCTGTTTGCCTCGTGCGCTCTGACAGTCAAGCAGGTGTTGAGCATGAGGACACCCTGCTCCGCCCATGGCGTCAAGAGGCCGCCATTCTTTGGAGGAGGCGTAAAAGATGGGTAGTCATTCTTCAGCGCGATGTACATGTTCTTCAGGCTAGGAGGAGCGGGAGTCGGAGGGCGAACGGAGAAGCAAAGGCCATGGGCTTGATTGTGGTTGTGATATGGGTCCTGGCCAAGGATTACTGCTTTCACGGTGTTCAGGGGGGTGTGTCTAGACCTGATCGACTGTCAGAACGAGGCCACGATATGTGTTAGGCAACAGGACTTACCAGCTATACACGTCTTCGAGAGGTGGGAAGATCTTCTTGTCAGAATCTATCTCGCTCTGTAGAAAGCGCTTCAGCTCCAGGAAGTCGTTGTGCAACACGTCTTCCCGCAGATGGGCAAGCCAACTTGGGTCCAGCGTGTCAATTTCGAGCTTCAAGAGCTTCCTTTGCTCGCCAGACAGACCTGAGACCCATTTGTCCTTGTCGAACTTGATGGGTGCTGGCTCGGTTGCGGTAGGAGATGACGAGGGTGCGGACTTTGTGGACAAGTTCGCAGCTTTGGGAGCTCCAAAGAAGGAAGTCAAGTTTGCATCTTTCTTGGGCTTCTTCAAGTCCAAAGATGAAGCCGTCAGTGGCTCGGCCTTGCGCTTCACCACTGACATTTGCCTTGGGGAATGGAATGGAATATAGAACACTAAGGCAGCGGACAAAATTGACAAAGTTGCCCTCCCTGAAGTGCTCAACGCAAGTAGTTGAGACCTGTGTCGGGGGTCTGGCAACAGGCAGATACTACGGATTGGGTGGAATGAAGGCTGTATAAGACGGAAAAAGACAGGAGAATATTGCATTCACTTAGAAATGCTAATCAGTACTGACAAACTTGTCTTCAAGCAACGTGCCTATGTATCGTAGGTAACTACCCCGGATCCAATCTACGGCCAAAGGTCAGGATCAGGCTAAGACGCGCTAAGCGGTGGATGCCTAGGAGTGCGTGGCGCGCGCTAGTCGCCAAGTCACGCCTCGAAGGTACTCGCCATGACCCAAGCTTGACAGAGCAACTCAGTGATGTTATGGACCCCTCGGATTCAGAGTCTGTGCTAGCACCTCAGCATCACATCATTGTTGGTCTGTAATATGTTTCGAAAAGGACAGAGGCCGGTATTGCTTATCTACAGCTCTATGAGACTAATGAGCCTAAAGAGCACGCGCAATAACGCCAAAAGCGCCCGGAAATTGCTGGCCCTCAACAATTGATCGACATCCTTCACAATTCATCGTGCTCGGCAACTCCCGCATCATCGTTGTCTACAGCTATGGTTTTAACGACCTCCGTCGCCTCACTGACCACGCTGTTGACTGCTTCCTTGACAGTGCCTGCACCAGTAGCTGCCGGAGCCTGCTTAGGCATAGTTGTGTGTGCATCGGGCATGTCCACATCATCACTCGTGTCGTTTGAGACATAAGCGTCAACCTTGTGTTTGCCGTTCACTTTGACGAACTGAGCTAGGTCCTCAACTGTGCGGGGTCCTGAATAGTCGACTGGGGAGTCTTTCGAGCCTGCTGGGTAAAGCTTGATAGTAGGGAAGCCTTGGATCTCCTCGGGGACATCGTTTGCAGTCGCATCAACTTTCGCAATTGTGACTTTCTCGGCGTAGCTGGGGTTGGCGGCGTACAGCTGGGCGAGTTCTTCATATTTTGGTGCAAGACTGGGAATCAGTGAGCATTGACCATGAGAAAGGGGGCAAGAATTCAACTTACGCCTTGCAGTGACCGCACCAGGGAGCATAGAACTCGACCAAAACGTCCTTCTTGTCGTCGAGCACAATGTCCTTGTAGTTCTTCGCGACGATCACCGTCACCGGTCCTTCTTGCTTCTCTGGGATAGGCTCGGACTTGACGCTGGGTTCGATCTTGCCATCAACATAGTCCTGCACAAACTCGCCCACGTGCTTCTCGGAGATCTCCGGCCCGCTGAAGGGGAACTTCTCATTCTTGACTGTGTCTTGGATGGCGAAGGCCGGCCACTTGCCGACCTCGAGGTTTAAGTTTCCAGCGTGTGCGCCGAAAGCTTTGGCATCAATGGTTGCGAAGTTGATCTTGCCCTTGTGCTTCTCGGCGAGAGCCTTGAGCTCTCCAGCCAATTTCGTCCGCTCCTCGGGAGTTTCTGCGAAAATGTACGCAAGAGGAATGCCAGCCTTGATCATCGTTAGCACTGGGGGTTGGACAGGGGAGCAGTTTCCGACACTTACTGCCATATAGCCAGAATATGTCTCAGGTCCAACTTCTCCGACAAGAGGTGTGCTAGCAATCTGGGCGAACTGGGAGATGGCGTCGACATCAAAATTCTCTTCAAATACGTTCTTGCCTTCGTCAAAATCTTTGTAGAGGACAACACTGGGTTGTTTGACACCCTCAGCTTGTGCGAGGGCAGCGTCATTTGTTGCTCCGAATAGGTAGTCGTCCCGCATCAAGTCAGCAGCAGCGTTGAATGTTGAGTTCGACTCCTTGTCGTCGGCCGCGAAGTATGCGACCAGGACGACTTTGTCTGCCGTCTTGAACTCTTCGATAGTTTCGGCGGTGAGAGTCGAAACGGCAGGTAGTGATTGCTTGGTCATGTATGATATGATGCTGCGCGCTGATTATCAGTCCGACCGTTTTATGCGTAGATAAGGGGAAGACGCACGCAGGAGCTTTGCGGGCACCTGAGTATGGCTTGACATTGTCAAGACCTCGGAAGACCTTGACTGTCGGGTACCCCTCGACGCCGTAGTCTTTGCACAGCTCTGTCTCTTCTGTGCAGTCGACCTTGACGAGGGGAATATTCTTCTCTTTCAGCGTTGTTGCAGCTTCCTCATATTCAGGCGCCAGAGCCTTGCAGTGGCCACACCATGGCGCGAAAAATTCGGCAAGGACTAGGTCGTGCTGCTTGACGAAGTCTCTGAAAGTATCCTTCAAACTTGTCAGGCGACTCTTGTAGAATTGGAAGAATACTTACTGTCTTCAAGTCGTGGACATCTGAGGCTATTCCCAGACTGGCGGCCGCCAGAAGCCCGCAGGCAGTACGTGTGAAATGGCGCATTTTTGCGAGTTATTCGGTCTTGTCCAGTCAGTTCGAATACACAATGGAAGTTGGGCAAGTTTGCTATTCTCAAAATCCCCCTGAAATAGTGTTGCCCAGCTGCGCTTCAGGTTAAGGGAAATGTGTCCTCAGGATCTTGGCTTAGTAATTACTGACGTTGGGGCTAAAAGCAGTCGCCGCAGCTGAAAACTTGGCAAAGAGGACCCCTTAAAATTCAGGAGTTCGGTTTCATGCTCCGAACCAGAGGCCAAGGCCTTAGTGCCCAGCAGCGGTTATGGCAGAACGCACCGCAATGGTAGATTTTTTCTCACATATCATACAACCACGAATGATTCACGTTATCTGCGATGAGCCTAGAGAATTTACCACTCTGCACATTGCTTTCCTCGAGAAAACTAGAAAATTCGAGCAAGTCCTCTAGCTAGAATCACAAGAACCTGCACAGCCAGTGTTCGTAACACATACCCGGAGTAAATGTCTCTGGAATCTGGCATCACGGCGGAGACCGGCGAACTACCCTGCATCATGACCTCGAGGGCCCTCATCTCATTGGACCCTGACAAGCAAATTGTTGAAGAGGGAAGGATTGTTTGATACGCGGTAGCTTTTATAGCCGTTGCGACGATGATAATCAGCCCTTCCGAAGATACGAGCCAAGCTTTGAGAATGTAGAAAATGGAGTCGTGGGAATTAAATATGCAGCATATAAGACTTTTTCAGACGGTGAAAGGAATGAATCTTGAATTGGTGATGCTGAGTTGCTTGATCATCCTATCTAGACAGTGAGATGTACACTGTCCAACTCGTCCGATTGCAAGCGTCAACTTTCTAAACGCCACATACTAGCTGATTCAGGTCCTAGTCAGATGAGTCAATGAGCAAACGCCGTTGAACGATTCGCTGTATTAAGGTATTGCCGGTTTCTAGCTAACGCACGCTTGCAATCGGAGGTGTTGGACAGTGTACATATCCAAATGCCAGGTATCCTGAGTCACTGCAATTAAGCTTTCGTAAGTCCCTGTGACTCATCTGTATCTTTGTGTAGGCGATAATCACGCTAGAAAGAAGAGTGAAAGACTAACTACTCCCATTCCGTCTGACAGGTTTTTTGGGCAGTCCCATCGCGGCTAGTAAGCATCGTCGTCTTTACTCATCTTACGGATTCGCCAGCCTCTTGGGCTCGGTGTCTGTCTTGGCACGTAGCTTGGCGGTGCGGCCTTGGCACTTGGCGCAAACGGGTTGCCTTTGAGTACCTTCCTTTCTTTAAATTCTTCTTCCCTCTTCCTTCAACTTCCTCTTCCTTCCTCCTTCAACTTTCTCTTCCTTCTTCCTTCAACTTCCTCTTCATCTCTTCTTTCAACTTGTCAAAGCTACATTCTTGTCAGCTGCAGCATGGCAACTCCGAGTAAACTCACGATGACTACCCTCTCACCTCTCACAGAAGGTGTCCAACTCACACCTGTTCGGCAAAGACGATCAAGGATATCATTCTCACCTGTCAAGACCCCAAAAGCCACACCTAGCCTGTCACACGCAAAATCCATGACCTTCCCCCAGTCCAAGAACGAAACCCCCACTGCTCAGTATGACCTTCCAACTGCCGCACTAGAATTTGAGGAGTTCTCTTTCTGGGGCGATGACGGAAGTTTGCATTCGTCCAATGTCTCGAAGGAACATCTGGAGGCGTTGCACAGCTATTTGATTCGGAACTATGGCGCCTCGGAATTCCTCTATTGCGAGCCATTCCTCGTGATTGGATGTAAGGGAGATATTCCAGCAGAAGATGAGCGGCCATTTTCCGTTGCTGGACTCATATCGATCTGGAGAAATGCCGATGATATGAACTTTACCGGTCACATTGGTCGTCGTGGCGAGGGCGATGACATCGAGATTCACGCAGAAATGCTCGAACGTCTAGTTCCCCGTGAGATCCCATCTCAGGAAGTCATTCTGTACCTGGCAGACTATGTCTTCAAAGACTGTGAGGCATTGACAATCCTCTGGGAGACATTGGTTGTGGAGCTACCGAAGGTGGACGAAAAGACCTTCCTTGATCGCCTCGACAATCTTCCTAGCGATATCGATGGATGTCGCCTTGGTCTCCGCTACCACAACGGCCCACTCCCCAATACCGAAAGCAGGAAACGTATGACCACACCCAACCCAAAGATCCAGGATTCAGATTGTGATGAGACAGATTATGTGGCTCTGGACGGGAAGTTCTATCCAGGAACGATGCTCAACTCGCTTACCAAGGAGGGCAAGATCCATTCCTCAGTCACAGCTGGGGTTTTGGTCGAGAAAGGACACAAGCAACGTCTTACATGTTCATTCCATAATTGGGAGGAACTCAACAAGGCATATCCCGGAAAGTTTGGGCATACAACCACTGAGTCGCAGCGCCTATTCGAAGTCACACAAGGAAAGCCTGGTACGAGAGTTGGATTTGTCCGTGAGCGAATTGGAGAAACTGATATTGCTCTTGCACAACTTGACGAGGGTGTTGTTTTTGAGAACAGTTTCATGGAGATGGAGTATTCTGCGAAAGCCTTTGTCCGCAGCACTGATCAATCCTATACCGATGAGTATATGATCGACTCATTTACCACTGGTAAGCAGAAAGTGCGTGGCAATGGTAGACGATACCAAGTCCAGCGGGGACCGGGCAAGCCGCATTATCATCTCAGAGCGATTGAAGGCAAGGAGGAACTTCTCCCTCCGGAAGAAGTTGCGTACATCGAGCTCGAGCAGGGAGCATGTGTGACCAACGACCCCGTCATGCTCAGAAAGCCGTACATCCGCGATGGCGTCTGCGGTGCGGTTCTCCTCAGGTGCAAGGATGGAAAGAGGAAGGAGATGCGCCAAGCGGAAGTGATGGCATGTGGCGAGGTTTGTGGCATGATGCATTTTGCCGACCTACAAGCTATCAAAACATCGCAGGCAGACAACTACATTTGCTATGCTGACGCCTTTGATCCACTGATGAACGATGGATGGAAAATCGTCAAGGTACCTCAGGAGGAGACGAAGAAGCGAAAAGAGGAAGCTGAATCCGGTGGCGACTTGGAGGAATCTCCTACAAAAATGCAGAAGAAGGGTAAGGGTCCTGATGAGAGTGGCAGCCCGAAGAAAGGTGGGGAGAAAGGCGGTTGGGGACATGGTGGACGTTGAGGGAGAAGCGCTGCTGGCAAGAAGTCCGGTGTCGCGAAGTGATGCTGGTGTATCATGGACTTCCCGTCGTTCCTGGGTGCACATGGGCTTCCTTTTCATTGTATGGCTAATATGTCCCCTCTTTATCTCCCCGACATCGTCCAAGCATTTCGCGGCATGGCAACTCGCCTTGGAGCTACTAGGACCATTCATTGCTCGGTGTAAGGCGGAGGGAGCTGATCACTAGTTCTGGGTTCGAGTGAGGATGTTAATTTCTGCTCGGCAGGTATGAGAGTCGGGAAATCGTGAGTAGCAATACTAGCAATCGACCTCGTCAACATAAATCCCTTGCGTTGCATACCATAGAGCGCTTCATCTATGAAATAGCGAGGCGAACCTTTCCGACTTCTACAAGGATCCTATCCGGTTGCTAAAAAGGCTTCGGTGTACCTTTCCTTTTTGACGGCCTCATATCGTTGTAGAAGCCGCCTAAATGGGTCTGTGTACAGTAACAAGCCTCTACATCTCGTCAGGCCTCTTTGTACATCCGGCTCTAAAAAGTGCTGCTTCTGATTCGAATCCCCGGTGTACTTTCATGGCCAAGATTTCGCTAGATTTCTGCAGATACGTAGCATACTTGAAGTCTCGACGGCCCATATAGAACGAGAGCCGAGGCAACTGGCTTGGTTTGGAAAAGAGGGCTTTCCCTCTAGTCTTTCCACTCTGGACGAAGCAGTCGCACGGAAGCCCTTCCTTGCAACGACGACGATTAACGCGAGTCCAGGCGTCCGCTCCAAACTAGTCTATGCCGACTTTCGCCGTAGCGGATGTGTGGCCAGATATGGAGCCCGAACACGTGGAAGGAATCGGCCACACTTTCCTGAGGAAAGTATCCCGCTAGTGCTTTGCCAAAGTATTCTTCTGTGGGAGTATAGAGCAGGAACATCTCGTTGTTAATTTTAGGGTGAAGGCTCGAGCCTAGCAATGGACGAAAGTAATGAGATGTGGCTCAGTCTTGTTGATCCTACAACTCGAATATTGCAAAGTTGAGATGATAATAATGTCAAATTGTTTCCCGAGACGGTGGACGTGGTCAGAGAATAAATTGATCATCGAACTGCCCAGCTGGCACTGCTGGACCCTATCAGGTACCAGAGTTGGAATAGTGACTTCTTCACAATTTGACATGGTCTGAGGTAGGACTGGTAGCAGCCTTTAGGGTTCTCAGCCAGAGCCAAAAAGCGCCCAAGAACGCTAGCATCCTGAAGACCTTCTAGCTTACAGTTGGTAACACATCGAGTTCAAGATCTTGAAAACTCAGGTGTTGTATGGTTGCGTCCAGGTATCAGCGGGAAGATCAAATAGAGTACGCGTGAGATCTTCGGAGTAGGCCAGCGCCCCATCAACGATTCGCACTGGAGGACCTCAAATCATACAGCAATGGCAGGCGCGGATTTTGTCAAATGTTGTTTCGACAAAAGTCTGGTGCTATTTTCGACTGGCTTCCCTCGGTCGCCCAGGCTTGGGTACGTCGAGTCAGTGCCGTTTTAAGAAGCAGGGCTGCAAGTACTCGGGCAGGAGGCACTGAAGGACCACAAAATAAATAGGCTCATAACACATAGGTGAAGTGCAGAGGACGATGAACCATTTTAGGTGACGAGGCGCCAGTCAAAGAACTCATAAAATGGCATCTCAATTGCAACATTGGGTATCAGAGAGGGCCCCAATATCAGCGTCTAAGGATGCTAGAAAGTGGTGATAGAGGCTGAAGATGCTGGAGAGCATGTGCCACCAGAACGCCCGACGCTATGGCCCTGACATGTTCAACATTCTCTAGCATCCAAAGATGAATGGCTCTGATGGCCCAGCGCCCCTCAGGACACTATGGGATCAGATTGCCCACGTAGAAATGCAGCTATTGGGATGTGCTTGTATTGCATTTGCCACATTCCACTACAATCTGACGAGCTGATACGCCGCCGATGGTTCGAGACCATGCTCGCTAATCGTCCTCGTCGATAAGGTTGGTGGCTGAAATAGCCTCGTACCCTCGGATGGGTTCGTCTTTCGGCTTCTTTCCCTCCAACTCAAGTGCCAGGGCCGCCGCATCAGCTTTGCCCCGGTCCACGTCAACGAGTATCATCAGTGGCAGTGGAAGGAAGATCAAAACGGCCAGGAAGACGAAGGCAGGTCTAATCTCTCCGTAGCGATCAGTGATGGCACCGACAATAGCGGGTCCAAAGATGCTCGAGCCCTTGTCAGTGATTGCGTACAAGGCATAAAATGCTGCTTCGAACCCTGGTGGGATAAGTTCGCCGAAGAAGCTTCGGCAGTAGGATGAAAGCCCTCCCAGAACAAATCCGTATATGGCACCCAGGGGATACATCTCCCAGGGCTGCTGCAGTCCAAAAACTTCGAGCCTCTGTATAGCAGGAATGAACCCCAGTAAGCCGTACAGTGGAATTATCTCAAACAGGCATATACATGCAACAATCGTCTGCGAAGCCCGGAGATTGAAAAGTCGTGAGAACCAGCTCCAATACAATGCACCAACGATTCCGGCGATCGTAGCAATTACGTTGATCAGGCCAAGCGCCTCAGTCTTCATACCTAGTTGGGTCTTGGCGAAGAGGATGGCAGTCCCACTAACAGTTGCTATGCCATCACTAACCAGAAACCAAGCGGCCAGGAAGATCACCATATCCTTCAGTCGCCGAGCTTTCTTGATGGTTTTCCATAAGGATACCCAAGCGTAGATGACGTAGTTGAGCCAGTTACGACGCCCTTTCATTGAAGAGGGCAGTGGTGGACCTGGCCTTGGTCTTAGCCACAGGGCGGCAGGAATGGTGAATGTAAACCACCAAAGGCCTATGACGAAAAGTACTAGCCTCAGAGAGAACGTGGTTGAACCGGTCGTAACGGCAAGAGCGATGCCGAGGCATTGAACCAAAAGTCCTGCACAATAACCGATGGCAATCCCGTTGGAGGATATTTTGGTTGATAGTTTTAGTTCAGGGGAGATCTTCGGAGACAACGATATGAAGCTGCTAGTAAGATCAGCGTTGCCATTGGGCAAGAGAGCGGTCGTAGATGTTGCCAGATTGTCCTCCTCTCTTTCCGCAAGGTTTTCGCAGTGATCCGCTGTGGTATGCGATTCACCGTCTATCGAGTGATGGTCTTCCGCGTTCGCCAGATACTGGATTTCGGGATGGTGGCGGACAAGCAAGGGTAAGAACGAGTTGAGCAACACAAAAGATGCTCCGAAACAGGTATTCGAGATGATGGCAAGCAGCGCGCCAAGGAGGTATAGCTTCGGGATCACAGCCAAGAAGAGCATCAATGCGACTGCGCCAGTGAATCCAAAACCCAAGAGGAATGTTTTTCTAAATCTGCCGTGGTCTGCCGCTCCGGACATGGAGATGATGAGCAAAGCCTGGACCAGGACACTGAGCGAGAAGGTGTACATAGCAAAACTGGCAGTATTGATCTCCGCGCCCAGGAAGTAGACGATGCAGGCAGGGAGCTCATCATGTCCTTGTTTCTTGTGTGGATCTACTGGAGTAGACCGAGTGGTGCGGCAGGGTGTTGCCTTGTCGCTGAGCAAGACGCCGTGATCCCGTGCTAGTTGCTCTAGGGTAATTGGTAGGAAGGATGCTAGAGCGCACGTCAGTGACTTGGGCTTAAACAAACAGCGGCGTAGATGTGATTGTGAAGGTTGCCATCGTGACGGGAGCCCGCGTGCAGTAGGTGTCCAGGATGGTGGGTAAGAGGCCTGCATGCACCAAAACAAATGCTGGTATAAATGAGTGCCACCTATAAGAGCATCAAGCCGTACTCCCTTATTCCTGCTCTTACAGCTGGCTTGGAGCGGAAGTGTGCCTGCGCATTCGGATATCTGGATTGTAGGGTGGTTTGAATGTGACAAAGTGACTTACCCATTGCGCAAATGGCAAACACTTCTGCTGCGAACCCATAGCTGTACCATCCTGACAGTTCTTTTCGGCTTGTCAAACGGACATCTTCACCTTCATATTGTGCTTGAACCTGCTCGCCATCCTCCCTTGGCGTCTCCTGGCTTGATCTGCTGTCCATCGAAAATGATCCCTCATCGTCCGCCTCAACCGACGGGGTTGGAGAGATTAAAGAGGCCTTGGAATTCGATGACGCTCTAGAGAGACTTGGTCTGCGAGGGCGAGGATCATTATGCCGTCCCTAATGTTTGAACGTAAATTAGCATGTCAGAGAAGGCAACCGTCTCCATCCGAGCGCGATGCAGTAAGACGTGCCATTTTTCGAAGCCTGTCTTGGCGCGACAGGTCAGGCCGAGTGAGGGCCCGGGATGCCAGTTGATCCCTGCAGCGAGAACACGTCCGACAGGCGGCCTCCAGCTCATTGGGCCCGCCCACGAAATGCAGGGCCCTCAAAGATCTTGAACGCCATCTCGTCCTCCAAGCGCGCCTTCGTCTTCAGAGAAGCAAAGGACTACCATTTTGGCTGATAGGACTACATGAGGAAGAAGGAGAGGGGAACTAATGGACCAGATTGAAATAGTCGGCTCTTTTCTATAATCTACGGCGCAGCATGTGCTTATCTGAATCCGAGACGGTGCTGCTACCGCAAGCAACTATTGGTTAGCATCGGTAACGTTGGCGGGTGCACCACACCACAAAGGCAAAAGCCCAGAGACAGTGCACACCTTTTACTTCGTACAGGGCAAAGCTCGGATCGAGATCCCCGAGCACACAAGATGTTGCTCGTAGTCGTCGTTTCAAATGTACGTGATTTGATCGAGCAGTAAGAACCTTTGTGTGCTAAAAAAAATCGTCAGTGATGAGGCAGGGACAAATTAATACTAGATACTAGAGACTCGATCGCGCAATTTCAATGTAGCGGGGGTGAGTACTCAATACTGCGCATGCGACTTCGCACATCGAGCATAAAATGTCCCTCTAACGGAGGACGCCCCGTAAGTTTAGGAAAGGCTGTGCCGGATCGACAGCGCTGCAAGTGAGTTGGACAAGTGTAAGCGGGAGTTTGTAATTTAGCGTTGGCGCAAAAAAACGCCAAACAACCTTCGCCGCAAACAAGCGCCCTGAGCCTTCCGTCACTCAGATCGCCATGCACCCTCTCACACCACAGCTCGACCAACGCCTCGCGATTAGCTAACATATGAGCGATCGCACGAACAAAGCACCATCGCTGATTTGCGCCTTTGTTACCCTAGAATAGAGACGATAAAGTAAAAGGGGCTGCAAGCGGGAAATTGACAGGTGCTGCAGACGAAGCCTTGAAGGGGGACGCCCTGCGCAGGCTCAGTGCAGGCACACCTCCTGCCCGATGCCTCGACGAATGGGTTCAGGATGAACGGACTCACGAATGGTGTTCCGAAACCTCTGAGTAATGGCGTTCTCGCGCCGGTTGCATCACAGGGCGTTGGCAAGCTGACAGAAAACGGCATCGGGGGCCCGCCAGATCATCACGAGAATCACATAAACGGAGATCGGTCAGAGTATGCCCACACAGCAAAAGAACCCGCTTGCCTCAATGGCTTCAATCAAATGCCTCCAGAGATTCAGCACATCACACAGGGCTATCTGCGTCTGTCCAGGCTCATCGAAAGGTCCGCGCAGGAGTGCTGGAATGGGCTTCGAGATGTAGTAGAGACACTATCCGAAATTGACCTTCCACCTCAACCACAATCCGCGATAGCGCTCCACGGCAGGATACAACCGAATGGTACTACGTCTGGCGACCAGTCGAAAGAGAATTTGAACAAGAAAGATCGACTATTGTCGTTTGCGCAAGATCAAAGAGCGATTTTGATAAAGCTCCTCGTTCTCTCACAATGGGGCAGCAATGCGCGCGACATTCAAAAGGTCATTGATCTGCACAGCTGGATCGTTGGTCAACGCATTCAGTACACTGCTGCTTCCGATTTTATTGGGTTCATGAAACGTGATTTGGGTCTGGCACAAATACCGAACCCGGACCTCAAGACGGCTCTTGAAGTACTTTCCACTCAGCGTGTGTCGAGCTTTCCGGATGTTGGATATAGCGTGGAAAAGGCGGTAAAGCCGAGGCATATGCTGAAGACCCTTCGCTTGATCAACAACATCCTATGCGCGCGCATGATACTCCACGAAAGTCTCCCTTCTAGGTTTCATACCTACAAAGTTCACGACGGACGCATAACATTCTCAGTAGCTTCGGAGTTCGAGGCTGACCTCTCCATTGCCGACGATGATCCTGCATCCCAGTTCTATTTTGTCGACTTCCGGTTTACGTTCGAACCCTGTACCAACACCTTCGATGGACGACTACTCGACAACATCGCCGACAGGGCCAATGATGTCCTCAAGCACACAGGTCTTGCAGGATTCTACGACTTTTTGCACGATTTAACGCTTTCATACAAGATTAATATTCTGCACAGACAAGCCCAGGAGCTGGCCCGAGGACGATGGTCTGAAGACCTACGAATAGAGTTGATTCACCGCACACTGGTTGTGCAGTATTGGACTAATCGACCAGGCGGTAAGAGTTGGGTTGAGATTGGCATTAAGAACGAGCGACGAAAAGCAGATGCAAGCTCCGATGAGAAGGTCGCTGATCTAGACGTGCGGTGGATTAGGGACAGCAAGCCCGTCGATGATGTGGACATCGAGCTCGATGCTCAAGTGTTGTCATTAGAGGATATCCTGCATCAAGTAACGGCGTTGCATGCGAGCCATATCCTCGACTCTATCTACAGCAACCTCTTGAAAAGTCCACTGTATGGACAGGGTCAACTGTCTCTGGAATTATCCACGTCGTTCTTCGAGCCACAAGATTGTAAATTGGAACTCCAATTTACGAAGTCGAAGCAAGTTGTGCTTACTCTTGAAGCTGTGTCCGGTGCGACCGTCTTGAAACCGGCTTCAGCCAGATTTGGGCGTACTGAAAGTGAACTGGGTCGATCGAAGAATCTCGTTGATGAAGCTACACAGAAGATCCTGCAACTGCGCTGCCTCACAGCTGAGCAAGACCTATTGAGTGCTGCTGCCGGTGTTGGATGGGAGATTTTGAGGGCGTTCAGGCTATCGCCAACTGATCTCAAGACTCTTTTCAATGAACGTGCGTTAAGGCATATCTTCCTTCGATGGACATCCTGGGAGCCAGGGTTCATGTTGGCTGTGACTCAAGGTGTGGATGCTGACCGATATTGGCTTGTTCATACTGAGAACTTGAAATCACTGGTCAACTCTCCATTAGTGGCGACGCCGCTTGGAACATGCAACACTAGTCTCAAGTCAGACACCCCTTACGACGATCTCTTGATGCTGGCTAAATACAGCTCCGGATACATTACTCTGAAAGCAAATGCTTCTTATCTCGAAACCCTCTCAGTCCGAAAAGTTTTGCCCCAAATCCCGCCATTTACACCCGACTACAAGCTGCCTAATATCTCATTCGAGTTCCAATCCGCAAAGCTTCGGCAGACTTTAGAGCAAGAGTCCAGACCTACCGGCGGGACGAAAGACCTTCTGAGGTTGGACTGCTCGAACGCTCCCGGCGAAATATGGATCCGCGAGACTATCTCCGTCGGCTTCTCCGGCCTGCATTCGGACACCCAGGAAGCCATCGTTATTGCCAAAGGGCATACGGACGCCCCTATTGATGTTCTGCGATACATCAAAGCTCACATCTCTAACACTACAATCAAGCTCCATCCGCTAACGGGAGACTTCTCGATTCGGCTGATGTCACCCGTTGGTAAACCCATCATTGACCAGCTTATCGATAGTCTGTTCCAGCTCGAGACCCTCCTAGCGTGTGTTACCACCATCAAAAGGCACACGTCTCTGACTGTCCAGTCTATTTCAACCCTTCATACCTCATTCCTTTATCACAAGTCTCCGCGTGCAGACCTCGGAGCTGTCATCCATTTCGCAACCTCCGCCATGGCGCTGCGGCTCGAATTCATACCTAAACAACTCAACCCGCATACTCGTATCGCTCCGCAGCTCACTCACCACCTTGCCAAACGATCACAGCAACTACAGTCGAACCTTTCCACCTTCATTCCCCTGCTTGCTTTCTCACTGCCACTACTTACGCTCTTCGATGAGCTACAGTCTCAGCAAGACCTGCCGAATCCTCAACACGCAGCGACCAAATCACAAATTCTGCCTTCCGTTCATATCCTGGTACGTGATCCGAAGATGTATGGCATACAATACTTTGGGCCATCGGCAGTCGCTGACCCCGGCTCCGGGGCTTCAAACCCACCGTCCACAATGCTCGCGCGCTTCGAGATCTTCCCCACGGAGCACAAGACTGGCGTTATCTGGGTCCTACGACCCGCGATCGAAGAATATGAGTCGTATACTCGTAAGTCCTACTGTTCGCAAGAGCTTAAGGATCGGTTGCGGGCAGAAGTGTTTGGGCGACGAGACCCGGATCAGGGTTGGCAAGGTCTCGACACAGGCGCCTCTTGTCCTATCGACCAGCCAGAGAGACTACTGAGGAAAGTGGACGAAGTGATTCGTGCGTGGGTTAAAGAGGTGAGCGAGGAAGGGTCCGACGGTGCCCAGCATATCAATGCTGAGAATGGAGGAGCTGCCAATAAAAGCAAGGACGAGCAGAAGGCTCAAGCGCACACGCAAGCTCCGTCTCAAACCAGACCGACAGGGAGCACAAACCAGCAGAAAACTAAACCAGGTGGGACAGCAAATGGAAAGGCAAATGGCGTTGGTACCGGCGGGAAATCTAATGCGCAAAAGGCAAATGAAGTTATTACGTTGGATTAATTGGCTGCTCGCTGTCCTGCTATGAGGTAGATGAGTACTACAGTGCTTTAGCGTGGCGTTCACGTAGCATTATACCCAATATTATCTGGTTTTATGTGTTTTCTGAGGACTGGGTCTTCATGGCAATCCGTATGCTGAGTGCCATTCGATTGTTATAAACATTTCTGAAAGGTTCAGAACCGTTCAGCCACTACAATATGTACAAAGCCGGTCGATGTCTTTCTTGCTCTTTGCGCGGCAAGTAAGATCAGACCCTGACGTCCTTCCACACACCCGGTTGCAGAGGGCATGGATTGGACTTCGTTTTATTCATTTCCCTTTGCTCACCCATTTCTCAACCCTTTCCCTTGACTCCCCTGCCGTTTCATCCGCCCACCTAGTGAAGGCCTGTGTGTGCACCTTCGTCTGGCGCCAAGCCTCCCTCGCTAACCCCGTCACTTGCGTATGCGTTTCCGCAACAGCCGGCACCCTCTTCTCATACTCCCAGGTCAAGTCCGCGATATTCTGCATCGTGACCGGGATGAGTACCCAAGCCGCGGTAAAACCCACTGCCAACGGAAACGTCGCGCGGACTAAGATGCTACGGTTCCGGGAGACGATGCTGCCAGCCATCGTAGCGACGAGAACGTATATTGCGCCAGGGAGGAGGTGCTCGCCTGTTTCGGGAGGAGGGGCGAGCGAGGAGATAGTATTGGCGACAGAGGTTTCTTTGCTTAGGGCCCAGGTCATAAAGCTATTGATGCTGTTTTCGGCGGCGAGGGATTGGTCGTAGAGAAATAGCCGGGCTCGCCTAACTTCCGCAGTAAGGCGGTCAGTTGGGGTGGGAGAGGTCGGGCCTGCCGAAGAGAGTGGTGGGACCGGTGAGGTTGAAGATGGTTTTGGTTTGGTGGGAGTTTTGGGGTAGTCAGAATAGATAGGTTTCTTGACTGGGAGCTGCGACTCTGTTATTTCCAGGGTCCCCTAGGGTTTATGGGCCGGAGAGAGGAGCTCCTACAGCGTCTTGTGGCGGTGCGTCGGCAAAGATCGCTCGTCGCGGATATAGCATCGCCACTCCTGCAACTGCAGCTGCAGCGGCTGGCCCGCGCTTGATATATGTCAGAGAATATTAGAGACTCCAGGGGACAGAGATATTACCAGTCTGAGTGCCGGGCGGAATGCCATTTTGTGGGAAGTACACCAATGGAATCTTGTCTCCAAGGGAGGTGGGAGAGCTCGGAAAGCTCTCAAGACGCCAAAAAGCTTTCTCGAGCCTTGGCATCAAATCACATCTGAACTGGCAAGCACTTTTCTTGCCGCTTAAGGATTTGGCCGGCCTCCTTCCTGATTGCAGCGTCCGCTGTATTTTGCCTTTCTACCTCTCACCTGGAGACCGCTTTCCGTGGCGGATACACACTGTTGCATGCTCTTATTCTTCGCGCTTGAATAGATTTATCCCTCTAGATTGTACGCTGCGGTAAACGCCCATCTAATTGCATCCGTGTTGGGCTGAAGACTAAAGCTGCCTTACTGCAACGGCCGAAAACGAATAACATAGCACAAAGCGGAGAGGGATGCATAAACTGCTCAGACGACAAACATGGACTTGTGCCAGATGTTTGCGCAAGCAGCAGCGAATCCAAGCTCGAGCACAGTCGACGGCGGCAGTTCCTGCTGCTACTATACCAGATACATATTACCCACCTCTGTCGCATACCCAAGATAACAGCGTCCTCCGCAAAGTTTTCGATTCGCAGTCGTTCTGGAAGGATTTCTCGCAAAACACATCTACGTCTTCATCTACACTTAGCAAAAGATCGGGTTTAATTGGGAACAAGCATTTGACGGCTCCAAACGGCTTTCAAGCTTTTGCAGAGAACACCGTCCAAAAATGCGACGCATTGGTGCAAAAAACGATCGCTGCATCGACTGTAGCGGAATATGGGTCAATGGCAAAAGATCTGGATCGTGTGAGCGATCTGTTGTGTCGAGTCATAGACCTCTCCGACTTTATTAGAGCAACACATCCAGATCCGAAGTGGGCAAGAGCAGCTGCAGATGCACACGCACTTGTTTTCGAGTATATGAACGTTTATAACACGGAGACTAGACTTAATTCGCAACTCAAGAAGGCTCTATCAATGCCAGAGGTCACATCGCAGTGGACGAATGAAGAGCGCGCAGTTGCTGAGATCCTAATCAAGGACTTCGCAAGATCTGGCATTGAACTGCCCGCAGAACAGCGTGAGAAGTTTGTCACTCTCTCGAATGAGATCAGCGAGGCTGGAACAGACTTTGTCAATGGCGTGGAGTTCGCAAACGACCACGTTGCATTGGACAGTTCTCAATTGAACGGCGTCGATCCTACTCTAGTCCAGAAATTGACCTGGTGGAACAAAGCCGTCGTGCCGCTGCACGATCCATCGGCGAGGATTGTGGCCAGTACAGCTCATGATGAAGCAGCGCGGCGAGCTTTATATGTGGCTGACCGCACGGCGTCGAAGAGGTCAATTAATCGTCTACAGAAGTTGTTGCTAAAGCGAGCGCAACTGGCCAAGCTCACCGGCTATGCGAGCTATGGCCAGATGACGCTGGTGGACAAGATGGCCAAAACTCCAGAATCAGTCAACAACTTTCTCACCACCTTGAATGCCAGCAATCGTGGCCAGATAGGGAAAGAGATAGATCGTCTTTTGGAAGCGAAGCGATCCTTGGACGGCAGTGCAACCGCCATCCAACCTTGGGACCACGGCTTTTATTTAAATCGTCTCATGCAATTGCAAAGCAACACAGCTTCTCGCATGTCAAGATCCCGCTTGTACGAAATGCTACCTTCCTTCTTTTCCCCAGGTAATGTCATCGCGGGACTGTCACAGCTCTTTTATCGTTTGTATGGTGTTCGTTTTGTAGCGAATCCTGTACCACCCGGGGAGTGTTGGGACCCCAGCGTTCGGCGCCTAGATGTTGTCACTGAATCCCAAGAACATATTGCCGTCCTCTATTGTGATCTTTTCGCAAGGCCTGGCAAGCCTCCCAATCCTGCGCATTTCACTCTCCTTTGCTCGCGAGATATCACGGACGAGGAGATTGAGGAAGCTCGAGTCACTGGCCAGCATCCAAATGACGGCATGCCCGTCAGCATATCCGTGTCTCCCAAAACTGGACATCTAATACATCACCAGCTTCCCACAATTGCTCTTGTCTGCGATTTTCCGGAGCCTTCTGGCCCTTCTGGCCGACCGGCTTTATTGTCCCTGCAGAGTTATACCACTCTATTCCACGAGATGGGACACGCCATTCATAGCATCCTTGGCCGTACTACGATGCAAGGGATCGCAGGAACCCGCTGCGCCACTGACTTTGCTGAGCTGCCTTCTATCCTGATGGAATACTTTGCGACGGATCCTTCAGTCCTGAAGTTGTTCGCGAGGCATTGGGAGACGGATGCACCAATGCCATTAGAGATGATGGAAGCGCTTCGCACACAGCAAAACAAGAGAGCAGAAACAATGGGCGGATGGGAAAATGAGAGTCAGATCCTTATGGCTATGTTAGACCAGTCATACCATTCACATGACGTGGTCCAGGCTCTTGAGAATGGTACGTACGACACGACGACGATCTTCCATCGGATCTGGGACGAGCATGGTAGCATTCCGGAGCCACCGGGAACAGCGTGGCAGGGCTTTTTTGGTCATCTATACGGATACGGAGCTACTTACTATTCGTATCTCTTTGACAGAGCGATCGCTCGTCAAGTGTGGAGATCTGTGTTCTGGGACGGCCGAATGTCCATGGCCACAAATCGAGATGCAGGGGAGAAATTCAAAGATGGGGTACTGAAATGGGGCGGAGGGAGGGACCCGTGGCTGTGTCTTGAGGACCTTATGGGGGAGGGCAAAGGCGTCCTAGCCGAAGGTGGTGAAACAGCAATGCTTGAGGTTGGCAAATGGGGTGTAGGTGCTGGGTCAGAAGGCGCTCTGTAGATATGACAAATAAGCGTACACAGAGGTACCAGTTCCGAGAGGCCTGGATCAGACGCTGAAAAGCTTGTCAGGTCGCTGGGCGGTTATGCCCAGCAGTCGCCGTGCACTTAACAGAGGCATGGTGGGCTCCGGATTCAGGAGCCTTTGAGCGATACGAACAAGAAGATTGATGTATATCCCGTATCATATCCGTGGTTTTGTGAATAGTAAGTTGGAAAAGGCGATAATCGTTAGAGCAAGAATTAGTTTGAGGGAGATTCCCATATACGCGGCCAAGTCGAAGGATATTTGTGATGGGAGGAAAGTCGCCCGGCAACTCGCAGTGATAATTACAGCGGGATTGCGCCGGGCGCGTTCACCTACTATCTTACTACAATTGACAAATATCGTGAGGAAGCCGGAAGCCTTCAATCACTTCAGAGCTTTCGAGTAGCCGATCAAAGGGTAGCGGGCACCATGCTCAACTGCTGTGTTTCGCACACGCCAAATAAGTTTAACATTCTAGCAGTAATATCTGGCGGTCCGATTTCCCAACTGGGCTCCCTGCTCTTCCACCACGCCAGATCCCAAACGTCGCCATGCAGGTAGTTTGGGAAGCTGATACGCCTGACTTTCATAAGCGGAAGCGAGCTGCACGAGCTTGTCTGAGTTGCCAAAAGCGCAAGAAGAAATGCCGACATACGTTTCAGGATGCGACTGGAGATGGCCTGGGAGAAAACGACCATCTCGTCGGCGAGGCTGGTGGAGAGTTTGCTCCTCCTCATCAAACCGAGATCATCCGATTCGTTGGCGACACGAACCCTGAGTCGATTTTGACTGATATATCCAATCGGTCCAAGGGTGCCACGCGACCAAACCGTCTAGGGACCTGGATCGAGCCCTCTGCTAGCGAAGACCAGGAGCATGTCCCAGCTGCCATGCCGGCAGAGGCAATGAACCCAACCGCAGGCACTTTGGCAGCTCCGCCCGAAAAGAAAGACCAGCGTCGGATGAACATTCACCAAGAGCGCTATCTCCGTGACATTGGTGCATTCCGGGTTCTACCTCAACAAACGCAAGACGTGCTTGTCACTCTGTACTTTTCCTGCATTGACCCAGTCCTGCCGCTGTTTGACGATGGCATGTTCCTTCATCAATTCCGTCACGGCTCAGCTTCTAACTTCCTCATAAATGCAATCTGTCTGGTCTCGTGTAAGACCGAAGATGCCACAAACTACCTCCGATTGGTTCACGACGGACCAGTTCTTCCTCCGTTTGCCTTCGCAAGAGCCCTGTATGTTGGGCTAGAGGGCGCTATGAAGGCAGATCTGGAACCGGATCGGATAACCAAGGTCCAGGTTTTGGCCCTTTTATCACTGCACAATGACGGTCCAAACGGAGTTGAAGAATCCTCGATTCACCTGACTGAGGCCATCCATCACGCTCATACTGCAGCGATACAAGTTCACTATTCTGGGGAACGACCTGAAGGCCATCCTCGCATGCTCTACTGGTGTTTGTGGAGTCTCGACAAGATCAATGCCTCTGTCGCAGGCCGGCCAGTCACCATCGCCGACAGAGACATTGGCATCACTCGCCCCATACTTGAGAATGAGCCAATCTTCCAGGGCTTCATCATGTGGTTGGCAATATCAGATCTTCTAGCGCAGGTTATATCCTTCTACAGGCCTATCTCAAGCCAAGATGCTACGGGTTGGGAGGAGGACTTTCCCACATTTCATCAACTTATTGATATACAATTTTTCCGGACACTACAACAATCGCATCGAGGTAGGTAATTGTGCTCGCAAAAGTGGTGTTAGCGCTAATAAAAGGGTCGTTAGACATTCTAGAGCTCTTCTACAACGTCGTTGCAATTCTGGCATGTAGGGCAGGAGACGCTACAACGATTTCATACCAACGGCGAGCGATTGCAGCGGCACGAATACAGGAGATAGCCACGGCTCGCAATACTGATCTGCATATCCCACCGCTTCCACTGGTGCCATATGCGGTGTCGCTGTCGTTGACTGTGGCCTACCGGCTTCTGCGTGATAGTAGGTCAGCCGCCGACCAGAGGAGCGCCAAGGCAGATCTGACATGCCGCTGCGAGATCCTGGAGAAGTTGAGTACTCGATGGAGCTCTGCAGCGGCTATGGCCAAACTGGGTCGCAAGGCTCTCAGAAGTCTCCAACAACCACTTGCCGAGGACCCAGCCAAGGTGGCAAGTATGATGGAAGAGGCTGTTACCCCATGCAAGCCGCTGGCAAATCATATAAAAGCCGTCGGAGCAGACGGCAAGACATCGAAGCAGACGGGACTGGATGTGCTGTCGTCTGCCGCGGAGGCCCACGCAAACACAAACCAGCAACGGCGACCCTCCACCTCCATGATGGCAGATCCAACCTACGACGTTAACGTAGCAAATGGACAGATCCATCAGACATCTCTTGAACCAACATTTAACCAACAAGTCAGTAATTTCGACGATTTGGACGCACTGTTTGGGGACTTCGTGGACTTGTCCATGCCAACACTTTTTCAGGATCCGCTATTCGAGAACCAGCAATTTTTTGACTTGGCAGACTTTTGACGTTGATAAATCCAAGTGCGCAGATGCAAGTGTTGAAGCGCTGCTCAAGTAAAGTCTCGTATGCGATGTACTAGGCCTAACGCAGGTCATAGGAGGTCAAAAGGTTTTGTTACCAGCCTCTCCACCTCGGCCAGACTTCCTTGACTACGTCCGGACTTTCGGACTTCGAATCAACGACCAGATACCACCCATAGCCTGACGACGCTATGCAAGCATGATTGGGCCAGATTCTGATCTTTTGGCCGACCTTTAGTGGAAGATTTCGATGGTTGTTGTGCTCGAAAGCTAAAATCCCGTGCTCCTGGCTGATTCGCGACACGATCAGTCTGTCTCCAACATCTTCGCCCTCCTCGAACCTCCATGGTGTCACGACACCCCAGCCACTGTAGTCTTTGCATTTCTCGCGCCCAAGAGCAACAGTTCCAGCTGCAACCAAGGCCTCCGGCCGCTCTCGCTCGGGATATAGACTACGAACTTCGGCAAGGATGGTTAGAGCAATAGCGTCGTGCGGATCGCCGTCGAAATGTCTAGCTCGCGTCGCAACTTGCTGCATGTCCAGTAGCGCATACACACCGGCATGGAGCTCGAGCTCAAAAGATGCCTGGTCGAGATGCATGGCTTCTTGCAGCGACTTCGCTGCATTGCCAGAAACTTTCCCGCTTTGCAGGTTCTGGACGGATAGTGCTGTTGGCGATGCGCCGACAGAGAAGACCACTCTCTTCTCTTTGAAGGCATGGGCTGGGGCGTGTGAGGCGGCCGCCTTACAGACGTCGATTTCAAGCTCAAGCATTGACATGGCGTCGTCGGGGGAATTACCATCATAGCTGTGACCTGCATGGCTGTAGTAACCGTTGAACGTTAGGTCTCCGGCGCCTTCCAGAGATAGAATTTCATAAAGTAAGCCTTTCATCTGTGGGGATGAGGGACCGACTCCAGCTCGATGTGTGCCCGCGTCGACTTTGACAAAAACCTTGGCAGGAAACCCTGCAGAAGCTTTAAATTGCTGCAGTGCGGGTAATTGGTCTACGTGGTCAATCATGACAGTCACACTACCTTGTCCTAAAGATTTAGCCACCTTTACCAGCCTTGACACCAAGGACGGGCCAAGCGGCACACCGTAGAGGACATTCACCGTGGCGCCGGCGAGGATGTAGCCGTGCAGAAGAGGCAGCAGCTGCTCAGCTTCAATGACGGTTGAGACGATAAGGCGGACGTCTTTGCTGGATTCGCCGACTTGCAGCCGCGTTAACTGAGACGTCTTGTGCGTTTTGACATGGGCGCGGAAACTGACGGAGAGCGCGGAGACTGCAGCGAGCATGGCGTTGCAATTTGCGCTGGCAACGGAGAGGTCGATGACGGCTGCGGGAGTGGGAATGGATGGGTGGTGGAGGGGGAGTCCGACGAATTTGGCATTGAGTTCATCTTCAGCAGAGAGTGGGTAGAGCAGTGGGCCAGGTATGGGAACTGAAGGAGAATCGGACATCTTGAGATCGGTGAAAAGCTTTGGGTGTTGACGAACAACAAAGACTCACGTTTCTCATTAGAGTGGCATACCCTTTGCTACTGGATGTGTGACTATAGCCTGGAGAGAGAGCAAAATGGCCCATCTTGATCTTTTCGCCTTGATGACAGATTTCTGTGTGATGCGGGGACGTGCCCGCCTTGAACTCGTCTTGGGCGTTGAAATTCTGGCTTCTTTTAGTCAAAGTCCCCAATCGCAGGGATATCCCATGAAAAATGGACGGCAAAAGATGAGTGCTTTCTGCCTGCCAAATTTGCCAACTGGAGATAGCCTTGCCAGCCCCACTCTCGGCTCGAATGGAGTTCCCTCCATGAGCACCAGGTGTACTCGTACAGTAGGTTTTGGGCCTCGAATTTCGCGGCCCGTGTCAGGGCGTAAGCTGGAGCAATTTAAGGTCAAGCTTCATTGGTGGAGGAGAACGGTCCATGAAGATGTGGGCAGCTGCAAAATGCTCCACTCCCGTTGCGGATTGGGGGGATCGGAAGGATTTCTAGGGTATCCAATCGGCCCATTCGTCGATCTGCAGGTAGAGTTTCACCACAACCCGAGCATCGTTTTAGCGTACGAGAGGCTGCAGACGCCCCCTTGCCCGTACCTCACCGAACAAGTTAACAAGGTTTGTCGAGCCGGTCCCTGAATATGGCCCCCCGCCGATCAGGGTGTTGGCTGGATACTGGAGCATGCACAGACGAGTGCAGTTGCTTTTGGCCAGCGTCACCCCGATTGAGTCTGATAGATATGGGACGAACACCGAACTATTTACTGTTGCCATCCTCGAACAGCATTTTCTGAGGCCAAACACCAAACAAGCCATTGCAGGGTCTCCTTGTTCTTCAACTGCGTCGTCAGGTGTTGATTTTATCAACGGCGACATTATTATCTGGCTTCAACTACCTATCATCTTTTGACATTGGAAAGCTTATTTGAGTGCATTTGAACTGTCGCACCATATCTTACCCACCTCATGCAGGAGAATGTACTGCTGACGTCGAACATAATCCTACGATCGCGATCATTGCGTGGCCACCGATCAAGGCATTGTCCATGTCAATGAGAAAGATGATAATCACGACGAACATCTGACAATCCTCAAGGCCCAGCTCGAATCAAACTATCGTGCCCGACATGGCTTCCTCAACGACAGACTCAGACACCATGAGCTTGCACGCTCCCGTCCACCCTGTCCCCCATCTACAAGGACCATTCGAGGAGTCAATGGCCGAGTCGATCAACGAAACATTTGATCACGCGAAGCCAGACCCGGTAGCCAGGCGAGCCATGTTGTTAAGCGGGCCAACATATGAAAGAGTATGCGCAGGCCGTTGGAAACAGAAACCGGGCGAGAAATTTCACCCACTCTGGAAGATCACAGCTCAGATGTCGTTTGGCATTCACCTGCTTGCAGAAGGCCTGGCCAAATCGGAAGACGAGGTCATGAGTATCCTGCAAACGCATGTGGATGATGTGGATGGCTTTCTTGAGAGCGCAACAGAGGATTTTGACCTTGCACAGAGCGATGTTGCTGAGAGATTGCGATACCTCAAACTACCACTAGAACATGTGGAAGTTTTTGATCGAATGCTGGAGGATCGTGCTTTCAGGGTGTCAATAGTCGAAGGGAACGAGAAGATCGAACACATTATGGAACGCACCTCCGAAGCCACAAAAGATGCCTTGAAAGATATACAAAAAGGCCTCCAAGCCACGGCTGTGTTGGGAAAGTACCTTGAGAAAGTCAATGTCAGCTGGATAACGAGAAGCCAAGGACAAGACGCAGTTTTCGTCGCCATGGTAGGAAACGTTGAAGGCTGGCATCTTGCATTCCAAGAGTTGTACGCCCAAGGCACCAAACTTGGCGTTTCATTAGTGCAGCTTGCTGGAATCGTCTCAGAAATGCAGCGAAGAGCTGGGATTGCGAGCAGGAAAACACTAGTGAGCTGGAGTTTTTTTGATTGCCATCTGATGTCGCTAACAGCTTGCAGCTCAAACAACGTGAGCGGGGTCAGGAACCGCCTTTCAGAGAACTTCGTGATCGAGGCAACTTCGCGATGAAAAGCCCAAATACTTACAGAACATCGCCACAAGTACCAACTAAACCCTTGCCAAAAGCCCCCGGTATCGTAAATCCATCCAAGCAAACAACCCGGAGGATTTCCTTTCAAGGGAGTCGATCGAAAGATACAAGCTCAGCAAGTTCACAAGATAAGAACATTTTGGACAAGGGCGAGCGAGAAGGCAAAGCAGCTCAAAAGGCACTTTTGGGGGACGGCACCAAGGGCTTGAAGAGTCAGAAATCTGCTCCTGATCTGAAGCCGAGACCGGAGGCATTGAACCGGGTCGACGTGAATGGTGCCTCGGGGCTGGTGTCACTAGGTCGAGGATCAGGCCTGGGCTTGGGTCGGATGATGGAGACAAATTCATCACGTCCGGTCATTATTCAAAGATATTCGACGCAAGTTGGACCTGAGGATAGCAGTACGCAGCATTCACAGTCGAGACTACCAAAGGGGCAGTCGGCACGTGTTATCAATCCACCAGTACCAGAGCAAGCGCCACCTCCGAAAAGGGGGCTCAGCTTCTCCCTCAGAAACAAGAGCAAAGGCAGACAGCTTGATACTCAACTGAATCCTGCATCGCCCAAAGCATCGGGCAATCTGCTGAAATCGGCGCTGTCGCCTCGACGGGCATCGCCTCCGGGATCAGCAGACGAACCAGCTAATATCATGTCACCAACACTCTCAGCTTCACGCAGCTCTCCAGACAACAGCTACCCTGGTAAGTCTTTGGGCTCGTCGTCACCACTGATCGTCAGTCCGATTTCAGCCCAAGTGGCCTCTACATCTACAGCGGCTGCGAAAACACCTCGGAACCATAACGGTCACAACCCTGCCTTCACCTCCCACCCACCGAACATGGAAATGGCGATAAGTCCATCCTTGAAACAGGCACAGACGCCGGAACCTCCTGTCGTAACCCTTGAAGTGCCCAGTCTACGAGCAGTACCCGATCTAGACTCAAGAACTACCTCGTACGAGTCCAGCCTTGGGGAACCAGGACCTGAGGTCTCTGCTGTCGACGAAGGTGACGATACTGCTCAAGAAACGCCGATTGCCGAGCTTGACAGTGGCAACCTTGTGGGCCGAAGCCCGGTTGAGCTGGAAGCTGCTGTTCCAGCTCCGTCCCAACCTATCGTGTTTGAATTGGAAGCTCCCCAACAGAGTCAGCCTGTGGCTCCGAAGGAGGGCATGAGGGTGAGTACCCTTAGCGGGGCTACAATTCAGTCGCACTCGGATTTTTTCAAACTGCCGCCGCAGCAAGCGGGAGATCAGTTGGGCGAACAGGTGAAACTTGAGGGGAAGCCGACTGAAGCCAGTCCATCTTTCACAAGGACGGACAAGGCAAAGGCTGCTCTACCTCGCAGAAGCTTTCAACTACCAGCAGCTAGCCAATCAACTGTGACCAGTCTGGTACCTCTGGATACGGAAGGAGCGCGCAATGCCGACAGTAGCGGGAGTTTCCAACTGCCACCGAATGGTAAAGCCATTGAAACCAGGTTGACAAGTCCAGAGAATCCTGATTCACAAATTCCCGTGCACGCAGGCAGCTTTGAGTTGCCAGCGGACTCTGAAGCCCAAACGACCAGTTCAGAGCCGGCAACGGATGGGCCACGCAAGGCCGTGAAACACAGGAGCTTCCAGCTGCCACCTGGAGGTCAAGCTCAAGACACTAGTTCAACGACTTCGGAGGAAAATGAGGTACATCACGGGAGCTCCCAATTGCCAAGGTCCAGCAAACAGCATGGGGATGCGACCAAGACCGACGAGGTCCAACACGATGACAAGAGGGGCTCACTCGGAGACGATAGACAGACTTTGCCTTCTAGACAGAGTATGTCTGAGGCAAGACCAAAGTCTAAACGGCTGAGCCCAAAGCACGTCCAGAGTCTCATCGAAACGATATCTCACACACCGCCTGGATCCCCGATTCACGAACGCCCTACATCCAGTGCATCGTTCCATAGCGCTGCGAACTCTACTCGATTGACTTCCTATCGTGCTTCTATAGATCTTGCTCCCCCCGAGGAAGCTCCAGCGCCACCTCCCCCCGGTGGCCGAGGCATGGTCAATCCAGACTACGCGACGGCAGGGGCATTTGAAGGGGAGAGAAGGCCGAAGCGGACGAGTGGGGCGAGCGTGAATGGGCTGAAGAGGATGTTTTCTAATAGCAGTTCCAGTCGCTCGCGAGCGGGTTCTGTTCGAGTAGTGGAAATCCCAGAGGGGAGGACAAGCAGAGATGGCGTCCATGACAATGTTGACTTGATGACTCCGGGAGGGAACCACGTGCTATGGTTCAAGGGCATGGGCAGAGATGGTGTCTGGGTGTCTGGGAGTTAAAGGCGGCAAGAAGGGGGGAGGGGAATGCATGATCGTAGTTGATTTTCAAACCATTGGTTAGAGTGAATTGGTTGGAGGAGTATTGGGGGGGGTGCACTTTGATGCATCTGCTACTTTGAGCGGCTTTGTTTGCTGTTGCTGATGACACTCGACACTATGAACAACGTTGGAGATGTTCCAGTTGACAATAGAGTATGCCTTCTCATGTTTAATTCATCAACCTATGACCATTTTGTGGGCTGTGCCCTGTATCTGAATGGTTAAAAACATGTGGGTGGTCGGCCCCAGAAACCGTGAGTTGGCCCCGTTTCCCCACATTGCCCCATCGCGCCTTGGGCCGCTGAGGCGGGCAGGACTAGGCCCAGATCACCGGATGCCTCAAGCCATGTCTTCCTCTTGCGCCTGCGCCTCGCTCCCACCAAAACCACAAGCTGAAGCAACCCAATCCCAAAGCTCGCCCCTCTGCCTCTCGACCAAGACAAAACAGCAGCTTGCCATACCCTTTCGTGCGTGCCACGACACTTTTGGGATGGAAATGCAGCTTGTCGATGTTGCAGCTCTTCGGCCGTCTCCAGAACCCTAAAGTGCGCAGCTGAACGCGCCTTTTTTCCTCAGTCGACGTAGAGAGCCTTCTCATCCACCCTTGCCGACTGTGGACCAGGGTGATCGCTCGGGTCATACCCTTTGTCTAGCATCGTTGGAGATATGGTGCGAAGAGATCAAAGTGCTAGGCACGGGTCAACGGAGAGCTCTGGAGCTGACACAATCAAAGATGGAATTGGAGGAAATACGTACAACGGTGATTCGTTTATGAGTCCTATGAGAGACAGGTCGGTTCACCTCTTCCTCTCAAAGCTTCTTTGTCCGACTCAGTGCATTCGGTGTGTCCCGACTTCAATGTCCAAGAGTTTGTGCTCTCAAGCCCGAGCAAGGCAAATCACCGTCGCTTAGCTTCGGCATTGGAACGTTCGAAGAACGTACATCTGCAACTTCTTCGTTGACTGTCGACTAAGACCTGTCTTAGAAGATGAAAGACAGAAGACTGACCGAGCTCCTTTTTAGGTTGGACAAGGAACCACAGCTCTCTACTTCCATGTTCCTCCCATCTCTTGATGACATCTCACCAACCGACAACCGACCTATAAAAGGCCTTGGGAATCATCGCAAGGCTATGGCTATCTTAGGTGGGAGTGATTCGAATTTTCAATCCAGACAATCGCAACCACAACCTCAGAACCGTACCAACAGCACAGCGATCACACCTTGGGACGCACATGCGGCCCCCTCGAACACCAAATCCATAGCCCCTTGGGATACACAAGTTCCGTCTTCGATGAAGAGCGTTGCGCCTTGGGATGATGATCCACAAGCACAGTTGGGCGGCGTCAGACCGTTTGGTCAGCCTCATTTCAACGAGTCCGAAAACGTTGGCCAGCCTTCCACTTCTGTGCGGCCAAGCGCAGGCAAGCTAGGCACAACAGATTCTCCAGAACTCGAACCCTTCGACGCACGAAGGCCTTCAGTAGCAAGTGCAACAACGGTGAGCAGCCAGGGTTCAAAGAACAGCTCAACAGGCGCCAGATTTCAGAAAAGCCTAAAGAGCTTCTTCGGAGATGATCTCCAATCGGATTCAAGAAGAGCGTCTCAGACAAATCTCTCAGAGCAAGAACGGAACGGAAAAGACGCGGGCCAGACCAAACTCCGCAATGATTCGATAAAGACCCAGAATACCATTCAGGAAGCATCACGACCGCAAACGCCTGTGCCTTCAAGGGATGTGACGCCCTGGTCATTTCAACAGTTCAGCGATGTCTCAAGATATGGTGATGCCCCGGTTCACGAGGAGCCTCTTGAAGGAAGTGCCACGCCGAGCTCCAACGGAAGTGCGCCCGCGCCTTCACCTGCACCTGCCGCTGAAAGGCATCATCGGGGCCTTCTGCATCGGCACACTCGGAGTAAGGAGGAAGCACCACGGAATCCGCCTCTCGCTCCTACCTCGCACCCCCAAAGGCCAGTGACAAGTAGAGAGTCGTCCGGAACCAATGGTCCGCTTGTAAGTGGCACACCTCGGAGCAACACGCCGATGAGCTCCACGAGTGCTCTCGGGCTTCGAGGCTCAAGTCCAACACCTGGAAACCGTAACGAGCCAGACAGGAGGTCTGGTGCAGCAGCAACTGAGAAGCGATCTATTTTTTCGAAAGTCCTGGGTCGCAATAAAGACAAGCCACCACAACCAGAGCCCGTCAAAGCGTCCAACGGTCAAACTCGACCTATTCCAGAGACTCCAGAAAAGACTCGTGCGCCTGCGCCTGAACCTATGTCGACGAAAAGGAGCAGGGAATCAAGTGTTGCGACTTCCGACAGTGGGGCCACAGTCAAGCCAACCGAACCCTTTCCAAAGATGGACAGGACCTTTACAGCATCGTCAAAGGTTTCGATCAAATTCGGTCGACATGCCAAGAGCAGAGGGATGAGTTACCAATCCTCGGGCGGCGATGCACTTCGTCAAGAACCACCAACGCCCTCCATCCAGCCTGGCATCTTCAACCTCGATACCAACTTCGACGACATGTCGGACATCATTGCCCAACCGACACAACCCAAGTCTCCCGATGACCCCAGTGGAATGTTTCCTGGGCCCGGAAAAGGCCCTCAAACGCCAGCTTTTGAAGTTACGACGCCAGCTTGGGACGCCCCGGACAGCTGGGACGTCAAAGAGCAGAAAGATGACATGCTCAACCGATTACCGGAAATCGATGAGGGCGGAGTGTCCGCGCTTGAGGAAGACGACGGAACTGTGTACTTCATGAGAGTCTTCCGGACAGACTCAACGTTCGCTACGCTTTCAACGGGCATCAACGCCACTGTGGCAGATATTTTGCAAATGCTAGCGAAAAAGTCTGTCCTCCATGATTCCATCAGTCACTACCAGCTGCTGATTCGCAAGCATGATCTGTCACGCCAGCTTGAAGCCGGAGAAAGGCCGGTCGCTATGCAGAAGAAACTGCTGGAACAAGCTGGCTATGAGCCAAGCGACGGTATCGAAGAGATTGGCCGAGAAGACAATAGCTATCTTTGCAGATTCACCTTTAGCCACGAGAAGCAGACGGGCTATGGGAGCGGCCTTGATAAAGATCCCGCTTTCAACAAGATGCAAAAGTTCAGTCATGTCGACTTACAGGGTCGATCCTTGGTCACCATTCCCATCGTCCTCTACACCAAAGCATCCGAGATCATTTCGTTGAACCTCTCACGTAATCTCGCCCTCAAGGTGCCCAAAGATTTCATCCAAGCCTGCGTGAATTTGAGAGAGATCAAATTCACCGGCAATGAGGCCTGGCGACTACCAACCAGTCTGACATGGGCCAGTCGACTTACGGTCTTGGACATCTCCAATAACCGCCTAGAGTCCCTTCAGAAAGCAGAACTAGATAGACTCACAAGTTTGGTGAGTCTGAGATTGGCAAACAATCTGCTCACAGAGCTGCCGCCGTACTTCCAGAAATTCCGGAGCCTGCGCAGCCTGAACCTGTCCTCGAACAATCTCAAGGCTTTTCCGGAACTGATCACCAATCTCAGATCTCTCGTCGACCTTGACATTAGCTTCAACAAGCTTACGGCACTCCCGAAGATTGGCAATCTGATCACCTTGGAACGTCTCTGGGTAACTAACAACGAACTCAAAGGCCCTTTCGACGAAACGTGGAAGAACCTTATCAACTTGAAAGAGATTGACGCTAGATTCAACGGAATCACAAACATCGACAATGTGGCCTCTCTTCCAAAGTTGGAGCACCTTTGGGTAGGCCACAATGGCATCTCGACGTTCAAGGGCTCATTCACGCGCTTGCGAACTTTGGTGCTAGACCACTGCCCCATGACCTCGTTCGATCTCGATGCTCCGGTTCCCTCACTCACGTCTTTGAATATCGCGTCTACGAACCTAGTCGAATTGAAGGACACAATCTTCGACTTTATGCCGAATCTGCAGAAGCTCAATCTTGATAAGAATCGGATAACCAACATGTCTATCAACATCGGCCGTTTGGCAAGGCTTGAACATTTTAGCATGGCCAAAAACCCACTGAGCTTGGTTCCACCCTCGATCGGAAATCTGGCCGAGCTCAAGTTTTTGAACCTGCGAGAATGTAACATCAAGTCAATTCCTCCCGAGCTCTGGTGTTGTCTGAAACTTGAGACCTTAAATCTCTCGTCTAATGTGCTCGAGACCTTCCCCAAGCAAAACACAGCACCGCCACCAACAGCCAAAGATATGGGGACTCCAGCCACCACACCGTCGCTGTCGTCCTCACCGAGCTTTGAAGAGCTCGGAAAGTTGGAAGACTTCCAAGCACGTAGACCGAGTCAGGCTTCGGGCGGGACGATCGGAAATTCTCCTTCGAGTTCACAGCGAAAAGGCTCGATTGCTTCCATGCATAGCCCAGGGCCTCGGAAGCCGTCCACAATCTCTCGGTCCGCCACTGAAACTTCTATGAGCGCAGTAATTCGCAAGGACTCAAACATATCTCAAGTTCGCTTGACGAACACTTTCGCTGGATCTTTGCGTTACCTCTACCTCGCCGACAACCGACTAGAGGATGACGTTTTCAACGAACTTGCAAAGCTGCCCGAACTTCGGGTACTGAACCTGTCCTACAACGAGTTGAACGATGTCCCTCAAGGTCTTATGTCGCGTTGGCCCAATCTGTCGGAGCTGTACTTGTCCGGTAATGAACTCACCTCTCTACCCTCAGATGATCTGCAAGAATCCAGCAATCTGAGGGTGCTGCATATCAATGGCAACCGCTTTCAGGTCCTGCCCGCAGAGCTGTGCAAAGTCACCAAACTTGCCGTTCTGGATGTGGGAAGCAATTCACTGAAATACAATGTTTCGAATTGGCCCTACGACTGGAACTGGAACTTCAACAATAACCTGAAGTACCTGAACTTTTCGGGCAACAAGCGACTCGAAATCAAACCCATGACCCAACATCAATTCAATGCCCTGAGCGGGTCTGGAAACCAAATGGATCTCAGCAGTTTCAACACACTGAATTATCTGCGGATCCTTGGTTTGATGGACGTGACACTTACCATCTCCACAAGCAATGTTCCGGATGAATCTGAAGATCGGAGAGTAAGGACATCAGCCTCGGTCGCGGGCGCGATAACCTATGGCATGGCCGACACCCTTGGCAAGCAAGAACATCTTTCGATTGCCGACATGCTCGTTTCTCCGTTTCGGGGCCAAGAAGCAGAAGTGCTTGTTGGCATGTTTGAAGGCCAGTCACTGACCGGAGGAGGCTCCAAGATCGCGAAATATCTTCATGAGAACTTCAGAATGACGTTTGAGGAAGAGCTGAAGAAGCTGTCACCCACCGATTCAGGGCCGACTGATGCTCTGAGACGCACCTTTTTGTTATTGAACAAGGACATGGCAGCGGCTGCAACCCGATCAATTGATGTGCGCGAACAACGGATGAACAGTGTCCATAGAGGATCCACAGTGGCTCAAGTTCTGAATCAAGATGACATCAACTCGGGAGGCGTTGCTACGATTCTCTATCTCCACAATTCCGACCTTTTTGTGGCAAATGTTGGCGATGCTCAAGCTTTGCTCATCCAAGTGAATGCTCAGTGGAAATGGTTGACTCGCAAGCATGATCCGGCGAACGAACCACGAGAACGAGAAAGAATTCGCGAAGCGGGGGGCTATGTCTCGCGACAGGGCAAATTGAACGATGTTCTGGAAGTGAGTCGGGCTTTTGGGTACTTCCAAATGATGCCATGTGTAATCGCTGCTCCGCACACTATTCAGATTAAGCTGAATGACTCTGACGAGTTAATCATCCTGGCATCTAGAGAGTTCTGGGAGTATGTAACTCCCGACGTGGCAATTGATGTCGCAAGGAGCGAAAAGAACGATCTAATGATAGCGAGCCAACGTCTCAGGGACCTTGCGATGGCATACGGAGCAAAGGACAAGATGATGGTCATGGTACTGGGAATAAGTGATTTACGCAAACGCAACCACAATCGCTTCCGAGGGACAAGTCTGTCCATGGCCAAGGAATTCGGACAAGAGGACAACCAGATCTTCCCAAGTTCGAGGAAAATACGTCGGAAAGGCGAGACGCTAGTCGGCGACTCTCGTCTTGCTCGTATTGATGAACCGGAAGCACCGGTCGGCGAGGTTGCCATTGTTTTCACTGACATCAAGAACTCGACCGCTCTGTGGGAGATCTTGCCAACCGCCATGAGGTCTTCAATCCAAATACACAACGAACTTTTCAGACGACAACTTCGACTGATTGGTGGGTATGAGGTCAAGACTGAAGGAGATGCTTTCATGGTCTCTTTCCCCACCGTGACTTCGGCCTTGCTGTGGTGTTTTTCGTGCCAGAGCCATCTTCTGGAATGCTCCTGGCCGACTGAGATTCTGGACACAGTTCACTGTCAGGAGAGACTGGATTCAGATGGGAATACGATATACAGGGGTCTTTCAGTCAGGATGGGCATTCACTGGGGTAAACCAGTGTGCGAACCGGATCCGATCACAAGAAGAATGGACTACTTTGGGCCAATGGTTAACAGAGCTGCACGCATATCCGCTGTCGCGGACGGAGGTCAGATCTCTGTCAGCACCGACTACATCTCTGAGCTTCATAGAACAATGGAAGCATATGTCGAAGAGGATCGACGAAGCTCCGTCGATTCGCAAGACACGGTAAATGACGATCCCAAAGCGACCTTGATCCGGAAGGAGTTGTCAATGCTCAGCAGTCAGGGATTCGATGTCAAACCGCTGGGTGAAAGAAAGCTCAAGGGCCTTGAGAATCCCGAATCGATCTACTTGATCTATCCACATTCTTTAGCGGGCCGACTCTCTGTCTCACCGCTCGGTGATAAGCCTGCTGAGGGTGGGTCCGCGGAAGCCGTCGAAGGGGACCCGGGGACTCTTGGGAAAGAGTCTGAATTGAGGGAAAACCTCAAGACGGATGACGTTTGGTTGCTCTGGGACTTGGCGCTGCGGCTGGAGATGCTGTGCTCGTGTCTGGAGAGCCCGGAGAAGGCAGCCACTTTGAGAAAGCCAGAGCTGAGTCTGCTGGACCGGATGAAGAACCAGGGTGGAGAGATCACAGATAAAGTCATGTTGAATTTGTTGGAGCATCAAGTGACCAGGATTGAGGTAAGTTTGTTGGCGCTTCTAGACTCCATATTACTTACTCACTCGTACAGTCTTGCACAAACACCCTACAGCTGCGACATTTGATCAAACCCTTCAAGGCTGGAGACAGCCTCGCAGATCATGCGCGACCGATCGGCGAGGTTATGGTGCAGCTCACGGAAGTCCTGACGGAGTTCGCGAACTTCAAGAAGGCTAATCCGGGGTTTGTGACGACGAGAGTTGACGATAGTGCACTCAATGGGTATGTGGCTGCAGCTCGGGAGGGTGTGATGGATCGAATTCAAGACTCACTAGCACGCTGGACGTGACAAAGGAGCTCTGCCAGCAGCTTACAGGAGAAGGCGTAAGCTAAGTAAATTGGGTTGTTGCTGATGGGCCGGCGATGCTGTTCTTCTGCGAGTGATTGAATACGCACTACAAAAAGTGGGAAAGATAGGGGGGGCTAGGTCTGGAAAGAACTCTGTGCTTGGGAAGAAGGATGGTCAGCACACATGTTTAGCCAGGCTGGCTCTGTAAGCGATGGCGTTGCGTGGATTTCTAGCCTTCTGACTGCATTTCTACGGTGGCGTTTCCCTCTTATTACGACGAACGGACGCTTTCACGAAAAAGGGACAGAAGGATGCATATGCAGATGGCACGCTTGTTATAGTGTATTATAGTCCAGTTTGGACTGATAAAGAAGGCAAACATCTGCAAATTTGGTGCTTTCTTCGCGGAACTTGCGTTTGCAACCCGGTGACCCAAGTTCTCGACAGAATGATGGGAACGTGGATCGGAAGCAGAACTCGACGCTGGCGCCGAGACGTTCCCTTTTTGCACCCTGGTACAGCCTGGAGGACTTGCGCCAAGGGGAAAGTAGAGAAGGAGAAACGACGAGTCTGAAATCTGCGCCGCTCCTATCAAATCTACATCAAGCGAGATAATAATTTCCTCTGGAGGAAACTGACGGAGAATAGTAGTTACGGCAACTCGATCATACAACGTGAACAGCGTCACCCTTGCAACTTTCCTTTTTGTCAGCAGTATCTATCTAACGGTACACCTTGGAGTCATCGAAGGTACAGCTAGCGAAAAAGACTGCTGGTGATTTTCTCTGGGCATCGTTGTAATGATCAAATAGCTGTAGGTCACGCAGTTCGAGACTGGGAGAGCAATTGATGATAAGGATAGATGCCGGTTGTCGTTGCGAGAGTCGTACAATTCATGTCCATCTCCATTGCGTGTACGAGAATATCATTGCATTTAGAAGAGTTACTCTTCCCCAGGTCCGTTTACACCTCGTCTCTCTGACCGTGCTGGAGTTGAAATACCGATACCACCGGCTATGTCCCAGTATGAATGCGCTGTGCATGCTTTGGTCCAAATATAAAAATGCTGCATCAAAGAAGAAGTCGAACCCGACATGGGAGAGCAGCTGTAGGCCGTATGCAGGGACGCAAAATATTTCTTTAGTGAGTTGAGTCGGTCGAGGGAAAGCTGTGGAGCTATCCATATTCGTGTTAGCGGCATGCAAGCTTCCATCCCCCATATTGCAACAATTTTCTTTGCGCGAGAAGAGCAATGCTCCATCTTCTGCGCGTGTAAGGATGACTACGGGACCAAAAAGTGTCAAGCGCATTGCTTCTTTAATGAGTATGGCTCTAGAGATGTAGAACTTATCGCTGGTCTCTCGCTAACATATTCTGGTGGGCAGGGTCTTCGCAGACCAGCGGATATGTCTGCTATTCCTGTAGGCAGATCCGAACGCGCAGACATTTTGCATCAGCAGCCGCCGCGACGGTAGACGCAGATTCACCTCCTCCACAGAGCCAATTGACTCCTGAGGAGCCCTCGGCCTCGTCTTCTGCCCAACCCCAGTACACAATCAAAGCTGGCGTCGTCCTTTCAAGACCACCAATCTTGACGCCCGAACCCCATCCTTTCGAGACAGCATATTACCTCTACCAGCGGCGGCTGAACGAACGTTTGGTCCTACCTTTTACCCAATACTTTTACTACAAACGCGGCACCCCTGCATACGAGCATTGGCGATCAAAAAGGCGTGAGCGGGCAGGTGCAGCCGCTCGAGACATCGGCGCGTACAATGCTTACAGCAATGAGGGATGGAATGATGAGGTTCTAACCGGAAATAAAGATGGGAAGCCAGAGGAAATTGCCAAAAGGCTGATCGATGAAGAAGGACGGGCGGCCGAATTTACAACCGAGGGCGGAGATCTTTCTTTAGCTGGATTAAAGCGGACTACACCGGCAGATGAGCAGAATGATCAGAAGAGTCTGGAAAGAAGTCTAAGTCGGACGCTGTATCTGCTGGTCAAAACTAAGACTACTGAGGGCCAAAAAGGGAGTCACTGGGTTTTTCCTGCCACCGCCGTGGTTGAGAAGGAAGGCTTGAAAGAGGTATGACACGTCTCCACGATGTCATGGACGCATTTTGCTAATTCTGGGCTTGCAGGCGGCACAACGCACTCTGGCATCAATTTGTGGCGTAAACATGAATACTTGGTTTGTCGGCAGCCATCCAATTGGACATTTTGTCTACCAATTTCGCAAAGCAGGGAAGACTCCAGCATCCCCAGCTTCGACACCTCCAGCCCCTCCTCCCTCACAAGAGATGACTCTGGCCGGCGAGAAGACTTTCTTCATGAAAGGGCGGATTATGGCAGGCCAAGCGGACATCACGGCAAACGAATTGGGCGTGGAAGATTTCAAATGGTTGGCAAAAGAGGAAGTCCAGAAAGAAGTCAGCCCGCAATATTGGGCTAATGTAAAGAATATGCTTGTGCAACAATAAGGGCGGGATCGAGGATGGCGTTCTGGGAATCTAACGGTGTACAAACAAATGGCATAGCTCGATCCCTGCGAAGCCGATTGGGGCCTGATGCTCGCGATTCAAAAAAAATCGGAGTAAGCTCTTGTTTTGGGAGCCTTTCGCATCATTGATTCTACGACCGCGACAAGCGCGTGGTAAGGATTTGAGTATCCAAACGAAAAGCGACTTCTTTGATCGAGAAGACAAAAACACAGCTCCAGCCACTTTTTGTGTGTCCATCAATCCTCAGACAGTTCAATCACGATTTTGCCAACATGAATGCTCGACCACAGATATTCAAAGGCCTGCCCTGCCTCGTTGAATGGTAACTTCCTATTAATAACTATGCCAAATCTTAGCTGATTGACTTTGATTACTCCATTCATCTGTTCAAAGTTATGACGAGTGGAGCTTTAAGAAAGCAAAGCGACCAACACTTACCCATCAATCAGTAAAACATTCTTCCCAGCTACCATTCCCTTACCCAGACCGAGGCCATTCTAGGCAGTGACGCCGGCACACGGTAAGAGCGCCGCCTCTGCCCAGTCCGGACCTGCAGGAACTCTCACGCACTTTTCCTGATCGAAAGACCACATGGGCCTCCAGAATTCCATCCATCTCCCCACCGAGCAATTCCCTATTCTGCTCCCAGCCTGTGACCGCCAACTGATCAAAAGTCGGCGAAACTCAATCCTCAACCACGAATCTGGTGATGTTCTCGCCGACAGCGATCACGCGGCCCGCGCAGTCTGAGCATGGAATGCCGTTGGAGAGAACTGGCCAGGGGGTTCGTGTTGTGGATGATGTTGTCGTCGCGGTCGTTGAGAGAGACGGCGTGCACTCCGATAAGGAATGACGTAGGCATTAGGGCGGGTATGGGCTTTGTGGTCAACGTGGGTGTCTGTGAAAGTAGAAGAGGAGGAGGATGACGCTGAGTGTCTAGTGGTGCGACGAAATACTCGGCGTGTCTTCGATATGGTCATGTCGGACTAAAAGCTGAGGGAATTTGGAGGTTGATGTCTGGAGACCTTCTAGAGGTTGTGCAAATATCAATGAAATCTCGCTCTTGGAGGAATATAGAAATGATTTGATATGTATGCACTACTTATCGTTGTACCAGTACTTGGTGGGATTCTTCTCCCCATCTGATAACGCATCTTGGCAGGGCGTCTATTACTGGGGACGGGGATCCATGTAGCTCCAACTACTCAAACCAGATATCTGCTACTTGAATGAACTCTATTCGCATACATTGCTACGATGGCTGCCATTGGTAGCTCCAGAAGAATAGGTTTGATAGGAAAAGTAAACGATGAGGGTCCCTACTAACTTGTTGTCTCCAGTTGCAAGCGAAGTCCGGTTCTTTGCAGAGTGTCCCGATGGAGCTAGCGTGATCTTATTGAAGGGCTGGCAAGGCTAGTTCCCCGCTTCAGCCGGATGAATTTTGGTATAAAGCGTGTCGTTTGAGACATTTTTTCCCCAAGCGCTGTCAGAGGCTACGGTCCAGAGAAATATCACTCCAGTTGTCTCAGCTATTGTCGGGGCACTCACATCGTCGAGACGCGTCCTAATACACGTGACAGGGTGGTTCATATTCTCCAACTCCGTCCCCGAGCAAGGATCACTGCCTGGGAAAGCAATATAAACTTCACCGAGAGATCTGAAGGGTCGCGTGACCCAATCCATTCCCACACTTGGCATCGTTATGATGCAGCTGGAGCTGATCCACGAAGAAATCACTATAGGAATCTGACAATACATTCCTGAAACGCTCCCACTAAGCTGCTGTCGTCATGACAAAATTTCGGGGGCTAATCCAAGACCTGACGTCCTTTCTACCCGGCGGGCAGCGCTCAAACAGCCCGAAGACCTCCCTCTCCACCACCCCGACTACAAGCTCAAGCAACATAAACGACTACCAGGAGACGGAATCCTCCGCTCAAGATGCGCAGCCAAACGACCAACGCCTGTGCACCGTCAAGCGAGTCTCTATCAAGGTCGGAGACAGCCGTGGTGGCTCAGTGGTGGGCTTCCTTCACTTACCCGCTGACTACGAAGCTGCGAAAGGCAATGCAACGAACATTACAGCGGCGATTCTGCTCAGCGGGGCGCGTGGCGGCTTAGAGGGTCCATCCTCAATGTACCTTGGCATTGGAGACAAGCTTGCCTCACTGGACCAAGGCATACCGGCCTTGAGACTCGATTACAGGTTTCCGGCTCGGAATAAATATTGTGTCCAGGACGTGTATGCGGCTATGAAGATGTTAGAGAAGGATTATGCGGTGTCGAAGTTCGTGCTGGTTGGGTGGTCCTTCGGCGGTGCGCCGGTGTTTACGGTCGGTGGACCGGAAAAGGGGAGAGTGGTCGGCTGTGCGACGGTGGCGAGTCAAATGGCAGAGGCGGGCGGGATTCAATATCTGAGCCCGAGGCCGGTATTGTTGTTGCATGGCACGGCGGACCAGACGCTGAGTTCGGAGTATTCGGAGAACTTGTATCGAGCGTACGGGCCGGCGGGCGATCGGAGGATTCATCTCTTTGAGGGTGATGATCATGCGTTGACGAGGAATGCGGCGGAGGCGGAGGAGATGCTATGCAAGTTCGTTATGAAGTGTGCTGGAATGGAAATCGAGGGTCTGGAAGACGAGGCCTTTTAGTAAAGGTTGGTCGCTGATGGTGACCGGGTCGCGTTGATGAAGAAGGCCGGAGACTTGAACAAGTTAGATGGTGGAGTGATACGAGTTATAGCTACATCGCTCTGGAGCTATCAGAGAGCGCCTATAAAAACCTATGCAATGGTATTTGCTAAAGAGTAGGGTGCCATCGTATTCTTCCTCAATCTGACCACTGGGGTTTGTGCGGTTTCCATGTCTGTCATAGTTGGTCAGCAGTGTCCGCGCAATTGTCAATCCGTGAATGCTGCCCCTCTATCAACTGCCGGCACTTCCTTTCTACAATCATAATTCTTGCCTTGTCAGGTCAACTACATCGATGATTGAATCAATGTTAACACCTGCTCTAGACCTCGTCAGATCCAGAGCAAAAAGTGTCCGGAGTTAGTGTCTCGGTATGCTGAACATGATCCTCTGGTACCAATCTGGCCCCAGTGCCGACCACGTGTAAATCATATCGCTCTGCCATGCCGTTAATGTCGGGACACCAAGAAGGCAGCTTGGCGGAAGGTGCTGTCCTTGGTAAATGAAATTCGTTGTTCAAGCGTAGACCACCGCGAACTTTCCCGCGGCAGCAATGCCCTCCTAAAGCATAGTAGGTCTTTAAAACCTCACGCTTGACGTAGGAATATGCTCGAATACATGGGGAAGAAAAAAGCTGGGGCCATGCATGCAGCTTCTTCCTTGGTCGGGGAAGGTGCTTGAAGCGCAGTGACATCCCGCATGCAGCGGTGTTCCTCCGGGCTTGAACAAGGGGGTGTCACACCATTTAGCCGCAGCCAAAGGGAGCGCCTGGAAGGAGCAGGCGAGCGGAGCCTTTTGTACACCCGAAGTGGTCGACCGTTGTAACCAGCCCGCGAAGCTTCTAATCCTTGTCCAGCCTCCAATTCCCTTGTGAGAGCCCCCGTGGGGCAATCTACACATTTTTAAGGCGTCCTTACCCCGGATCCTCGTGGGGCTCGTGCTTCTCGGCCGGTTGGAAGGGCCGTCTTCAGATTAGTTCGCGACATGCAACAGCTTCGGAATCGCATTGCAATTAGAACACAGCAGCAATCATGTCTTCGCCGCCAGTACCGTTCCCTACGGCGGATGCGCCAGTGCGGGACCTGAAGCCTAACACAAGCGAGCAGAGCTCCACTCAGCCCTATGATGTCGATCCGTCTTCCACCGTCCCATTTCCTACGACAGACCTTCCCACCGTCTCGCAAGATCAAACTGAATCGCTTCTCAGTCTCCTTCCTAAAACACACCCGGAGCCGACAAGACCCCTTCCATCACCTCCACTTGCCACTGCAACACCAGCTCAGCCGCTCCCTACTAGGTCCGACAGCTTGAGGCATGCGCGAAGGGCGACTTCAGAGAATGACGCAAAATCGTTCCTCTCAAGGGCGCATTCTACGGCCTCGGCCAGTCTCTCTTCTCCCCGATCTGCGCGCCCTCCGATAGCCTCTAGATCAATCTCCGTGTCTGATAGGAGTTCCAATGGAGATACTTTCAGCTCTCTGGGGTCCGCGTCATACTTATCGAGCAAGTCCTCCAAGTCTAGCTTTGCGTGGGACGTGCCTACAAAAAACCAATCCATGAGCGGGAAAAGGAACGTCCAAGAACTAGCTCCAGTAGACGAAAAGAACCTAATTCCGTCAACCTATTCAGATTCCACGGCGCAAGATGCAGGACAACCAGAAATGCCAACTCCGGCAAACATGGACATTCAAACTCAGGACTATGGCGACGAGTCTTTTGAAGAAGAGGCTGGTCCAGCGGATAAAATCATTTATGAGATCATGTCGCACATAAAGCGCATTCCCGATATTGTCGCTGCAGCTCAGGTCAACACCGGGTTTTATGGCGTATTTTGTGATCGCGGAGTGGAGCTAATCAAAAATATCCTTTTGGATACCTCCCCAGCGGCGTGGGAATACATGGAAACTGCGTATGTTACGCCAGAACATCCTTCGTCGTACTTGCGAAATTATCGTCAAGGCGTAAGCTGTTTATCAGCCGTCAGGAAAGCTTTGTTTCTTCGAGGCGAGTCGACCCTCAAGCCGGATACAATGGATGGACTTATGGGCGTGAGTTATGAGAAAGAACAGAAAGTTGAAGCCGCCTTATGGCGGATTTGGACTTTCTGCGAACTGTTTGGTTGTGAGTCCGGCCGTGAAAAAGACAGTCAATCCCAGATGGCCTGGCTCCACAATGGCGCCGAGGCTCGCACAGCCGACAGACCAGGCAGCTTCGGGGTCGGGAATGGAAAGGGCCTCTGCGTCCCCGAGCTGCTCCTCATGGCCGAATTATGGAATGCTCTTGCAACTCTGCTTCAGCAGTCCTTTAGTCTCGCATCCGAAGATCACCGTTATACTCTATTCGCGCAGACTGATGCACAGTATCCAGAAGAACTATACCTCCTGGAATGGGTGTCTTATGTCATGACGTTTGGCCTTGCACCAATTTCGATACTTGCGTCTGGTTCGTTTGAGGAGGCTCAGAATCTAGGGTTCGCCGGTTGGTCGCCACCACGGGAGTTTGGAACACGGCAGGCGTTTCTAAAAGATGCCGTTGCTTCAACGTATCGTCGCCGGCTGCAAGAAGAGGCAGAGGCTAATGCCGCGGCCGCTGGCCTTTCCATGCGAGCCACACATAGGGCGCTCGCAACAACGAAGCGGCGCCCGGTTGCTCGCCCTGCTCCTTCTTCGGAAAGCATCCGGAATCAGCCCGGAGTTGTGCCCAGGAAAACCGTGGGGTCAGGAGCCTTGACGAAGGCCGAGCAGTCAGTGCCACCGCGGACTCCACAAACGCAGGCCCCTCCTATTCCTGAGTATAGCGCGGCTCGCCCACGCCAACCCGATATCCCTCAAAACCCTCCTGGTCGAGGTGGACTTCTTCAGCCACACCAAGGGCCAAGTTATCCCAGGCCCAAAGACGGTATGGTGTCCTTCCTTGAGCCAGAGACACGACCCAGTAGTGCGATCAACAATACCTTATCCCCATACGCTCCACAATCTGCTCCATCGCTTTCCGGTGCATCATCTGAGCGTTCGTATCAGCCCCGGGCTCCATCCTCTCCACCGCTACGTCAATCAGAACGGCAACCACTCCCTCCAAGCTCTCACAAGTATGCAGTGGTCGACCCGGTTGACAAAGCATTAGCTCTACTTGTCAATGAGATGGGCTTCTCTTTAGCAGCCTCCAAGAAGGCGTTGGCAGCTAGTGATGATGGCTCTGGACTCAACACCGACAAAGCCATTGCGCTTCTTCAGGAGAGCATGTCTGCGTCAAGCACCGAAAAGATTCCAGTCAGCAATGCCAAACACTCTACGAAGGCAGTGCCGAGGTTCAGTGGAATGAAATTCAAATTCGGTAGCAAGTCTGCGCAGCAAACAGGTACCGAGGCTTCGCTGCCGCCGTCAGTGATCAAATTGCCCCCGCAGCCTGCCGCACCACAGAAAGCCTTCGGAGAGCTCCGACCGACAAAGAAAGACCGCGCAGCATATGCCAACCTATCGCCCGAGGAGGCAAAGGGAATCAAGACAGACGTTTTCCGGGCCAAAGTCTACAAGGAAGCATTTGGAAACCTGTTCCAGGGAGGCCGGGAGGAGAAGGCCAGAAAGAACTCTGCCTCGACACTTTCTGCATTGGAGATCGGAGGAAGACCCATGTCACCAATAGAGTCTTGGAGTCTAAGAAGCCTGGACGGGGGAGGTATATCTGGCAAGAGAATGGAGGCTTCTACCTCCGGTGGTGGGAAGAGTACGAAGTCGTGATGCTTCAGTACGTAGACTAGACATTGAAAAGAGACACCGCCAGATTTTAAATCCCTTCGCAAGTCCGAATAAAACCCAAAGTCCTGACGAGAGGGTAGATTTTGGTGTCTCAGAGAAGAGAACACCAGACTAGGGACCAACAGGAGCCGAAGGCTGCGCAAGGTGGCTCACCCGGCTTACTCGGAGCCAGATTTGCGCGACAGGCCGTGCGCAGCTTTGACCTAACGGAAAGGAAGATTGTGGAAGAAGGGCCAAGGGGTCAGCATTGCGCATGGCATACAACAACGTCATTCAGTCTGATCTCGACCAAATCCCCTTTCTGGCTTCCGAGATCTGTGACATGGAAAAAGATTCGACTTGCATTTCGGGGCTTCTTTGTTAGTGATGAGAGCACACGAGGCCAATCGACGTCGAGAGGAAGTTCTGCTGATGGTGGTCACGCGAAATGGATAGAAAGACGATTTGGAGAGCTTCTATGGAATGAACACCCTCTGCGGTTCAACGTCAACTTTGGGCGGAACATCTACTTGGTCGATAATGACCACCTAATTGTGTAAGGCGGTGCTTGAGGAACTCTCCAGTCTCCGGATCTCCCGCATTGTAGTCTCACATATAAATACAATTAAGAACAGACTCTTCAAGTACATGACTGGTCAACAACGGTGACCCAGCTTATCCACAGACGCTGGCTTAGCAGTTCACAACCTCTGGAGCCGCAATTACCATCGGGTAGTCTGTGACAGGCAAAAATGTCACGTCCCGTGAAAGATGTGTGTAAAGCAACTTGTGTTTGACTTAGGTGCGAATTTTCGGCTTCAGGAAGCCAGTGGTGTTGTTCTGCCTGGTCAGAAGTCGATGGGATCGAGCGCCAAAAGCGGAGAAAGTGCAAACCCCAGACTTGAAAGTATTCCTTTATTCATGCCGTATGTGGCCGGAGCTTTCTTCGTCTGGTTAATCACGCTAAATGTGTGATCCTCAGAGAGCCAGAAGGGGCTTCATTTATCCTTGGCCCGGTGCGAATCGTTTTGCAACAGCGAGCCATGCGCGTCAAAAGCGCCACCCAGACAGTTTCCTTTGCCATCCACATTATATCGCAAACTTAACATGATCGATCATCTCAGTCCAGACAATAACAAACGTGAGACGTTTGCACCGCCTCCAGAACCGCCGCCTCTGCTTTCAGATGCTCAGATCATTACCTTGGCGACACAAGGCCACCTAATGCTTCCTCTTCCTCCAGATTTGACTGCTGCATATAAAGATCTCTTCAACATTGCTTCAGATTTCTTCTCACAGCCTGATGCGACCAAGTCTGGACTCTATCCCAACGTCGGAGGTCCAGAACTAGGTTACACTCGCATTGTAGCTGAGAAAGAATACCTTACGTTGGGCAACGCATCACATTCTAACACAGAATTGGAAAGGCTTGCCAGTCAGGTGTGGCGGGATACCGCTGCTCTGCTGCATAGGGTGATGGCAGACCTTGCGTACGGATTGGCCTTGCCAGTCGCCGACCAGATATGGGATCCGATCTTGGACGGCTGTCTGGATTTGCCAACTTGCGAAAGAGACGCGACGCCAACAATAATAAGGCTATTCCAATACGAACCAAACTCCGGCCTGGCGGACAAGCACACCGATATCGGCCTCTTGACTCTATGTGTGACTCAAGGTAGTGGGCTGCAGGTGCTGACTTATGAGGGAAATGAGTGGGTGTGGAGAGACGCCCAAGGGCCAACGCTGTTGGTCGGTAGTGCTCTTCAGAAATTGGTCGGGAACAGAGTGCGGGCAGGAGTACATCGAGTTGTGGCAAACCCTGAAGGCCGAAGCAGTGCCATCTTTGCCCTGAGGCCTTCGTTACGCAACCAGATCGACCTGGAGAGGTTCGGCGGAGGGGTTAAGGTTGGAGTGCGGGAGTTCTGGAAGGACGTCAAAAGCGGCAGATACAACGTCAATGCGCCGAAGGACATGAGAGAACAGCAAAAACGAGATATGGAGAAGAGGAAGGGAAAGCAAGTTTGATATTTGTGACATGAATGGCTTTTGGTCCTTGAACTGATTCTGGAGAAGTCGGACACCAGGCCTGCCTAGAACGGCTATGTACAGAGAAGTACCCCAAAGCCGCAATACTACTCAACCAGCCTTCAAGTGAAGGTGACAATCAAATTCAGTTTGCAGTCTCTCCTTGTACAGCTCCTTCCGCGTCCGGCCTGCTCTGCTCATCTGGTAATCTCGGATCTCGCAGACACAATGAGAATGCAATCAGCGGTATGCAAAGACAGATGCCAGTAATGCACAGCAAACGCTGCGTATGCTGGTAGGCGTCGACGATGCCAGTGCGGATGACCGTTCCCACAGGATACGAAGCGATGACCGCAAATGGACTTGCGTACGTCGCACTCGCCAGCGTGCTATTCCCGAAGCCATTCAGATTCTTCTCCAGCCGGCTTGGCAGTACTTGCGTCCATATGGCACCCGAAACAGTATTACCAAGAGCACTACCGACATTATAGCACGCAAGGAAAAGTCCAGTGATTACTGCGAGATGTTCGTGTTGTGTTGCGGCTTGGATTGACGCTTGAGCGGGATATGGAAAGAGACCGCCAGCAAGCCCAAGAACAACCTGTGCCCCAATGACTCCGGACCGACCTGAAGTGCTTGGCGAGCCGCGGTAATGGATCAAGAGGCCGAAAGCCACGAGGAACAGGATTGTGCCAGCGATGATAAATCCTTTGAGCCGACGAACGCGATAGACTACAGCTCCAAGGACGAAGCCCGTGAGAACAGAGCAGAAACTGTATAAGCTCAGTATGCGCGTGGCGCCCAGAATGGAAAAGTCGAATGCAACGATGAGAACGGTGTAGAGGAAGTCTCCCTGGCAGGTCCAAGCGAAGTTGAGCATGACTGCAATTCCCAAGGCACCCCACACTGCTCGGTCTTTTAGTAGATGGAAGGGTACGATGGGATATTTACATCTGCTCTCCCAGATGATCCAGGCTGGTATGCAGCAGATCCCCACAATGAGTGGTGCAATAACATGTGCGGTCCGCCACTGCTCAGACACTCCTCCGGCGATTGTAAATGGAACGAGTATGAGAGCAAAGACGGCGATCAGCAGTATGATACCGACAACATCCAGTTGCCAGAAGAGCTCAACAGCAAGGCCTCGAGCGCCAAGCATCTGATAGGGGGACTTGTGCTTGTCAAGGACCCCGTTCTTCTGCGCCCGTCTCCCAATAATTCCAAGAGCAATGATCAGAGGTAAGGAGCATACGGGGTAGATGATCGCCCACATGCTAATGCCCCATTGCCACGATGCGGTCCGTAAGACGGCTGAAGTAATGTTCCCGGAGATCCAGGTATTGATCAAGAATGGTAGGGTCGGGATGAACGAGAAGAAGAGCCGGGCGCGGAGCGAAGTGATATCTGCAATAATCACCTCTACCAGTAGCAGCACGCATGTGTACCCGATCTGGTACAAGACGGAGCCACCAGCAAAAGTCTGGACATTTTTCGCGGTCGCTTCGATAATGGTGCCGATAGTGTAGAAGAAGACAGACAAAATGATGAGCTCTACCCGGCCAAACACGTCAGCGATTCGGGCAGCGGTTGGTTGTGCGGCTGCTGCGATTACGGAACGAATGACATTGATCGTGGCGAGCAGAGAGTGATTCTCGTATGAAGCGGTAGCCGTCGTCTGTTGTAGCTTGAATTAGCAACTGCGGCTTCAAGGCGGAGATTGTATAAGATCGTGGTCCTTCAGAACTTATAGTAGGATGCTGGTGGCTTCGACTATCACACTATCATCGAGACCGTACCTGATAGGTATACCTGACACTGCTATCCAATCCATAAGCATAGGCGATAAGGAAAACCCCAATGAAAATGAATACTCGATCGAGATTCGTAAACTGAGCCGCGATGGCCTCAATCCGTCGGACGCCCGGACTTTTGCCGCCAAGCAGGAGTGTCTTTTCATTGACGGATGTTTGGGATTCAGACTTTGCACTAGCTTTACTATCGTTGACGTCGGCCATCATACTGGAGGAAATGAATTTCGTGAGACTAAAAGTGATAGATCCCTTGGCCAATACGTCGACAATGGTTCTGGTTAATCCGATGGTCGTTGTGGAAAGCGCCCAAATATCGGCGAACTGCCCGGGCTGGCTCAAGTGTTGAGAAAAAGGTATAGAAGCAATAACATTACGACCGGAGCAAGTCAGCTTCGTGGAAGTATGGGAGACAAATCATTATAGCCCGAACGGATGGTGAAGAACATTTTTGCTACAACTTGTGAGAGTGTGGAGGGAAAAAACGGCATGCTGTACAATGCAACCTAGCACCAACCAATCCTAATCAATTGCGATGTCGTAGACACCAAGAATTGTTGTGTCATACCACCATTCCCCAACAGCACATTTTTGCACAGTTCTAACTCCTTTCAAGACTCCGCCCGTTGACAGTGGGGCGGGAAAAATTGGCTGATTGGATATTATCTTATCAGATCCGCTGTAACATTCGGCCAAAGCCCCGAACTTTTTTCAGCCGCCACATCCAGGATCGCCTCCCCCATAAAGTTGTCCTTGGAATATTGGACTCTCTTCTTTTCGTGCGTCGCTGGAAGCTTTTTCGTGAGGATTTCATACAAGGAAACCCAAAGGTTGCCGAATACTGCAAGACTGGTCCCTACATTATTTTGGCCGAGATATGAATTGTAGAAGACCTTTGAACTGTGAGCACTGATGGTATTCTGGCTTCTTCACCTACATATGTTGGTCGCTTCACACTATTCACTGGCTGAGCCATTCTTGGCCTGAAGGACCAGCTATCGCGACCGGTTTTCAAAGGAAACTAGAAACGAATCAAGCCCGTACCCATTGAATTCCAAAGACATGGAAAAGGGATGGCATAAGAACGAAGCCAATGTCCTGGTAACAGGCATGGGGGTATGCTGCGACCCCACCATAGGCACAAATCTCAAAATAGGACATTGGTGACTCTTCCCTCGCAGCCCTTTGGCAAGTGGCCCGTCAACGCATCCTACGTAATCGCATCCACTCTTCCCCCTGCCATCTCACCCAGCTCCGACAACCCCTTCTCCCGCCTCCGCAAAATCAACCTCATCGTCCACAAACCCGAGATCCGCACCTCATATCACGCCGTGCGCACCGAGGTCCCCAAGTTCTTCGCCGAGCACAAAGACACGGATATCGACCTAGTCTTGCACATGGGAATCGGCTACCCCGAGCACTACACCATCGAGACGCAGTCCTTCCGCGGCGACTACAACCAATCTGCAGACGTCGACGGCCAATATGCGCGCGACCTGTCCGATCTGCCCGGCGGCGAGCATCTCTGGCGCGACGTTTACAAGGCACCAAAGATCCTGAAGACTGCCGTCCAGCCTGTTGGCGAGCTGTGGCGTCGGACGGAAAGTCTGCTGCTCGGGAAAGGCAATACAGTAGATGTGCGGCTAAGCGACGACCCAGGACATTATTTATGTGGGTTCATTTACTATGAAGGTTTAGTGGAGAGGTGGCGACACGGTGAGCAGCGGAATGTGCTGTTTTTGCATGTCAGACCTTGGGTCACGGATGAGGTAGTGCAAGAGGGGAGGGAGGTTGCGCTGGCCGTGATCAGGGCGGCAGTGGAGATGATTGAGAAGCGTAGAGATAACGAGAAGGCGGAAGCCGATGGGCCGGGAAGTTGCTGTGTCGTCAGCTAGGGAGTGGAGTGTCTGATTTCTGGCTGGCCCGGTTGTACTGCCAATGTTACTTGGGGCCCAACGCAATGCAACACTCAGCTAATTATGCTTTCCAGAGTCCCTCAACTACTCGACATCCTCTCCCCCTCCTCCACAAATCTCACTCAAACAACTCGCAGTCTCGCACGGCTTCCCCATGCAGTTCCAGCTCTTGCTCCAACCCCCTCCGCCCACCATTCTTCAGCGCACCTCCAATACGCTCACCAGAAATCTTCTTCTGGCCCTTCAGTGATGTCGAGCAAAGCCCCAGAAGCGATTGTTTCACATAAATATGAGGTACTTGGTAAGTAGTAAGTATGAAGAACGAGAGTGGTCAGCTGGGGAAATGATACCAGATGTGTCCAAACATAAAAAGGCTCGGGAGTAAACCAGAATTCTCAAGAAAGAGACAGGAAAGGCACGGCAGTGAAAAAAATGAGTACATCAAAGAGCCATGCACAGAGAGAAGACGTCACCACTATGCTATAATCCATTAGCGCATGGTCTCGTCGAGGCAGCTTAGCAGCGAGTGCCCTCATATTAGCCTACTCCGCCCTAGGCCGGGGACACACCTTCCGAGTGAGTGAGAGGGAAATGTTGAATGAAATAGTGGTATGAACGTGCTGAAGTATTTACTCGATTATATGGACAACTTACATACAAACCCGTTGTCTATCGCTACTTTGAACAAACCACCCCTGAAAATGTTCACGCCTGCAGGGGTATTTTTGTGTATCTCTCGGATCACAACTCCACGAAATGCTTCTCCCAAAAGTGGTTCCTGGACTCCGTGATTCACCGTAAATCTCATTAGAAATGGAAATGCGTTGTCGCTCTCGTCAATAATTCTCAGGAAGGCCGCTGAAGTCTGGTATCGGGGAGTCGCATTTGAAACTAGGAGCATAAGCTTTCGAAGGCAGTATCCCAGCCTGCAGACCGAGTTTCCAACTCCACTGGACAGCACTCTCGGTAACCCAAGTCCAGTAGTACCAGCCCCATGCTTTCTCAAAACTGTACATTTGCGCCTCTGCGAACATTTGCAGGAATTGCTTGTACGTCGTCGAGTATTGGCTTGGGCTGGCATTTGCATCCGTACATGAACAGGGAGGTGTTGGACATGACGGAGTCAAGACCGAAGATGATGGATCACCGAAATCTAATGTCCCTGCCCACCGAGAGCCGACATTGACGTTGTTCAGGTAGGTCGCACAGTCTGTGTCTGCTTGAGACCATTCACCGTCCGTGAGAGGTCCCCATCTGAGTCAGAGATTAGTTAAAGCATATGAACTAATGATAGGGTGTGACACTTACCCTGTAGAGGGGTTGTTGGACGTGGACATCAAACTAGACCACGATGAGCAAGCCACATTGATTTTGTTCTGGTGCGTCAGGTTCAGCTGTCCGACATTGAATATCTCATACTGATGGGTGTCCATCACCAAACCAGAATCAACATTCTTGAACATCTGATCCCATTGATTCAGAGCCAGGAAGCCATCACCAAACACGATGTGCTGTGTCATGCCGTTCCCGCGTATCATTTCGACAGCCTTGGTATTCCAGTCAATCACCGCTTGAATGGGGATTTCCAGCATTTTCGGCTCGTTGACCAGGCCGTAGAACGCTACGACATTCTTGTATCGATCTTGCGCAAAGAACTGAGAAAGCTGGTTGTGGATGTCCAATGACCTTTGCTCATTTAAGGAACCATCCGGCCCCAAGATCCATCCAATACTGCCCTGCCTTCCGCTGTGATTCCAGCCATTCTGGCTTCCCGGAAGCGAATGTAGATCAAGGTTGACTCGTAATCCGTACTTTCTAGCATACTCGATGCCGCGCAGTAGGTACCGCCAGGCGACCTTTGGAACATATGGATCTCCATCGTAGGTTGTGACAGCCCAGTAAGGGTAAGGTATTCGAACGTGGTCAAGGCCAGCGTTCGCGATATCGCTAAAGTCCTGCTCGGTGATAAATGTCGCGTAATGCTTTTCGATCACTGTTTTAGCGGATGGACCTAGAATGGTGGACAGGGTGTACTCGTCCACAATGTTTTCTGATGCCTGGTATGTATTGAACAGTGATGGTGTGATGAAAGGTTCAATTGACAGCCAGCCCCCGAGGTTTACACCTCGGATCGGAGTTTGTCCATATTTCCATGTCGAGGTCAGCGGTGGAGTGTTCGAGTTAGCGGAAGCAGAATCGTCCCATGAGGTGAACAGACCCATGACTGGGAGTCCACCGACAGTGTCGTTGGTGTATGTCGTGTTGAAGTCGGTGGTATCGTACCAGGTGTAGGGATCTAGAATGGTGTTCTGAGCAGCAGCCGGTATTGTGCTGCGATCCGGTAGATTGGTTCCATTTGCAGCGCCAGAGCTCAGGTTGCTGCTTGATCCCGAGCTTTTCTTATTGCTCAAGACGACTCCGACCGGGATAAGGATGACCAGGAGTAGCACAATGATGCCAATGCCAATCCATAATCTTTTCGAGCTTGACCCATTACTAGCAGTCCTGCGCCTTTGCTCGTAGTCTCGAACATGACCAGCTCCTCCCCGTCGCCGGGCTTGTGCATGTTTCTCATCCCACCTTCCTTCCTCGAGCACCGCGCCACTGACATTTCGATTCTTTTTCCGATGCTTGGTTTGTGCACCTGCCACTGTCCGTACATTTTTGTATTGCTTTTCCTTCCTCTTTCTCTCTGCCTTTTTCTCTTCGGCTGACGCCCTCGCGTTTAACTCGTTGAGCTTCGATAACGAGTCTACGCTCAAGCTATGACTGTGAGTTCCAGCGGAGGCACCGGAATTGTACTTGGCACGATCTTTCGTCGGTGTGCTCCTTACCACACCACTACTTTTTCGCTTCGCGCCACTGTTCCCGCTTTTCTTCTGTGGTGATACAGCTGGCGACTGTTTTGCTTTGTCACGCGATGATCGCTTTGGCGTTCTAGGAGAGCCATTTGCCGTAGGCGCAGGCTTCGCGCCTGGAGGGCGATTGAATGCAGGGCGATAGTCCTCGTAGTCCGCAGCCTCCTCAGGCTCTTCACGATAGTACCGTGGCATACAATTTCAACAATGCAATTGTTTTCATATGGATGGTGGTGTTATTGTCGTGCTTCTTTGGAATGCTGCTGCTTTCCTCACTGCCCAAGCGCGAAGAATGAGTTTGGGTTGCGAGGGGCAACGCTTCGACAAGGGTGGACTCGGTTCGAACTACCTCCTTTCTCATCACAATAACAGCACCAAATATCCAGCAGTAACAGCGGCTTTTGACGCTGTTTTCGGCGTCGTTCCCACAATGCTCGCGGCATATACCTCGGCGACGTGTCTCACAGGCGTTTTACCTCATAGTGCACCTTATACATGGGCGTGCATCTCGCGTATGGGCATGTACTTTATAGGCGTGCGTCTTCCACATAGGCGTGTATCTTATAGGCGTGCATCTCACTTATAGGTATGCATCTCATAGGCTTGCATCCATTCATAGGCGTACATCTTCACTTATAAGCATGCATCCACTCATAGGCGTGCATTTCATAGGGGTGCATCTTATAGGTACACGCCCATGTGTATCAGGCCCCGAAGTTGCTCCGACGCCGAATTTGCTGATACAAACCGAGCTAAAACACATACTCAAAGTTTCTCAAAAGCTTCTACAACAGCTTTTGCAGTGGAGGCCGCGCTAGCAGGATTCTGGCCAGTAACTAAGCGGCCGTCTGTGACATTGAAATCGTCCCAAACCCCGGGGGCGCGCTTATCTAGGGGGAAAAAATTAGGAATGATATATTCCATGTTTATGACGGGGAAGGAAACGACGAGGTTCCCAACTTACATGTGGCTCCAAGCTTGGCTGCAAGTTCCTCCACCATGTCACTGTTCCAGCTCCTTAGCTCCTGCATGATGCCCATGGTGATCTCTGCCTCGGTGGTGAAGCCCGTAATGGTCTTCCCTTTGATAAGCGGCTCGTTCGTCGCCAAGTCCATCACGTTAGCAAAAAGAGCTGGCCCGTGACACACAGATGCCACAATTCCGCCGTTGGCCCAGACTTGTGATGCGATCTTTTGCAAGTTGGTGGCAGTCGGATAATCAATTAGGGCAGCGTGGCCGGCCGAGGCATAGAAGACGCCGTACTTAGAGCCGTCGAGATCGGCAGCTTTGGGCATGTTGTCTAACTTCTTGCGAAATTCGCTGTTGGTATCATTCCATGTTGCCAGGTCGTCACCGTTCAGGAAGTCGGGCTGCTGGGAGAGCCAGTCAGGGGTATAGGTACCCGTCTCGGAGGCGAGGTCGACCTCAAAGCCAGCGGCTCGGAAGACCTTATAGGGGTGTAGGGCCTCACCAATGAAGAGACCGGTGGTTTCCTTGCCCTGAAAAAGCGGGGCATGCGCTGAGGTGATACTGATGAGAGCACGGCGAGGCGGAGGCATGACTGACGCTGTGAAATGAATCTCCAAATAAGACTTAAGTAATCTTATTGGACGAATAGTGTCGGAATTCCAAAAGTATTGGAGAGATTAACGGGAGTATATTGTACTAGGGCCTGAAGAATGAGGCTGCCACATCTGGGAGATTAGATCATCTTTATACAAGACGCAAGTAGTGAATAGACTTGAGATGTCCCTACCGAGCCGATAGCCTAACCGCGTTCAGCATACATTATTAAGGCTTGGCTGGATGACTCATTATTACTCCTAGTCAATAGGCCAATCGTCGAGGCTTCTGGAATTCCTTAACGCATCAAGTTGGAGCCTGTAGTCCCAGAACTCTTATTCTGATTACGTGAGATCTTAAGTTCCAAGGCGGAACGCAAGTCAAAAGCAAAATGGTTGGAGTTGATAACGAGGATTCTTCTTCATACTGGGCCACGATCTGCTTCTCAAATCCCCTATAATGCTTCTACCATCAGAATCTAGTCCAGCGGTCTCAACACGCCGGCCACGCCGGCCGTAGGGTCATGGCCTGGCCGGCCTGGCCGGCGTGCCAGGCCTGCGCTAAGAGTATAGCACTTTCCCTAATTGGGAATGCGGACGTCCAGGAAGCTGAGATGAG
>Ga0335072_10000521_pt1 | contig 74193 bp, 72 predicted proteins | sample Lox_Sample_21_FD_206725 | JGI IMG/M metagenome (GOLD analysis project Ga0335072, IMG submission 206725) | Soil microbial communities from Loxahatchee National Wildlife Refuge, Florida, United States - Lox_Sample_2.1 | ecosystem: Environmental > Terrestrial > Soil > Wetlands | place: USA...
ACGCCAACGACAAGTCGGGAAATCAGCGGCCTGTTCTTGGCACGGGTGACCACGTCTACGAGGCATACCACGATTGGGGCGAACTGCCGGCCTCCATCCAGTACGGCAACACTCACGGGGTGGTCGAAGATTCGCAGGGCAGAATCTACGTGCACCACACCGTCGGATCCACCAGCGAGAGTTCGGACTCGATGGTGGTGTTCGATGCGAAAGGGAAGTTCGTCAAGTCGTGGGGCAAGGAGTTCAAAGGCGGCGCTCACGGCTTGTACATCCGGCGCGAAGGCAGCACCGAATTCCTCTACCTCTGCGACACCAGGCGCGGCCTGGTGGTGAAAGCCACGCTCGACGGCGAAGAGGTCTTCACGCTCGGCTATCCCGACAAGTCGGAAGCATACCGGCCAGATGCCGGCGGTAAGCTCCCCAAGTACAGCCCCACGAATCTCGCCGTGGCGCCCAACGGCGACCTGTACGTGGGCGATGGCTATGGCTCGAGCTACATCAATCAGTACAATTCCAAAGGCGAGTATCTGCGGACCTTCGGCGGCAAGGGCAAGGAAGCCGGCAAGCTCGATTGCCCGCACGGCATCGCAGTCGATATGCGGACCGGTTCACCCATACTGACCGTTGCCGACCGCGCCAACAATCGCATTCAGCGGTTCACGCTCGCGGGCGAGCACTTGGATTTCATCTCCGGCACCAACCTGCCATGCCACTTCAACTATTTCCGCAACGGCGATGTGGTAGTGCCGGATTTAGGCGCGCGTGTGACGCTGATGGACCGTAATAACCAGGTAATCGAGCAGTTGGGTGACGATTCCGCGAGCAAGTGGCAGGACACGCGCAAACTCTCGCGCGACAAATTCACTCCCGGTAAATTCGTCTGCCCGCACAGCGCCTGCTTCGACCACGAAGGCAACATTTTCGTGGTGGAGTGGGTGGAAGTGGGACGCGTCACCAAGTTGAAGAAGGTGGCGTAGAGGGACCAGTAGTTTGCCGCGGTCATCTCCGCAATACGCTGCCGCGCGCTTGAAGTGGAGGGCAAGTTGGGGATGTCGGAGGCGGCGGCGAAGACCATCCGGCCGCGCACATGCCGTCCAGCCGGTCACCGCGGTGCCGAGCGAGTATTCGCCATGGAAAAAACGGCCGCACCCTAGACCAGCATCTTCTGCACCACCTCCCCGCTCACGTCCGTCAAGCGGAAATCGCGACCCATGTGGTGGTACGTCAGCCGCGTGTGTTCGAGACCCAGGCAGTGCAGGATCGTGGCCTGCAAATCATGTACGTGGACTCTATCCTCCACGATGTTCATGCAGAGATCGTCGGTCTTGCCGACGACCTGTCCGCCCTTGATGCCGCCGCCGGCGAGAAACAAGCTGTACGCCAGGGGATGATGATCGCGCCCGGCGTTGTTCACGTCGCGCGGGTCGCGAATTTCCACCATCGGAGTGCGGCCGAACTCCCCGCCCCATACCACCAGCGTGCTGTCGAGCAAGCCGTGCCGCTTGAGATCTTTAATGAGCGCCGCCGTCGGCAGGTCGGCCATATCGCAGTTCTTCTTGAGCTTACGATTGAGGTCGGAGTGGTCGTCCCAGCTCGCATGGGTGAGCATTACAAAACGCACACCGCGTTCCACCATCCGCCGCGCGAGGAGGCAGTTGATAGCGAATTGGGAAGCCGACTTCGGATCGTGAATTCCATACAGGGCCAGCGTCTCCGGCGATTCCTTGGAGAAATCCAGCAGTTCCGGCGCAGCCGCCTGCATGCGGAAACCCAGTTCGTACGACGCAATCCGCGATGCAATTTCGACATCGCCGGTCTGCGCTTGGTGCTCTTCGTTCAAATCCTTGAGCGTGTCCAGCGACGCGCGCTGCATCGGCGTGGTGACGCCGGGCGGGTTTGAAAGGTAGAGTACGGGATCGCCCGAGCTGCGAAAGACCACCCCCTGATACGTCGAGGGCAGAAATCCGCTCGACCAGTTAGCCGTTCCCGCGCTCGTCCCCACGCCCGAACCGAGCACCACGAACCCCGGCAGATTTTGCGATTCGCTGCCCAATCCGTACAGCACCCATGCGCCCATGGTCGGACGCCCCACCTGAATGCTGCCGCCGAAGAGCAGCAGTTGCCCGGGATGGTGGTTGAAGGCGTCGGTGTACATCGAGCGCACCAGGCATAGATCGTCGGCGCACGAGCCGATGTGCGGGATGTAGTCTGAAAATTCGATGCCGCTTTGGCCGTACGGCTGGAAGGTGCGCGGGCTGGCCAGCACGGCTGCGTTGGGCTTGGTGAAGGCCAGCCGCAGGTTCTTGGTCATTTCGGGCGGCAGAGGCTTGCCGTTCCATTTGGCGAGGTCCGGCTTGGGGTCGAAGAGGTCGAGCTGGCTCGGTCCGCCTTCCATGAACATGAAGATGACGTTCTTGGCTTTGGCGGGGAAGTGCGGCTTGCGCGGCGCCAGCGGGTTGACTTCGGCCGCGGCGCGTCCCTCGCGCTCCAGCAACTGCGCCAGCGCGATGATGCCGATTCCTCCGGCGCACTGCTCGAAAAAGCCGCGCCGCGTCTGAATTCTGCGAAACTGCTCGCGATCCATAGTCATTCCCTCGTGATGAATTCGTCCAGGTTGAGCATTACCCGGCTCAACTCCACCCACGCCGCCGCATCGACCTGCGGCAGGCCATCGATGCGGTTCGGAAAGAGAGCCGCCACGGCTTTTTGGTCCTGCCCGAGGTGCTCTTTCGCCTGCGCGAAGTACCGCTCCAGCCGCTCGCGCTCGCGCGTCGAAGGGTCGCGCCCCAGTGTCACCAGGAACGCGTAGTTCAGCCGGTCCGGGAAAGAATCGCCGCCCTCGCGCATCACGCGCAGAGCCAAGCCCTGCGCCGCTTCGAAGAACACCGAGTCGTTCATGAGGTTCAGGGCCTGGAGCGGCGTATCGGTGCGCTCGCGGCGCGTGCAGGAAAGCTCGGCGCTGGGCGCGTCGAAATTCATGAGCTGTGGATAAGGCGACGTGCGCTGGAAATGGATGTACATGCCGCGGCGATAGCGATCGGGGCCGGTGCTCTCCACCCACTTCACCGATCCCGCGTAGGAAAGCTCGGCCACGCCTTTGGGTTGCGGCGGCTTTACGCTTCGCCCTCCGATGCGCAAATCGAGCAATTCCGCGTCCGAAAGCGCTTCGTCGCGAATCAGCTCCGCCGGCAGCCGCAGCGCAGACTGCCGCGCCACCAGCGTGTTATCGGGATCGCGCGCCTCGAGTTCCGGCCGCGCGTTCGACGACTGGCGGTACGCCGCCGAGGTCACGATGGTCCGGATCACCTGCTTCATGCTCCAGCCGCGCGCCACGAACTCCGATGCCAGCCAGTCGAGCAGTTGCGGATTGGCGGGCCGGTCGCCTTGCGTGCCGAAATCCTCCGACGTGTGAACGATGCCGCGGCCGAACAATTCCTGCCAGAAGCGGTTCACGGCCACGCGCGCGGTAAGCGGGTTGTCGGGCTCTACGAGCCAGCGCGCCATGCGGAGCCGCGGGGGCTCCGGTCCGCCGGGCAGCGGAGGCAATACCGCGAGCGTGTCCGGATGCACCTCCGCGCCGTGCTCGCGCCAATCGCCCTTGATGTGCACGTACGTCTGGCGCGGCGTATCGCTTTCCATCAGCACTGGCGCGTAACTGATCTGCGGCGCCGAAGCGCGTAGTTCGTTAAGCCTGGTGCGCAGTTCGCCCAGCTTTAGGCTTTCACAATATGTTTTGGGGAAGAGATTGCCGCAAGAGCCGATCAGTGTGTCCGTCATCGCCGTCCGCTGCACTTCGCTGCGTCTGGCGGGGTCGGTGTAGAGTACCTTTTTGGCGTTATCGACGGTGTGGGTGAACTCGCCATAGGCGAAATCCCAATCTTCATGCTCGCCTTTATGCTCGTTGGCGTAGCGCAGCTTGTTTTCCCAATCGGCCTGCACTTCGGGAATCTTGTATTCGTCGAGCAGTTGCTGCCGCTTCCGCTCGTATTCCGGCCGCGCCTCCATCCATGGGCCGATTTCGCCGGCGAGCGGCGCGGGAACGTCCACCTCGTCTTCGGTATTGAAGAAAGCCGCGAGCTGGTAAAACTCCTTTTGGCTGATTGGATCGTATTTGTGGTCGTGGCACTGCGCGCATCCGACGGTGAGCCCCAGCCAGACCGTCCCCAAGGTCGCCGCGCGGTCGAGCACCTGCTCATCGCGGAACTGCTCGGGGTCCGTGCCACCCTCGCGATTCGTGAGGGTATTGCGATTGAATCCGGTGGCCACCAGCATTGCCTGGTTGCGATGCGGCAGCAGGTCGCCTGCAAGTTGCTCGATCGTGAACTCGTCGAAGGGCAGGTCGCGATTGAACGCCTCGATCACCCACTGGCGATAACGCCACGCCCAGGGGCGTGTGCGGTCTTTTTCATAGCCGTCGCTATCGGCATAGCGCGCCAGGTCGAGCCAGTAGCGGCCCCATTTTTCGCCATAATGGGGCGAGGCAAGCAGCCGGTCCACGGCGCGCTCGTAGGCATCGGAGCGATTGTCGCGAATGAAATCGCGCACTTCCTCTGGCGAGGGCGGAAGTCCGGTGAGGTCCAGACTCAGGCGGCGGATGAGGGTCGCTTTCGTTGCTTCCGGCGACGGTGCAATGCCTTCCGATTCCAGCTTGGCCAGTACAAAATCGTCGATCGCATTGCGCGGCCAGGCGCGATCGCTTACAGCAGGCAATTCGGGCCGCACGATTTTCTGGAATGCCCAATGGGAAGGCCGTGGCGCCGCAATGGGCGCCGGGCCATCGAGCCATTCCACGCCCTGGTCGATCCAGGCTCGCAGGAGTCCGACTTCCGCCGCGGTCAGGCGCGTGCCCGCCGGCGGCATCACCTTCTTGTCTGGCGACGCATTGGCCACCAGCAGGATCAGGCGGCTGCCGGCGCTATTGCCCGGAACAATCACCGCGCCCGATTTGCCGCCCTTGAGCGCGGCGGACTTCTGATCGAGCCGTAAGCCGCTCATTGCCTGCCGCGGACCGTGGCACATGTAGCAGTGGTTCTCGAGCAGCGGTGCGATATCCCGCGAGTAATCGACTTTCACCGCGGCGGCCGGAGGCAAATCGTCCGCCGCCAGCAACAGGGGAATCAACGAGGCCCAGGACAGCGCCCGCACGCACCCTCGTAACATTTCTAAATTATATGCCCGCCGTCCACCGAATTCTGTGGCGGTGCAGCGGATCTCCAGATTCACGGTCGTTCCGACACCGGCGGCAACGCGAGTTCGGGGCGCAAAATAATCCTTGACTTGTATTAGTGAACTAGTACATTATGGATTTGGATGAATAACAACCGATCCCCATCCCGCAAAAACTTTGAGTTCCGGTTGGATCCCGCCAGCGGCGTCCCGGTTTACCGGCAACTCATCGATCAAATTACCGGGGGAATGGCGGCGGGCGCTCTGGCTGCCGGGCATCAGTTGCCCACGGTGCGGCAAGTGGCGGTGGATCTTTCGATCAATCCGAACACGGTGGCAAGGGCTTACCGCGAGCTGGAAATTCGCGGCGTGCTGGAAACCCAACAGGGCACCGGTACTTTCATCAGCCACCAGAACGTGAAGCGCGACGACCTGGAGCGCGAGCGTCAACTCGCCCAACTCGTGGCGGATTTCGTGGCGCGAGCCGGCGCTTCGGGCTTCACCATAGAAGACTTGCTGGAGCAACTTGGCGAACGGCAAAACGGCACCGAGAAGACAAGGAGATGAACAGATGTGGCCGGATCAGAACCAACTGCGTTTGAGCAGTGTCGGAGTATCGTTGTTTGTGTTTTTCCTCGCGGCCGGCGCGGTCGCCAGCGCCACCACGCACCTCCAGGCGCCGGTGATCGCGGGAGCGCTCGTGGGCCTGTATTTTCTTTTTTCCATCCGCATCGCGGACCAGTGGGAAAAGGTAGCGGTGCTGCGCTTCGGACGCTTCACCGGCTTGCGCGGGCCGGGCGTTTTCCACATGGTCCCGATCGTCGATCGCTTGAGCCGGTTCGTCGATCAGCGCGTGCGCGTGGCCAACGTCTCGGCCGAATCGACGCTCACGCGCGACACCGTGCCCGTGAACGTGGACGCCATTGTCTTCTGGATGGTCTGGAATCCGGAAAAGGCAATCCTCGAAGTGCAGGACTTTTCCCAGGCCATCAACCTGAGCGCACAGACCGCGTTGCGCGAGTCCATCGGCCGGCACGAACTGCACCAGATGGTGGCCGAGCGCGAAATGCTCGGCAAGGAGCTCCAACGCATTCTCGACGAGAAAACCACAGCATGGGGCATAACCGTGCAGTCGGTCGAAATTCGCGATGTGCAGATTCCGCAGGCGCTCCAGGACGCCATGTCGCGCGAGGCGCAGGCGGAACGCGAGCGGCGCGCTCGCACCATCCTGGGTCTGGCCGAAACCGAGATCGCCGAAAAGTTCGGAAAGGCGGCGCTCACCTACCAGGACAACCCCGTGGCGCTCCATCTGCGCGCCATGAACATGCTCTACGAGGCCATCAAGGAACGCGGCTCGATGGTGATTGTGCCGTCGTCCGCGGTGGAAACCATGGGGCTCGGCGGTTCGCTGGCCACGGCCGCGCTCGCCGGAGTAAAGCCGGCGCCAGCGTAAATGCCGGCGTTTCGAGTGGCCGGTTGCGATTACCGAAATAGATCGGCCACCCGCAACGCGAGCTTGCCGGCATCGACGTCGGTTCGATTGCAGAGCACCACGATGGTCAGCTTCTCGCCGGTGAACCGCTCGATAACCGTGCTGAATCCCCGGGTGCTGCCCGAGTGCCACATACGCGGCCGTCCGTTGTAGGGGTCGAGAAACCAGCCGAAGCCGTACGCCACCGGCTTTCCCGGATTGAGATTGTCGCCGCCCGGCACGGAAGGCCAGTGTGTCTGCGAGCCATCCGCCAGCCGGACCGGCGTCAGCGCCGGCGTCATCTCACTTTCCGGCAGGAGCGTGTGCTTCTCCAGCGCTTCGTCCCACTTGGCGAGATCTTCCAGGTTCGAGTAAACCCCGCCATCGCCCAGCGTGGCCGACGTGGAACTCTGATCGGTTTCCGCAAAACTCTCGCCTCGCTTGGTGTGCCCGAACGCGCGATTGGGCACCTCGTTTTTTCCGTTGATGTACGCCAGCGTATGGTCCATGTGCAGGGGCGCGAAGATCCGGCGGTGCAGGAAGTCGCCGAACGGCATGCCCGATACCTTCGCCACGATCAGCCCGAGCACCACGTATCCCGAGTTGCTGTAATCCCAACTCGTTCCCGCCGCGAATTTCGGCTGGCTCTGGTTCTCCAGCAGCGCCAGCACTTCGTCATCCCGAATCTGGTGCGTCTCGCTCCACGGGCTGCCCCCCATCAGGTCCTCATAGTCCGGCAGGCCTCCGGTGTGCGTCAGCAGATGCCGCACCGTGATGGCGCGGCCATACTCCGGAAACCCCGGGAAAATTTCGGTCAGCGGATCGTCATAGCGCAGCTTGCCGTCGTGTACCAGCAGCATGATCGCGATGGCGGTGAACTGCTTGGTGAACGACGCCAGGCGGAAATCGGTGTTCGCGCCGATCGGCGCCAGCGTCCGCAGATCGCGCACCCCGTACCCGCGCTCGAACACGGTTTTCCCATCCTGGCGCACCAGCACCGCGCATCCCGGCGACTTCGCGCCCGCCAGCGGGGAGAAAATGGCGTCGATGCGCGACAGGTCTGCCCCCGTCGCACCTCCAGCGGCAATCAAAAAGCCGGCTAAAATTCGCAGCCTCACCATACGGCATTGTACTGGACCTGCGTTATCCTCGTGAGGAAAGGATACCCAGTGAAAACATCCCTCATCATCGCGGCGCTCGTCGCTGCTGCTGCCGCTCTAGCCGCAACCAAGCCGGGACTCACCGAGTCGGCAACCATCGCCGGCAAGAACATTTCGATCAAGTACTCTTCACCCGCGGTAAACGGACGCGAAGGCAAGCTGTTCGGCAAGGATGGCCGCATCGGCCAGGACCCGAATTATCCCGTGTGGCGGGCCGGCGCAAATGAAGCCACCGCCCTCCATACCGACGCCGACCTCGATCTCGGCGGCCTCAACGTTCCCAAGGGCGACTACACCCTGTTCGTCGATCTCGCCAATCCGGCCAGTTGGGAACTCATCGTCAACAAGCAGACCGGGCAGCCGGGGCTGGAGTATCACAAGGATCAGGACCTCGGCCGCGTCAAAATGAAGATGGCCAAACCGAAATCGATGGTGGAGCAGCTCAAGTACACCATCACGCCGCTCGGCGGAAATAAGGGCAAGCTCGAACTGGCCTGGGAAGACGTGGACGCCTCCGTCAATTTCAGCGTGAAGTAGCGCCATGCCGGAATCGCGCAGGCAGTTTCTGGGCGGCGTGCCGGTAGCACTGATCGCTGCTGCCGCAGCGTGCCGGAAAAGCACGCCAGTGGCATCCGAACCTACCGCCGGTACGCCGCCCGCGTTCGGCACCGCGCCCGAGGCCGGTCCGCCGGTTTCCACCGCGGCGTTCGCCGAGGCCGAAAAGCTCGTGCAATTCGAGATGACGCCGGCTGATCGAAAGATGGCCGCCGAAAGTTGGCGCCGCACGCTGGCGCCAGTCTACGAGCGCCGCGCCGGTCCCAAGAAAGTTACGATCGAAGAGTCCGTCGCACCGGCCACGCTCTGGGACCCGGTGCTGCCTGGTGTTTCCAGTGGACCTGATCGCGACCGCTTCATTCGCTCCAAAATCGATTCCGGTCCGCTCCCCGCCACGGATGCCGATATCGCCTTCGCCCCGCTGGCACACCTTTCGCGCTGGATTGAAACGCGCCAACTCACCTCCGAGCGCCTCACCAACATTTATCTCGACCGTCTCCAGCGCTTCGACCCCAAGCTGCGCTGCGTGATCACGTTGACGCGCGAAGTGGCGCTACAGCAGGCGAAATCCGCCGATGCCGAAATCGCCGCCGGCAAGTACCGCAGTCCACTGCATGGCGTTCCATTTGGCGTCAAAGACCTTCTCGACACCGCCGGCATCGCCACCACCTGGGGCGCCGAACCGTATCGCAATCGCGTCCCGTCCGCGGATGCCGCCGTGGTAGCGCGCCTGCGCAACGCGGGCGCGGTGCTGGTCGCCAAGCTAAGCCTCGGCGCGCTGGCGCTCAACGACATCTGGTTCGGCGGCCAGACCATGAACCCGTGGTTGCTCGAAGAAGGCGCGTCGGGGTCGAGCGCCGGGCCGGGCGCCGCCACCGCCGCGGGACTGGTGGGATTCTCCATCGGCAGCGAGACCGGCGGCAGCATCGTCTCGCCGAGCATGCGCTGCGGCATTACCGGCTTGCGCCCCACCTTCGGCCGTGTGCCCCGCACGGGAGCCATGACGCTCTGCTGGTCGCTCGACAAACTCGGGCCGATGACCCGCGGCGTGGAAGACGGCCTGCTTGTGCTGCAGGCGATTTCCGGCCCCGATGCGGGTGACCTCGGCAGCGTGGCGAGCCATCTCGATTTCGATGCCGCCGCGCCCGTCGCCGGGCTGCGCGTGGGATATTTTCCCGCGTGGATGAAAGAAGCTCCCGCCACCGATGTGGACCGCGCCGCGCTCGAAACCTGTAAGAAGGTCGGCCTCGTCCCCGTCGAAGTTTTACTGCCCGATTGGTCTTACGACTCGCTCCAGTTGATTCTCTTTGCCGAGGCCGCGGCTTCTTTCGAAGACCTCACGCTCTCCGGCGGGCTGGCGCAACTCAAGGCACAGGTGCCCGACGCCTGGCCGAACCTCTTCCGCCAGGCGCGCTTCCTCTCGGCCGTCGATTTCGTGCAGGCCGACCGCCTGCGCCGCAAAGTGGCGCAGGAGATGGCGCGTATCTTTTCGCAAGTCGACCTGCTGCTGGTGCCCTCGCTGCGCGACGAAATGCTCACGCTGAGTAATTTCACCGGCCATCCGTCGCTGACCTTGCGCGCCGGCTTCGTCGAAGTCTCGGAAGCGCGCAGCGATTGGGCGCCCGATCCTGCGCATCCGCTGCCGAAATTCTCCCCGCCACGCCGCGTACCGCATGGCGTCACGCTGCTCGGGCGCTTGTTCGAAGAAGGCACAGTAGGGCGCGCCGGCATGGCGCTGGAACGCGAGTTCAATGTCGCTCACGAACGTCCGCCCGGATTCTAAGGCCGCCGGATCGCCTCCACCGCCTTGGCGAATTCCGTTGGCGAATGCACGAGGAGGGTCTTGCCTTTCAGTCGCGACACCAGCAAGTCGATCGGGTCGGAGACTTCCGGGTTGGTCAGCTCATCAGGTTGCCAATCGGGCGTCTGCCTGATGCCGGACTGCCTGTTGAGGCTGAAGTTGTCCGGCGCGCCGTAGTCGATCGGCTCTGCCGTAAGCCGGTATTGTTGATAGAAAAATCGCGGCCGGGAACCCTTCTCATCTTCGAGGAAATGGACCCGGCATCTTGTCCAGAGGCCCAACCCGCGGCCCTAGAAACAGCACGATATCGGTTGGTTCCTGCGAGCGAAACTCGCCCTTCACCAGCAACCCCCACTTGCTCTGCATTACATACCCGGCTTGAAATCGCAAGCTGAAATTGAGCTCGGCCTTCGAGGAATCCACGTCGCATCGGAAGGCATTTTCGTCCGGCGTTGTTTGGAGGAGCTTCTGCACGGTGGGAATTTCACCCGGCGAAGCGACGGTCTGTGCGGAGGCTGCCCAGGCGGACAACACCGCGATCACAAGCTGGCGCATCGGCTTGAGCTGATTCTAGCCCCGGCCGCCACTTACCGCTTCATGGATCGGTACCGTCGAATCAGGCTATTCGTCGAGCTGTCGTGCGCGAGCGCCGTTTCGGTCCCGCTCTCCAGTTCCGGCACGATTTTCTGCGCCAGCACCTTCCCCAACTCCACACCCCACTGATCGAACGAATTGATCTGCCACACCGTACCCTGCACGAAAACCGAGTGCTCGTACAGCGCCACCAGTTTGCCCAGTATCTCCGGCGTTAGCTTGGCGGCGAGAATGGTATTGGTCGGCCGGTTGCCTTCGAACACGCGGTGCGGCGCCAGCCAGTCCGGCGTTTTCTCGGCCTTCACCTGCTCGACTGTCTTGCCAAAAGCCAGCGCCTCCGTCTGCGCGAACACATTCGCCATCAGCAGATCGTGGTGCCGTCCCAGCGGATTAAGCGTCTCCGCGAAGGCCAGAAAATCGCACGGAATCAGCCGCGTCCCCTGGTGGATCAACTGGTAGAACGAATGCTGGCCGTTGGTCCCCGGCTCGCCCCAGTAAATCGGGCCGGTTTGGTAGTTCACCGTCGCGCCGTCGAGTGTTACGTGCTTGCCGTTGCTCTCCATGGTAAGCTGCTGGAGATACGCCGGGAAGCGCTTCAGATATTGCTCGTACGGCAGCACCGCCACCGTCTCGGCGCCGAAAAAGTCGGCATACCAGACGCCCAGCATGCCCATCAGCACCGGCAGATTGCGCTCGAAAGGCGTGGCGCGGAAATGCTCGTCCATCTGGTGGAAGCCGTCGAGCATCGCGCGATAATTCTCCGGCCCGATCGCCAGCATCGTCGAAAGACCGATCGCCGACTCCATGGAATACCGCCCGCCAACCCAATCCCAGAAGCCGAACATGTTGTCCGTATCGATGCCAAACTCCGCCACCCCCTTGGCGTTCGTCGATACCGCCACGAAGTGTTTCGCCACCGATTTCGGGTCGCCGCCGAGCGCACGCACCGACCACTCGCGCGCTGTGTGCGCGTTGGTCATCGTCTCCAGCGTGGTGAACGTCTTCGAGGAAATGATGAACAGCGTTTCAGCCGCGTCCAGATTCTGCACCGCTTCCGCGAAATCCGTGCCGTCCACATTCGAAACGAAGCGGAATGTCATTTCGCGATCGCTATAATGCCGCAGTGCTTCGTACGCCATCACCGGACCAAGGTCGGACCCGCCGATCCCAACATTGATCACGTTGCGAATCCGCTTGCCCGTAGCGCCTTTCCACGCGCCGCTGCGCACGCGCCCGGAAAACGCCGCCATCTTGTCGAGTACGGCGTGTACCTCGGGTACGACATTCACGCCATCCACCAGGATGGTCGCGTCTGCAGGCGCGCGCAGCGCTACGTGCAGCACCGCGCGCTTCTCCGTGACATTGATCTTGTCGCCGCGGAACATCGCGTCCATTCGCTGCCGCAGCCCGGATTCCTCGGCGAGCGCCATCAGCAGCTTCAACGTTTCATCGGTGATGCGGTTCTTGGAGTAATCGAGAAAGATTCCCGAGCCCTCGGCAATCAATCGCTCGCCGCGCTTCGGGTCCTCCGCGAAAAGATCGCGCAGGTGCAATCCGCGAATCTTCTGATAATGTCCTTCGAGCGCCTTCCACGCTGTCCGCTTCGTGAGCGGCGCTACGGTTTCGCCCGTAACGCCGGAAGTGGTCGCCATATCGATTCCTTTCGGGTTGGTTTAATGCGCCACGGCGGTCTTGAGTGCGGCGCTCTTGGTGACAATTACCTGCAGCAGCTCATTCCACGACTGCACGAACGATTTCGCGCCGTCGTCCTGCAACTGCGCGGCCAGCGCGTCGATATCGATCCCCGCGCGCACAAATTTTGCCAGCATCGATTCGCATTCGCCTCCATCGGTCGCCATCGAAGCGCCGATATTGCCGTGATCGTGGAGAGCTTTCAGCGTGTTTTCCGGCATCGTATTCACTGTAAATGGCGATGCCAGCGCTTCGATGTACAGAACGTCGGAAGCCTTCGGATCTTTCGTGCCCGTGCTGGCCCACAGCAGCCGTTGCGGGCGCGCTCCGAAATTGAACGCGCGCTGCCACTGCGCCGATCCGAGCAGCGAGCGATACGCCTTGTAAATCCGTCCGGCGACCGCGATGCCCAGCTTGTTTTTCAGATCCTCCGGCACCTTCGACGCCACCGCGCCATCCCAACGGCTGATAAATACCGACGCCACCGATGCCACCACGGGATTCAGCCCCGCTTCAATTCGCCGCTCGACCCCGCGCATGTATGCCTCTGCGGCGGCCACGTATTGATTGGCCGAGAACAGCAGCGTCACGTTTACCGGTACGCCCGCGAAAATGGCTTCCTCGATTGCCGGCAGACCTTCCTTGGTGCCGGGTATTTTTATGAACACATTCGGCTCACCGGCACGCGCGTGCAGATCTTTGGCGGCCGCCAGCGTGCTCGCGGTATCGTACGCCAGCAGCGGCGACACTTCGAGCGAAACGAACCCGTCCACGCCGTCGGTCCGATCGTGAACCTTGCGGAAAAGCTGGGCGGCTCGGGAAAGATCCTCCACCGCGAGTTCGAAGAAAAGATCCTCGCCCGATTTCCCGGACTTCACTTTTTGGAGAATCGCCGAGTCGTAGTCTGCGCTATTTTTGATGGCGTGATCGAAAATCGTGGGATTCGATGTAAGCCCCGTCACCGAGAGCTCGTCTATGTAATGCGCGAGCGTGCCGCTGTCCAGCATCTTGCGCGTGATGTTGTCGAGCCAGATACTCTGGCCCAGGTCGTGTAATGCCTTGGTAGCTTTCATCAAATCCATCCCTCCTCGTCTTCTTAATTGTATGGAGTTTTCGCGCGGCCCGAAAGGTTCGAAATATATGTGAGGCCGCGCACGCTGTATTATCGCACCGCGAGTGAATTCAAAAACTCCCGGGCCACCTGAGGGACAGGCCGGTGCAGGCCCTCCACCTGCTGATTGAGCCGCCGCATCGTTTCTGTCGTCAACCGGCCCGATAGTTGCTCCATCGCCGCCCGCAAAGCCGGATACCGCTCCAGCGTCTCTTCCCGCGCCACCACGGCGCAGTCGTATGGCGGAAAATAATGCCGGTCGTCGCGGAGAATCGCCACGTCGCGCACCGCCGCCTGCCCGTCGGTGGAATTGGCCGCGATCATGTCCACTTTGCGGCCGTCGAGTGCCGTATAAAGCAGGCCGAGATCCATCGTCACCGGCTGGCCGTCGAGCCGCAAATCGTACGCCTTCATCAATCCCGGAAGGCCGTCGGCGCGATTCTGAAATTCCGCGCCGACTCCCAGGCGCCATGCCTGAGCCTGCGCCGCGTCGGAAAGCGTCGCCAGATGTTCGGAACGTGCCTTCTCACCACGCACGATCATGGCAAAGGTATTGTTAAACCCCAGCGGAGAAAGCCAATCGAGCTTCCAGCGCTTGCGATACGCCTCGCGCACCTGGTTCAGAACCGCGGCCGAATCCTTTTCCGGCGCCCGTTTCAAAACCGCCGTCAACGCCGTGCCCGTGTATTCCGGGTAAAGATCGATCGATCCGCGCACGAGCGCTTCGTGCACCAGGAGCGTGCCTCCCAGATTGAGATAGCGTTCCACGGGAACGTGCATCTGCCGCTCGATCTGCTGCGCCAGGATCTCGCCCAGAATCACCTGCTCGGTGAAATTCTTCGACCCCACCACGATCGTCCGCTGCCCTCCGCACGAAGCCAGCAGGAGCGCGCTCAGGCAGGCGACAGTTTTCGCTCGATCCATTCCAGCCCTTCATCCGCCGCCAGCGCCATCGCCGCGGCCGGCAGCGCTCCTGCCAGCAGCGCCTGCTTATCCATCATGGCAATGCCGCGTACCAGGAACACGCCCAACCCTCCCGCCCCGATGAACGCCGCGATAGTGGCCGTCCCGATGGTGGTCACAGTCGCAATCCGAAGTCCCCCCACAATCGAAGGCGCCGCCAGCGGCAACTCCACCTGCCACAGAATCTGCCGCGGCGTCATCCCCATGGCCAGCGCCGATTCGCGCACGGCCGGGTCTACCCCGAGGATGCCGGTAAGCGTGTTGCGCACGATCGGGAGGAGCGCGTAAAGCGTCAGTGCCACAATCGCGGTGTGTTCCCCGATGCCGATGAACGGCAGCAGAAAGCCGAACAGCGCCAGGCTCGGAACGGTCTGCGCGACGTTGGTGAATCCCAGCACCCACCGCCGGGCTGATGGCCGCCGCGCCAGCATCACCGCGGCCGGAAGCGACATCGCCGCGGCTATTGAGATCGTGATGCCCACCAGCCGCAAATGTTGGAGCGAGAGCGAAACTATCTCCGACCACAGGCTGGGGTTCAATTTGCTCTCCCGTTGTCTGCCAGGCTGGCGAGAAACGCGCGCGCTTCGGGAATTCGCGCCGCCAGAAAGTCGGCCGGTGTGGCAGTCAATTCGACCGACCCATCGTGAAGCAGCGCGATCCGCGACGCCAGCAGCAGCGCTTCTCGCACGTCGTGCGTCACGAACAGCGCCGTCTTCCGCACGGTGCGGCGCAGGGCGAGAAACTCCCGCTGCAATTCGTACCGCGTGATCGGATCAAGCGACGCGAATGGCTCATCGAACAGCAGCAGCGGCGGATCGGCGCCCAATGCCCGTGCAATCCCCACGCGCTGCCGTTGCCCGCCCGAAAGCTCGCGCGGGTACCGGTGGCGAAACTCCGCGGGTGGCAATCCCACAGTATCGAGCAGTGTTTCCACGCGCGCCGTCACTCGCTCCGGCTCCCATTTCGCGAGCCGGGGCACCAGCCCGACATTGGCTTCGACGGTCCAGTGTGGGAACAGCCCGGCGTCCTGGATGACATACCCCATCCGGCGGCGCATGGCGACCTGGTCCCATTCCGCCGTCGCGCGCCCTTCGAATCGGATCTCGCCTGAAGACGCCGGCACGAGTCCGTTCACCGTTTTGAGCAGCGTCGTTTTTCCCGATCCGCTGCGCCCGAGCAGAACGACCGTCTCGCCCTCCTCGACGCTAAGGTTGATGCGGCGCAGGACCGGCCGCCCGCCGAGTTCGCACGAGAGATCGCGGATTTCGAGGATGGGGGAAGGCACGGTCAGCGTCATTGTACAACTTGCTTGCCAGGGTCGCGCGGCTTTCGGAAGAGCCGTAAGAGCTCGCCCCGAATTGCACCGCCAAAAGCGGACCGGCAGGGTGCAGTCTCCAGGAATGCCTTTTTGGTCGGTATCGGATTCGGTTGCCGCGGTATTTTTCTTTGTTCCCCGCTCACCGCGATCGCTAACCAAAGAGAGCTTGGATCCCGGCGATTTCTTCGCGATAGTTGAGCAAATGGCAAAACGCGAATATTTGGGTGAGTTCGAGTTGATGGTGATGTTAGCCCTCCTACGCCTCGGTCACCGGGGCTATGGCGTCGAGGTTTCCCGGGAGATCGAGCGACGATGTCGCCGGGGAGTTTTAGTGGGCAGCCTTTACGCGACGTTAGAAAGACTGGAATCGTCAGGTCTGGTCAGTTCCGCGCTTGGAGAGTCCACACCCGAGCGTGGCGGGCGGGCCAAACGATACTTCCAGGTTACGGCTGAAGGGCTGGCCAAGGTTCGAGACTCTCAGAGGGCCTTGTGTAACATGTGGGACGGGCTCTCGCTCGAGGCCGTGCGATGAGGGCGTTAAAACCGCCGGCCCTGGCGAACTGGTTACTGGCCGCGACCGTGTCCAACGCTTGGAGCGACTCGCTCGCGGGCGATCTGTTCGAGGAGTACCACCGGCGCGGATCCACAACCTGGTATTGGCGTCAGGTCTTGGCGATCGTCGGACAGGGGGTCCTGAGGGATGTCAGGAACCACTGGCCACTGGCGATTCGGACGCTGGCGGTGGCGTTGGGGTCCATGGTCATCCTGCAGAGGCTGCACCTTGCAACTCGGCTTTTGCGTGGCACGCCCAATATCGTCGGCCCCGTGCCTTATCTTCTAATCGAGGCGGCGTTGGAACCGTTTCTAATCTGTGCGCCCGCCGGTTTGGCCGTCGCTCTGACTCACAGAAGGAATCCGGCAACGATGGTCTTGGTGTATGCGCTGGCCCTTTCGATCTTTCTCCTCTGTGTCTGCGCAGAACGTGCTCAGTGGACTTTGGCATGTGCCCTTTACTGCGAGTCGGCGATCTTTGCTGTGGCGGGAGCCTTGACCGGGGGGCTTGGATGCGCGAGGGCTCTACTGCCACGCGACTGAGCATTGGGCCAAACGGCAGTCGAGCTGGCATGGGCAGAACTCCGTCGCTTCCAACCCAGTGGTGCGCGCCCGAGGCGCGAACCTGGTCAGTTTTCGGAGGGCCGCTCTATGTGATCGATTACGACGACCTGCACCGGTCCGTTCTCGAGGACCAGCTTGAGGCCGAGCTGTTCCTGCAGAGCGACGGCCAACGCGGGTGCGCCTCCGTCGTCCCCGCCGCCTCCAATGTTGCCATTCGGGCTGGCTGTGAACCTCAGCGTAAAGTTGAACCTCCCGTCGAGGCCGGTCCTATCCACAACCAGGCGTTTGTCGATCCGCAGCAATGGAGATCGAGCGAACTCCTCAACCGTGACCGCAGTCGCCTTTACTTCAATTCCTGGTCCATTTTGGACGAACGATAGTTGGCTCTTCTCGTCGTCGCGAGCTCGCTCTAATTTGCTCCCAGCGTTCGCGACGATCAGCACATACCGCGGTATCTCCCTGTTCTCGACATGCGCCCTGAACTTGAAGCGATCCGCAAGCAGAGATTGTTCCATCAATGCCACCTGTTCCTGCTGCCGTGCGGAACTCATCTTCTGGATCGCGGCATAACGCGCATCATCTATCTTCCCAGTCACCTCATGGCGCTCAGACTCACTCTGAATCCAATCCGGGCCACCGACGACCCTGTTGCTTTCGGGCGGAAGCCCATATGCCGCCTCGACAAGCAACTCAATCTGGCCATTGAAATGAACCCGCTCACTGACCGGAGGTGCCGCCCCAGTCGGAACCACCTTGGTCCTCGGAGGGCTGCCTGAACCCGCGGCAGAGATGATGACGCCAGGTCCCAGGAGTTTAATCGAGGCCACCTCGAATGAAGGCATGGGGTCGTTTGGCTCGAGCAACTGAGCACTCAAGGAAAACTCGAATAGTAACCATGCCGACAGTGTGGCGGCACTCGTGGCACAGAATATTCGCTTGTGGCCCTTTGGCATTTTCGACTCAGATTGAGGCCTCCGCTCAAGCCTTTCAAAATGGCCGGCCGGTTCGGTTGTCCCCCGACGAAGAGTATATCGAAGAGCTTCGCGGCCTGGACGAGGATAAGAGCCCGGTGTTGTGTTCGCCGGCGACCTGCCGCCGGTGTCCGGCAAGTGGTCCGAAGAGAGCGTCGTTCCCCGCCTGTTGACCGGGCGCTTCTCAATCACAAATCGGGCCGACCCCACTTCTGTTACCGCCACCCAACCAGCGCAGATCCCAACCCAGCCCCCCTTTACAACGCTGGTATAATCGTAGATGGATGGTTTTGCCCCGCCCGCGCAAGCGGGTTGTCGAAGGTCCGAGTCCCTTCCGTCGGCACGTCCCTTCCTGTCCCGTAAATTCCCCAGTATGGAGGTTTCCAACACCCAATCAATGAAAGCCAGTGTGCGTATCAGTAAAGGCGTGGAAAGCCTGTTCGGCACTCGCGATGAAAATATCCGGCTGATCGAATCGGGCTTGTCGGTACACACTCAACTCGTCGATAACAGCCTCGAAATCGAAGGCGAACCTTCCAACGTCTCCCGCGCGGAAAGCATTCTCGAAGATTACAACTCGCTCATGCGGGAAGGGTTTGTCTTCAATAACGGAGACCTGAACAGCTACCTGCGCGTTGTGGCGTTCGATCCCGAAGTGTCCCTGCGCGCACTCGTGAACAGCGGAAAACAGCGCAGCTTCGGCAAGAAAATCCTGACACCGAAAACCGTCAACCAGCGCCGGTATCTCGAAGCCATGGAGCGCAACGACCTGGTCTTCGGAATCGGCCCCGCCGGCACCGGCAAAACCTATCTCGCCGTCGCCATGGCGGTTTCCGCGCTGCTCTCGAAACAGGTGTCGCGCATCATTCTCACGCGTCCCGCCGTCGAAGCCGGCGAACGCCTGGGATTCCTCCCCGGAACGTTGCAGGAGAAGGTCGATCCCTACCTCCGCCCGCTCTACGACGCGCTCTACGAGATGCTGGACAATGAGCGCGTGGAGAAATTGCTGGAACGTAACGTCATCGAGGTGGCGCCCCTCGCCTTCATGCGCGGGCGCACCCTCAACGACAGCTTCATCATTCTCGACGAGGCGCAGAACACTACCTGCGAGCAGATGAAAATGGTAATCACGCGCCAGGGTTTCAACTCCAAGATGGTGGTGAACGGCGATATCACCCAGATCGATCTGCCTGCCGGACGCCGCAGCGGCTTGGTCGACGCGGTCGACGTCCTCAAGGGCGTCGAGGGCATCAGCTTCGTGCAGTTCGATGAGCGGGACGTGGTGCGCCACACGCTGGTGCAGCGTATCGTGAAAGCCTACGAGCGGTACAACGAGAGCATCGGCGCGGGACGGCAGCTCAGCCTGAAGCTGGTGGAACCGGAAGCGCCCGCCGCGGAAGTACCCGCCGCCAGCGCTCCGCAAGCCTGAGCCGCCGTATGTCCTCACCCGAAGGTAGTACCGTCGTTTTTCGCCGCACGCCACCCGACTTCCGCCGCCGCGCCATCGAACGTTTCGCGCTCCGCCTTCAACGGGAGGTCGCCAAGGGAGAGCCGTTCGGTTGCCTCATCACCGGCGACGTCGAGTTGCGCCGCCTGAATCACCAATTCCGCGGTCTGGATTATCCCACCGACGTGCTTTCCTTTCCATCCGCCGCCCCCGCCGAACATCTCGGCGATCTTGCCATCTCCCTCGGGCGCGCGCGCAGGCAGGCGCGGCAATTCGGTCACCGCGTCGAGCGCGAGGTCGAAATCCTGATGCTGCACGGCCTCCTGCACCTGCTCGGCTTCGACCACGAAAAGGACCGCGGGCAGATGGCCCGCGCCGAAAAACGCTGGCGCACGCACCTCGGCCTCTCCGCCGGGTTGATTGAACGAGGGCGCGCATGATGGCGGTTATTATTCCCGTCACGCTCCTGGCGATTGTGCTGCTGGTGATCGTCACCTCCGTGCAGCAGCTCTACCTGGAGAGCATGCGCCTGCGCCCGCGCGATCTGCCTTCGGTCAAATTCTTTAAGGAAACATTAGAAGACCGCATCGGCATGAAGACCGAGGCGGGCATGGAAACCTTCTCGGTCATTAAGCACTCTCTGCTGGTGGTCACCGGTGTGCTGTGCTTGGCTTGGTCCGCCGATGGGTTGCCGTGGTCGTGGCCCTCCCTGGGCGAGGGCGTATTGTCGGCGTGGCTCGTCATGATGGGCGCCTCCTACGCGGTGCCGCAGTTGCTCTATCGGCGCACGACCGCGCGATGGATGCTGCGCTTCGTCGCGATCTTTCGCGCCATGGCGGTGATTGCCAAGCCAATCGTCGCGCTCCTCGATTTCTTCCAATCGCTCGTCGAGCTCACCGACGATACTTCAAAGCCCGAAGAAGAACCCACACCCGCCGAAAACATCGAAGCCTTGATCTCCGCCGGCACCGAAGAGGGCCTCATCGAAGAGGACGACCGCAAGTTGATGCAGGGCGTGTTGGAGTTCGGCGACAAGATTGTCCGCGAAGTCATGACCCCGCGTCCGAACATGGTCTCCATCGCCGCCGATGCCACCCTCGACGAACTCCGCCAGTTGGTGATCAACGAGCAATATTCGCGTATTCCGGTCTTCGAACACAACATCGATCAGATGATCGGCTTCGTGCACGTGCGCGACATGTTCGAGCTCGAAGAGGAGGAACGCGCCAACCGTAAGGTCCGCGAACTGCTCCGTCCGGTGAAATTCGTGCCCGAAACCAAGCCGGTGAACGATCTCATGCGCCAGATGCAGCAGGAGAATACACACCTCGTGATCGTAGTCGATGAATACGGCAATACCGCCGGTCTTGCCACTATGGAAGATCTGCTGGAAGTCATCATCGGCGAGATCCGCGACGAGCACGAGCCGGATAGCGACATGGTTGACGATGGCCACGGCGGCTATATCGTCTCCGGCAGCTTCGAACTGGATCGCATCGCCGGCCTCTTCGACACCTTCCATCGCGAGGAAGACATCGAATCCAGCACCGTCGGCGGTCTCGTGAGCGAATGGATGGGCCATGTCCCCAAGCCCGGAGAATGGGCCGACCGCGACGGGGTGCGCGTCGAGGTCCTGGCCAGTGATGAATTTCGCGTCGAACGCGTGCGTATTAGCAAGTCTCAGACGGTAGCCCATGAGTAAATTCAAATCGGGGTTCGTATCGCTGGTTGGGCGTCCGAACGCCGGGAAGTCCACGCTGCTGAATGCCCTCGTCGGGCAAAAAGTGGCCATCGTAGCCGATAAGCCGCAAACCACGCGGACATCCATCCAGGGTGTGATGACGTTGCCGGACGCGCAGATCGTCTTCATCGATACCCCCGGCATCCACAAGGCCGATTCGCAGCTCAACAAGCGCCTGATGGACACCGTGCGGGCGTCGCTCGAAGAGCGCGACCTGCTCCTGTTCCTGGTAGACGCGACACGCGCCTTCACGCCCGAAGACCGGCGCGCGCTCGATCTCGTCACCAGGATCGGAACGCCCGTCGTCCTGGTGCTGACCAAGCTCGATCTTCTGCCCGACAAGAGCAAACTCCTGCCGCTGATCGAGCAGTACAAGGAATTGCACGCCTTCGCCGACTATGTGCCGGTCTCGGCGCCCAAACGCATCGGGCTCGGCGAGTTGCAAAAGGCGATCCTCGACCGTCTGCCCGAAGGCCCGGCATACTTCCCGTCCGACCACGTCACCGACCAGCCGGAGCGCTTCCTGGCCTCCGAACTTGTGCGCGAAAAGGTATTGCAGGTGACGCGGCAGGAAGTGCCCCACTCCGTCGCCGTGATGATCGATCGCTGGGAGGAAACGCCGTCCATCACGCGTATCTATGCCACCATTCGCGTGGAGCGTCCGGGGCAAAAGGCGATCGTCATCGGCAAGAAAGGCGCCGTGCTGGTCAAAATCGGCACCCTGGCGCGCCTCGAAATGGAAAAACTGCTCGGCGTGAAAATCTATCTCGATCTGCATGTTCGCGTACAGCCGGGCTGGCGCGAAGAGGCAGCCTTCCTCGATGCGCTCGACTGGCGTACAATGGCCGTAAAAGATGATTCTTAAAACTTGTGCTTCCTTGATGGCGCTTATTCTGATGGTGGGCGCCGTTCTGGCCGCCGATAAGCCGGTTTCGGACGACGCGATCTACGATAAAGTGCGCATCGCCTTGGCCAGTGACATCGACGTGAAGGGCGGCAACCTCAAAGTGGATGTGAAGGACGGCGTGGTCACGCTCGCAGGGGACGTGGAGAGCCAGGCCCAGAAGGACAAGGCCACCCGCATCGCCAAAAAAGTTAAGGGTGTCAAAAAAGTCACCAATAATATAGAAGTCAAAATGCGGTAAATGCCGGCCTTGCTTCGCATCGGTATCGCCGCAACGGTCTTTGCCTCGGCCGGAGCCGCGCTCGCGCCCGCTCAGGATTTCTCCCAGATCACCATCGAAATCATTGGCAAGAACTTTGACTTCACCGAGGGGCCGGCGTGGTCGAAAGACGGATTTCTCGTTTTCAGCGACACCGTCAGCGGCAAGCTCTGGAAGTGGACGCCGGGCATCGACGCCACGGTTTTTCGTGAGCCGTCCAACGGCGCCAGCGGCAATGCATTCGACAGCCAGGGCCGCCTTTATACCTGCGAAATACAGGGCCGGCGCATCACCCGCACAAACATGAAGGATGGACACATTGACGTGCTCGTCGATCAATGGGAAGGCAAGAAACTGAACGCCCCTTGCGATCTCGCCGTCGGCAAAGGCGACCATGTCTATTTCACCGACCCGGCGTTCGGCAGCCAGCAGGACCATCGCGAACTCGATTTCTACGGCGTATACCACCTGCCTCCAAAAGGTCCGCTGAAGCTGGTGGCAAAGCCCGTCGGCCGTCCGCACGGTGTCGCGATTTCACCCAACGGACGCGTGCTCTATGTCACCAACGCCGATGAGCGGAACGTGCGCGCCTACGATATTGACCGCAATGGCGACACTTCGGGCGAGCGCGTGCTGGTGGCAAAGACCAGCGGCATTCCGGGCGGCTTGAAAGTCAACGAGAAGGGCGAACTCTACGTGGCCACCACCAGGGGAATCGCCATTTATACCCCCGATGGCAAGCCGGTTCACTTCATCGAAATGCGCGACCGCCCATCCGACTGCGTCTTCGACCCCCAGGGGTCGTGGCTCTACGTCACCGCCCGCAGTTTCCTCTATCGCATCCGCCTGGACGCAAAGCAATGACCCGCCCCTCAAACAGGGGTCGGCGATCCTGCTCGCAGCCGGCTTTCAGCCGGCCGCTTCCACACAGTCAGCCGCTCGCTTCCAAACCAACGGTAGTGCGCAAAATCCTCGCGTACCCTAAGGATTGTCCCAGTGGCGCGCGCTCCGGCGCGGAGCTCCCCTGGGATCGCCTTTCTCCGCGTCCCGGCGCCTCGGCAGTGAGCCACATTCATGCCATTTGAAGACGATCGCCGCTACCCCAAACGCCCCATCGTCGGCGTGGGCGCCCTCATCTTCCGCCGCGACCGCATCCTCATGGCGCAGCGCGGCAAGGAACCGCTGAAGGGCTGGTGGTCGCTGCCCGGTGGAGCTCTCGAGGTCGGCGAACGGCTGGCTGAGGGCATATGCCGCGAAGTCCGCGAAGAAACCGGGCTCGAAGTCCGGCCCCTGGGAGTTCTGGAGATTTTCGAGCGTATCATGCGCGACCCGGGCGGCGCCGCCGAGTACCACTACGTGCTCATCGACTACATCTGCCGCATCATCGGCGGCGAGCTCCGCGCCGGCGACGATGTCGCCGTGGTGGAATGGGTGCGCCGCCGCGATCTGCCCGAATTGCAAATCACCGAAGGAACGCTCTCCGTGATTGAAAAAGGTTTCCGCGAACGGCGAAGATATAGATGAGGCCGTTCCCTTTTTGAACACCAGCGCCGATGTACTCGAATTCGAAGCCTTGCGGCAGGTTGTGGGCCGCTATTTGTCCAGCGCGCCCGCCCGGCGCGAGCTCGAAAACCTCCAGCCGCATTCCAGCCGCGCCCTGCTCGAAGAGGATCTCGCCGAAGCGGCGGAAGCCATCGAGTACCTGCGGCTGGCCGCCCGTCCGCAGCCCGCGGCGCGGGGCGCGGCCATCCGCGTGGATTTCGCCGGCCTGCCCGATACCGAAGCCATCATCCACAAGCTGCGCATTGAAGGCGCGGGGCTCGAGCCCAAGGAAATCTTCGCCGTTTTTGCCCTCCTCGATCGTGCCGCCGACGCCAAATCCGTGCTCACCGCCGCCGCCGAGCGCTTTCCGCGCCTCGGCCGCCGCGCCCAGACCATCGGCGATTTCCGCGCCCTGCTGAAAGACCTCGAAGGCAAAATCCTCCCCGATGGCACCGTCGCCGATCATGCCAGCGTCGCGCTCGCCCGCCTGCGCCGCGACATCGAACGCCAGAAGCGCTCCATCCAGGAATCGCTCGAACGATTTCTGCGCTCGCACCGCGAGGAAGGCGTCCTCCAGGAGGAGTTCGTCACCATCCGCAACGAGCGCTTCGTGGTGCCCATTATCGCCGGTCAGCGCCGCAAGCTCGATGGCGTCATCCACGGCGCCAGCGCCAGCGGCGCCACCCTCTTCGTCGAGCCCATCGAGACCATCGACCTGAATAACGAACTCGTCCGCCTCACCGAAGAAGAGATGCGCGAGGTTTTTCGCATCCTGGTGGAAATTACCGGCCGCCTGCGCGGCTATGGCGATTCCATCCGCCAGACGCTGATCACCATGGCGCGGCTCGAGCTCATTTTCGCCAAGGCGCGCTTCGCCGCCGAATTCGGCTGCACCATCCCCAAATTTGGCGGCCGCCTCCTGCTGCGCGATGCGCGCCATCCGCTCCTCCAGGACGTCATGCGCAAACGGCGCCAGGAAGTGGTGCCCATCAGTCTGGAGCTCAGTCCGGACCGCCGCACTCTGCTGATCAGCGGGCCGAACACCGGTGGCAAAACCGTCAGCCTGAAAACCGTCGGACTGCTCAGCCTGATGGCGCACTCGGCCATTCCGGTGCCCGCCGCCGAGGCTGAATTCCCGCTATTCACGCAGGTGCTGGCCGATATCGGCGATTATCAGTCCATTCAGGAAAACCTCAGCACCTTTTCCGCCCACATGGGCAAGATCCGCGAAATGGCGCTCGACGTGACTCCGGATTCGCTCGTTCTTCTCGATGAACTCGGTTCGGCCACCGATCCCGAAGAAGGCGGCGCGCTCGGAGTAGCGATCGTGGAGCACTTTCGCGCGGCGGGAGCGTTCACCCTCGTTTCCACCCACCTGATGGCGCTCAAAATCTACGGCGCTTCCACCGAGGGTGTGGTCAACGGGTCTATGGGGTTCGACGATGCCACCTTCGAGCCCACTTATCGCCTGCAACTCGGCCTGCCCGGCAAATCCGCCGGACTCGAAATCGCCACCCGCCTCGGCATGCCCGAAGACATCATGCTCCGCGCCCGGCGCTCCATGAGCGATCGCGAGCGTGACGTGACCCGTTTCCTCGCCGAACTGCATCGCCGCATCGAAGAGACGGCGTCGCTCGAACAGAAGCTGCGCGATCAGCTCGCCGCGGCCGAACGCCATGACAAGGAACTGGCGCGCGAATGGGAAAAGCGCGAGACGGCGAAACTGAAGGAACTCGAGCGGCGCACCGATCAGGCCTTGGCGAAATTCGAGGAGCAGGCGCAGGAAACGATCGATAAGATCGGGCAAGGCGCCGATAAGCGAAAAGCTGAGCAGGACGCCCAGCGGCGGGTGTCGAAAGCCAAACGCGAGCTGCGCGAAGATTTCTCCACCACCGTGCTCTCCACGCAGGACGATTCCCGGCAGGATCGCATTCAGCCGCTCCGGATCGAAGAAGGTGCGCGCGTCCGCTTGCGGGACATCCGCGATCCCGCCACGGTGCGGCGGAAGCTTTCCAACGGCCGCATCGAAGTCGAGGCCGGATTCATGAAGATGCAGGTCTCCGAGGATGATGTGATCGAGGTTCTGCCCGCGGCAGGCGCAGCCGCGACCAAACTACCGCGCAACGTCAGCTACAAACCGGCTCCGGAACTCACGCCCGTGCACCAGGAGATTAACGTCATCGGCCAGCACGTGGAAGAGGCACGCGATGCCGTGGACGAATTCCTCGATCGCGCGGTGATGGCAACCGCCAGCCGCGTGCGCATCGTGCACGGCCACGGAATGGGAGTGCTCAAGCGGACCATCGCCGAATTGCTGGCACGGCATCCGCACGTGGCTAAGTTCTACCCGGCTCCGCAGCAGGAAGGCGGCGCCGGAGCGACGATTGTCGAATTGCGGGAATAGCCGCCGCTGTCATCGCTGCCAGTGGCAGAAGCACAATCGCCGCCGGCGGGTAGGGCACATGTTCCAGGCGGAATCCCAGAAATGACAACGGGCTCAGCACGACCAACCCCGCCGCGCGGTGCGCGCGCGATGCCTTATCGCGCATCAGCATGAGTCCGACCGGCAGCAGTAGAATCGCGTCGGCAATAAAAGCGTGATAGCTGATGAGCAAGCCGCTCAGCAACGCCGCCGCCAGCCCGACCGTGAATTTAGCCCGCCACATTACAAAAGTGGCCGCCAGCAGGACCGCGCCCGCGGCCGCGGCCATCAGTCCCGAACCGTGCGGATAGCCCGATAGCAAACCGTTGAGGTTGGGCATCAGGCCGTAGCTCGGCGTGCTGGTGGGCAGGCGCAGCATGTGAAGGTAGTCGATGGGCCAGCGCCAGCCCTGTACTGCGAATGAGGCGGCCAGCAGGACCACGCCCCCAGTCACCGCGCCGGCGCCGAAGCGCCACAAACGGCGCGTCAGAATCAGCAGGGGCAGCGTCAGAAAAAGGTGCAACTTGATGGAGCACAGCGCCAGCACGCATCCCGCGGCGAAATGGCGTCCACGGAAAAACAACGCCATCGAGATCGTCAGTGCGGCCAGCACCAGCGTGACGTCCTGCCCCATGACGAAGCAGTTCGCCAGCGGAAGACTCCAGCAGCAGGCGATGAGCCTCACCCATCTCGGTTGTCCCGGCCAGAAAGCCAGGAACACCAGAAACGCCGCGAAAGAGATCGCCTGCCAGACCCAGTAGGCACTCCTGTACGGTAGCCGCCGAAGCGGCGAAACCAGCGCGGCGTAGTAAGGAAACCTCTGGTACATCATGAATTGCGGGCTGTCGCCGAGAGGGAATTGGGTTCGTTTCACAGTTGCCACGTCATATAAGCCGGGCGACCCCGCCAGGACGGCGCCGGTATAGGTACATGCAAAATCGTTATTGGCGCGGGCGAAGAAGAAGGGAAAGAAAGGGTGCCACAAATAGACGTTCAATGCCAACCCGCCGAGGCAGGCGAGCACGATCGGAATCCGACGGCGCCACACGCCTCCAAGTATTCCAGGAACCCCCGGTCCCATCGAGTCCCCGATGGATATCAGTCCACAATTACATAAGTCTTACAATGAGTTGGCTTTGCCCCTGCTATCGTGGAATTCGTCACTCAGAGGATTTCGTGAACAAAGAACCTGTCGTCCTTCTAGACCGGACCGGCTTGAACTGGCCCACCGCTACCGTTCTCGTTTTGGTTCATATTGGCGCCCTGGCGGCATTTTTTTTCTTTAGCTGGAAAGCGATTGCCATCACCGCCTTCCTGTATTGGGTGGCCACCGGGCTTGGAATCAGCATGGGTTATCACCGGCTGCACACCCACCGCTCCTACAAAGTACCCCGCTGGATGGAGCACTTCTTCGCGCTCTGCGGAACGCTGACCCTCGAGGGCGGCCCGATTTTCTGGACGGCGATTCACCGCATTCACCACCAGCGGTCCGACCAGGCTGGCGACCCCCACTCCCCGCGCGAAGGCGCTTGGTGGGCGCACGTCGGCTGGATCCTCGTGGGCGAGACTAAACACAACAACACCAAGCTGTTAGCGAAATACGCGCCGGATCTGGCCAAAGACCCGTTCTACGTCTGGTTGAACAATTATCACTGGTTGCCCAACGTGGTGCTCGGGGTAATTCTGTTCCTGGCCGGAGGTCTGCCCTTGCTCCTCTGGGCGGGCTTTTTCCGCGTCGTGTTCGGACTTCACGCCACCTGGCTCGTCAATTCGGCCACCCACATGTGGGGCGGACGCCGCTTCGCCACGCGTGACGATTCCCGGAATAATTGGTGGGTTGCGCTGATCTCCTTCGGCGAGGGTTGGCACAATAACCACCACGCGCATCCCACCTCCGCCCGGCACGGCTTGGCCTGGTACGAGTTCGACCCCTCCTGGCTCCAGATCAAGTTACTGAAACGGCTCGGTTTGGCGAAATCCATCCAGGTGGCAACCGTCAAGACCGAACTGATCGAGCAAGAAGCGGCGTAGCTCACGGGACGCGCCGCGAATAATCGCGCTCGATCCGCCGGTACAGCTCCCTCGATTCGTCGATTCGGCCCCGGTAATTGCCCAACATCTCCGCCACGGCGGATAGACCATCGAAATCGGCGTCGCCTTCCGCGTGGATGAGGAAATCGAAAGTTGGGGTATCTCCCAAAATTCGGATGTTGGTTTGCCCGGTTTCCAGATAGTGCTTCAGGTCTCTTTCTATTTCCGCGACAGACTTACCGTAAACCTCGCAAAAAGCCTGCCGCGATTCCCCAGTCTGAAGCGCAGCCAGCAACGCCCGAAATTTGGCTTCGTATCGCGGGTCGAGCACCAGCATGTGCGCCAGAAGCCAGCTTTCCGCGTAAGCCGGGTCCACCAGGTCCGCCTGGCTGAAAATCGGCGATTCTGCGTCCGCCGAGATCAGGCGCTCCAGTTCGATCCAGTGATCTTCGCGTAAAGATTGCAGCCGGCTGGGGATGAAGCGGCCGATTTCCGTCTCTCGACCGGACCGGCTCTCCTGGAGGTTCGAATAGAGCTCTGCCAACCCCTCGTTGAGCCACGTCGGCAACCGTAACCCGCTCTGCGACATGACGAGATGCACGTATTCGTGGGCGGCAGCCCGACTCTCCACCCGGGAGCCATCCAGCACCACGAAATCGCGGCGCCTGCCCGGGAGAAAAAAACCGACCGAGCGGCTGATAGGGGCATACGCCTGGAATTCGTCGCGCGATCCGAAAGCGATGATACAGACCGGCTTCTCCCGTTCGTCGCGCGCATCGCCGCGCCATTCGAGAACCGGCTGGAGAACCGCTCGCAAGCGCTCCAGGCGATAGATGATGCCTCGTCCGGCGTCCTCATCCGTAGTCGTATAGAGTTCGAAATGCGGGCTGGCGAACTTAGTCCAGGACGAACGTTCCGCCGCGCCTGATCCGGTGGCGAAACAGCAAACCAGGGCCGCGACCGCGAGATGCCTCACGATAGCTTATCGGCAGGAACTTATAGAAATTCTACCCGCCGGCGATTGCGCCCACCAGCAGCAGCGGCTCCGATCCGTCCGTCACCGCGTCCGGGAGTTGCGTATCCGTCATGTCGTGCGACCAATCCTCTCCGCACACGAAAAAGCGCACGAAAGGCCGCCGCTCGCGCGTCACATGATCGCGAATCGTGCCGCACAGCATGGGGTACCGCGCCTCCATGGCATCGAGGACCGAAGCGATGGTCGCCCGGCCCTCTACTTCCACGGTCACTTCGCTGTCGACTTTCGCCAGCGTCCGCAAGTGCGCCGGCAGCACCACACGGATCATGCGAGGGTCTGCACTTCCACCGACAATACCGCCGGCAGATCGTGAACGATGGCGTTCCAACTGTCCCCGCCGTCCGCCGATCCGTACACCTGACCGCCGGTGGTGCCGAAATAGATGCCGCACGAATCGAGCGCATCGACGGCCATGGCATCGCGCAGCACGTTCACGTAGCAATCGCGCTGTGGGAGCCCCTTTTCCAACGCTTCCCACTCCCCGCCGCCGGTGCGGCTGCGAAAAACGCGCAGCTTTCCATCCGGCGGATAGTGTTCGGAGTCGCTCTTGATCGGCACTACGAAGATGGTGTCGGGCTCATGCGCGTGAACATCGATGACGAAACCGAAATCGGACGGCAGGTTGCCGCTTACTTCGTGCCAGGAATCGCCCGCGTTGTCGCTGCGCATCACGTCCCAATGTTTCTGCATGAAAAGGATGCCGGGGCGGGCCCGGTGCATGGCCACGTGGTGTACGCAATGGCCCACCTCGGCGGTCGGGTTGGGCATGAAATTCGACACCAGGCCCTGATTGATCGGCTTCCAGGTGACGCCGCCATCGTCCGTGCGGAATGCGCCCGCCGCGGAGATCGCGATGAAGATTCGCTGCGGATCGATGGGGTCGAGGATGATGGTGTGCAGGCACATCCCGCCCGCTCCCGGCTGCCAGTGCGGACCGGTTCCGTGGCCGCGCAGGCCGGGGAGTTCGTGCCACGATTTGCCGCCGTCCGTGGTGCGGAATATGGCGGCGTCTTCCACGCCGGCGTAGACCGTGTCGGGATCCGTGAGCGAGGGCTCCAGGTGCCATACACGCTTGAACTCCCACGGGTGCGGCGTGCCGTCGTACCACTGATGGGTGCCGGGCGTGCCTTCGTAGACAAACTTGTTGTCCACCGGCTCCCAGGTCTTGCCGCCATCGCTTGAGCGCTGGATCAATTGCCCGAACCAGCCCGTCGACTGCGAAGCGTAAATACGATTCGGATCGGCCGGCGAAGCCTTCATATGGTAGATTTCCCAGCCTCCGAAGAACGGGCCGCTTACCTCCCACCGCTGGCGTTTGCCGTCGGAGCTGAGGATGAACGCGCCTTTCTTCGTACCTGCTAATACGCGTACTCCGCTCATTGTTGGGGCCCCTCGCAGTTCACCATCCAGGGAATTCCGAAGCGGTCGGTCAGCATGCCGAACTTGGCCGCCCAGAAGGTTTGCTGAAGCGGCATCTGGATGCTGCCCCCTTCCGCCAGACCGTTGAAAATGCGCTCCGCTTCGTTGGTGTCTTTGAGGCCGATGCTCATACAGAAGCGTTTGGCCGGCCCGTCGCCTCCGTGCGGTGAATCGGCGCCCATGATTTCGTTCTGATCGGTCACCAGGCGGGCGTGCATGATTTTTTGTCCCCAATCGGGCGGAGCCTGGCCGGCGGCCGGCGTGCCTTCATAGCGAAAAAGTCCTTCGATTTTGCCGCCGAGAACCTTCTGGTAGAGGTTAAATGCCTCTTCGCACTGCCCGTTAAAATTCAGATAAGCGCTAATCTGCATGGTACTTGCTCCCTCATTCGAGAATTCCGCCTTTGCGGCGATTTGTTTATATTTTGTCCGGCCTTCTTCAATGCCCCACCGCGCTTAGGAAACGCGGGCCGTTGCACACGTGCCTCCAGGTGGGGGGCACTGAATACACCAAATCAGGACGTCACTCCTGCCACCGGAATATTCGGGATCTCGAGCACCGGCCGGATTTCCACCGTGCCTTTGCGCGCCCCGGGAATTCGTCCCGCGATGTCGATGGCTTCATCGAGATTCTTCGCGCTCACCAAATAGTAACCGCCCAGATATTCGCGCGTTTCGGCATAGGGGCCGTCGGTGACCAGGCGTTTGCCGTCGCGCACGCGAACGCTGGTCGCCGTGGCGATAGGCTGTAGGGGCGCGGTAGCCAGAAATTGCCCATTGGCGTTCAAATCGTGTGCCAGTTGCGTCGATTCCAGGTAGCAAATCTGCCGCTCGTCGTCCGTCATGGCATTCTCCGCCATGTAGATCAAAAGCATGTATTTCATTCTCATCCCCTCCGTCTCTAAGTCGAACGGCCGAGCGCCAAATCGACATGCCCATTAAGAGAATTTTACAATTTTTATATGGGGCAAAAAGCCGCCGCCGCGGTGGAGGACCTTTACCGGTCGGATTGGGGCCGGATTGTAGCTGCGCTAATCCGCCTGGTGGGCGATTTCGATCTGGCGGAAGAATCGGCGCAGGAAGCCTTTGCCGCCGCCGTGGAGCAGTGGGGCCGGGAGGGGATACCGGAATATCCGCGCGCCTGGGTGATTCAGACCGCGCGCCACAAAGCCATCGACCGTATTCGACGCCGTGCGCGATCGCAAGAGAAGCTGGAACAGCATGCCGCCGAGGGATTCATCGAAACCATCCAGGAGCCCGACTTCGACAATCGTGAGATTCCGGACGACCGGCTACGCCTGATTTTCACGTGCTGCCACCCGGCGCTCGCACTGGAAGCCCAGGTGCCTCTTACGCTGCGCACGCTCTGCGGCCTGGAAACCGGCGAAATCGCGCGCGCTTTTCTGGTTCCTGACGCCACCATGGCACAAAGGCTGGTGCGCGCCAAACGCAAGATCACGGCGGCGGGGATTCCTTATCGGGTGCCGGAGACCAGCGAAATGGCCGACCGCCTGGATGCCGTTCTGGCGGTGATCTACCTGGTTTTCAACGAGGGCTACGCGGCCACCGCCGGAACCCTGGTGCGCGCCGATTTGTGCGCCGAGGCGATCCGCCTGGCGCGGTTGGTGCGTGCCTTAACAGCGCCCAATCCGGCGCCGGAAGTTACCGGGTTGCTGGCCCTGATGCTCCTGCAAGATGCGCGGCGCGCGGCGCGCCTGGATTCCTTGGACAGGGTGGTCGTGCTCGAGGAGCAAGACCGCGGTTTGTGGAACCGCGCGCAGATTGCCGAAGCCCTGCCGATGGTGGAACAGGCGTTGCGCGGCGGATCGGGGCCATACGCGGTACAGGCGGCGATTGCCGCGCTGCACTCGACCGCCGCCAGCGCCCGGGAAACCGACTGGCCACAGATTCTGAGTTTGTACGATTTGCTGGAGCGGCTCTCGCCCTCCGCGGTGGTGTCGCTGAATCGAGCCGTAGCCGTGGCCATGGTGCACGGGCCGAAGGCCGGCATCGAAATCATCGATTCCCTGGCGGCGGATTTGGACGGCTATCATCTGTTCCATGCCGCGCGCGCCGATCTGCTGCGGCGTTCGGGTTCCTTCGGCGACGCGGCGGAAAGCTACCGCAAGGCGCTGGCGCTGGCAACCAACGAAAGCGAGCGGCAATACCTGGAGCGGCGGCTGAACCAGGTGGGCGCGGTGGCGGGTTACAGTCCCGCGCCGTAGAAGGGGATAGCCGCGCCGGTAATTTCGGCCGCCTCGTCCGATGCCAGGTATACCGCCAATGCCGCAATCTTTTGCGGCGAGACCCACTTGGAACGATCGGCTTCGGGATCGGCGCGGCGATTGGCGTCAGTATCGATGGTGCCGGGAAGAATCGCGTTGGCCGTGATCCCCAACTTGCGATTTTCCAGCGCGGCGGTTTTCACAAGCGAGACCAGCGCGGCTTTCGTCGCGCTATAGGCCGAAATATTCGCCGCCGGTTCGACGCCGGCGCGGCTGCCGATGGCGATGATCCGGCCGTGCTCCTGTTTTCGCATCACCGGGAGCACCGCGCGCAGGATGTTCACCGCCACGCGGAGGTTCAGAGTGAGCATGGATTCCCAGGTAGCATCGTCGGTATCGTGAATGGGTGCGCCCCCGGCAAATCCGCCGGCGGTATGCACAAGGGCGTCGATTTTCCCAAATTTATCGAGAGTGTCGGCCACCAGGTGGGCGGCGTCTTGCGCGCTTGTCAGGTCGGCGGGGATGGCTTCGAATTTCGGATGGAGGAAAGATTTGCCATCGATTCGCCGGCTGGTGCCGGCAACCGTTGCACCGGCATTGAGAAAGGCTGCGACGACGGAGGTTCCCAGCCCGCCGTTCGCGCCGGTAATCAGGACTACCTGGTTTTCCATGGCGTGTTCCATTATAAGACGAACTCCCGCCGCTTAATCTTCTACCAGCACTTAGACGCGATGAAGCGCCGGGACTCTGGCGCGTCCAAAACCAGGATTCGACGCGGTAACTATTTTCGGCGGTCCAGGTAATTGTTAGCGGCGGGCGGCGAAGCGCCATGCTTTTTTACAGCGCCATTTGCGCCCTGATTTTGGCCTGCGCGGCGCGGGAGGCGGCGCGGGGCATAGCTGAATTTGCGGAAAGCGTCCGCCGGGCCGAAGCTTGAGCGCTCGCGGGGCGACTTAGCCTTTGGCCGTTTCTATCTTAGTCGAGGCTCAGAAAACCATCGAGCAGCATGGCTGGTCCCGGGGTGTGGCTGCCGCGGTCCTGGATGAGCGGGATTGAGGCGGCTTCGTTTTATAGACGGTCCCTCTCGATTTTCGGGCGCAGGCGGACCCGAGCAGCAGAGTGCTTGGTCTGACGCTCGCCAGTCTCGCAAGTGCCTATGGAGACGGCGGGCAGCCGGAAACCGGGCTCTCCCTCCCGGAAGCGGCGCTTCCGCGACCCTGGAAGCGCCTGGGGAGGGTTATACCAGCAGCGTAGTTACAACGCAGCGGCGGCACTTTATTACCGCCGCCTGACCCTTCGGATGACGAGTTATGGCGAGGCCGGCCCGAGTTCGCAGGCCGCTGAAAAGCGCTATCGCCTGTTTGCCTGGAAAATCGGGGCCGGATAGCCTGCGATTCATTTCCATGCCGCCAGCCACTTCGGCAGCGCGGCGATCAGGTCCCGCATTACGCGGACGGTGTTTTCCTGGAACAGCGCCAAATTCCCTTGCGCTTCCGCCTTGCCGGTGCTGACGAGATCGGTGACGCCGCGCAGAATCAGCAGCGGTACGCCATTTTTATGGGCCACCCAGGCGATCGCGCCCGATTCCCAATCGACCACCGTGGGATGGTAGCGCGGGTCTATTTCGCGCAGCCCGGCAGCCGTCAAATCGCGGTCGGCCGAGTACATGGTCGCCTTCAATGCGGGGGTGGGAAAGCGCGCAGGCAGCGGAAGCGTGGTGGAGTATGCATCGATCGCCTCCTGCGAATCGCCCATCGCCTCGGCGATATCGTAGATCACCACTCGATCCACCGCCACGATCGCAAAGCGGTGAATGCGCCCCTCGACCCCGCCGCACGTACCGAGATTAACCAGCCGCGCGGGATGGAACCGGTCGATGACAGATTGCGTGGACGCCGCGGCCGCCACTTTGCCCCACCCCCCGTGAAAGAACAGCACGCGTTCCGGCCCGGCGTTGGCGAAGAAGTACTCGCCGGAAGGCGAAGTCTGCTCCTGCGCCGAGGGGAAGAGCGGCTTGACGGCGTGCCATTCGGCATTTGCCGAAATGAGGACGGCGATGAGAAGCGCGGCTTGCATTCTTACAGCTTGAATTCGGCGTGCACCACTTCGTCGTCGAGCGAATGCTTGAGCGCGAACCCCAGCTTATCCAAAATCCGCATCACACCGCGATTGTCGGGCAAAATGTCGGCCACCACCCGTGAGAGCCCATCGTCGGCCGCAACTGCCAGCAGGCGCGAGAGAAGCTCCCGGCCCAAACCCCGTCCCTGCCAGTTGTCGCTAATGAGAACCGCGATCTCGGCCTCCCGCGTGCCGTGAATCTTCATCAGCCGGCCTACGCCAAGAATCTCGCTATCGCCGCTGTGGGGATTTCGCCGCACGGCCACCAGCGCCATTTCCCGGTCGTAATCGATAAAGCAAATACGCGTCAGCCGCTCGTGCGTGGTGCGCTGCTCCAGATTCATGATGTGGAAGTAGCGCAGGTACACGCTCCGTTCGGAGAGCGTTTCGTGAAAGCGGACCATCAGCGGCTCGTCTTCCGGCCGGATCGGCCGCATAGTCACTTGTCCGCCATCCTTCATGGTCCACGGCGCCACGTATTGCGATGGATAAGCCCGCACGGCGGTTTGCGGAATCTGGTCTCGCGTGACTTCCGGTCCGTGCACCACCACCCGCGCATCGAGGGCGATTAATCCTTCGGGAGAAGCCAGCAGCGGGTTGATGTCTATTTCCTTGATCCAACCCTGCTCGGCCACCAGCGAGCTGAAGCGCACCACCAGATTTTCGAGCGCCACGAGGTCCACCGGTTTGCGGCCGCGGACGCCCTTCAGCGCCTTGTAAACTCTGGTCTGCTCCATCATGCGCCGCGCCAGCGTGGTGTTCAACGGCGGCAGGCCCAGCGAGCGGTCTTTGAACACTTCCACCAACTGGCCGCCGGTGCCGAAAAGCAAGACCGGCCCGAATTGCGGATCGAGACTCGATCCCACGATCAATTCGTAGGCATCTTTCAGCTTGATCATGGGCTGAACCGTAACGCCCAGAAAGTGTCCGGCGCCCGCGTTCGCCGCGACCGAGGCCTGAATTGCTCCGAACGCGCGCCTCACCGTTCCGGCATCGCCGAGATTCAACTGCACGCCGCCGACGTCCGTCTTGTGCGTGATGGTCTCCGAGTACAGCTTCAAAACCACGGGATAGCCGATTTCGTTCGCCGCTGCCACCGCCGAATCGGCATCGCCGGCAACGATGGTCTTCGCGGTTGGAATGCCATAGGCAGCCAGCACCTGCTTGGACTCGACCTCGGTGAGCACCGTCCGCCCGTCCCCGCGCGATTTCTGAACGATCTGTTGTACCAATTCGCGATTCGGACTCCAATCGGCCGATTCCTCCGCGATCGAAGGCGTTTCGTACAGCGACTTCAGGTTGTAGCTGTACTTCCACATGTAATTGAAGGCGCGCGCGGCGGTATCGGGGTATGGGAAGGTCGGAATGTTGGCGCGGTTGAGGATGGCTTCGCCCGCGGCGACATCCACCCCGCCCATCCAGCTTGCCAGCACGGGCTTGCCCTCCTGCCTGGCATGGGGTTTGAGTTGCTCGGCGATTTGCGTTGGGTCGGTCATGGCCTGCGGCGTGAGAATCACCAGCATGCCGTCGCTGTTGGCATCGCCGGCGGCGATTTGCAGGGCTTTGGCGTAGCGCTCCGGCGAGGCGTCGCCGATGATGTCGACAGGGTTGTTGTGGCTCCAGGTGGCCGGCAGCACGGCATTGTACGCTTCCATGGAAGCTGGCGTAAGCTCTGCCAATTCGCCCCCGCCCATAATGAGCGCGTCGGCGGCCAAGACACCGGGGCCGCCGGCGTTGGTGAGGATGGTGAGGCGCGGTCCGCGCGGGCTGGGCTGCTTGGAGAGAACTTCGGCCATGTAAAACAGGTCGGCGATATTGTTGACGCGCAGCACGCCGCTGCGGCGAAACGCGGCTTCCAGCACCTCGTCGCTGCCGGTGAGAGAGCCGGTGTGCGATGCCGCGGCTTTGGCCGCGCCGGCTGTGCGGCCAGGCTTGATCACGATGATCGGCTTGTTCAGCGCTACTTCGCGCGCCGCCGAGAGGAAAGCGCGGGCATTGCCGATGCTTTCCATGTAAATCACGATGGAACGCGTCTTCGGATCGTTGCCCAGGTAATAGATCAGGTCGCCCCAGCCGACGTCCACCATCGATCCGATGGACACAAATGCGCTGAAGCCTACCATCTCCTTGAGGCTCCAATCGAGCACGGCGGTGCAAAGCGCGCCGCTCTGGCTGATGAAGCCGACCGACCCGGGGCGCGCGATGGTGGTGGAGAAGGTGGCGTTCAACCCGGAAAGCGGGCTCATCACACCGAGACAGTTGGGGCCGATGACGCGAATGCCGGCCGCCCGCGCCTCGCGCAGCAACTGGTTCTCGAGCTCGGCCCCCTCAGCCCCGATTTCCTTGAACCCCGCTGAGATCACCACCGCGCCCTGAACGCCGTTTTCCCCGCATTCCCGAATGATCCCCGGAATCGAATGGGGCGGCGTGACAATCACCGCCAGATCGACTTCCTCCGGAATGTCCGATATCGATTGGTAGGCCTTCACACCCAGCACGCTGGGACGTTTCGGATTTACTGGATAGACGGTGCCGCCGAAGGGGCTGGTCACCAGGTTCCACATCAGGGTTCTTCCGACCGTATTGGCGGTTTCGGTGGCGCCTATCACGGCTACGTTTTTAGGCGAAAAGAAGACGTCCAGGGGCTGATGCCCAGGACGCCGCAGTTTCTTACGGTTGTTCTTGGCTAACTGCATGGTCGTTGTCCGCCTTGGTTCCGAACGCGGCCTGGTTCAGTGCTTCGACCACGTCCAGCACGTTGAGCCCGTTTTTGCGCGCCACGGTTTCGATATCGCAATCGTCGCATGGAGCGCGGAAGTGCAATTCCTCGAAGACCGGAATGGTTTTCGGATGACGTCGTTTCACGTCACGGATGATCGTGTCGCGGCGGATGAACTGGTCGAATCGAAACATGGGCGTTTCCTTGGATCGAGAGTAGCATGCATGTCGTCGTCCAGACGCATGAGATTTGTTTTCAGTCGCGTAGTGACGCCGATCAACGGAGGTGGGTGATTTCACCCACCCGATTGGCGATGGCTGGGAATCGATGGGCGGCAGCCGCGCGTCAGATAATTATGGAGCATGAACTTACCATCTCGGCATGTTCAGGCATGGGCACTCAACCCGCGGACGAACCTTTCCACGTCATGGCGGACCTCCCGATCGGCTCTTTCGAGGACAACGGCTATCCCCCTTTGATCGCCGGGAAGTTGTGCGAAGTGCCCGCGCGCCTGATTAAGGACGTTCAGGCCGGGGGCGCGGTTCGCGTGGAATTGGGCGGACAGACGTACCGCTTCGATGTTCTCCATGCCGACGGAACGTTCCGGCTCACCAAAGACAGCAGTGCGCTGACTTTTTGACGCACTCCGACGCACCGCAAGCGAAGCGGAACGATCGCCAATCAATCGGCAAAATCGTCTCAGCCAGAGGCGCTAGGCGGCGCCGTGCTTTATTAAGGGAAGAGACGGCTCGAGATCGCGCAGGACGCGCTCCAGTTCCGATTCCTGAACGGGCTTCGCCAGCACGTACTGATTGTAGCCCTCGAAGTTCGACGCAAGTTCCGCATCGTAGCCGTCGGATAGGAGGATGAACCCGCCCACACGGCTTCGCATCCGCTCGGCGAGTTCCACCCAGTTCAGACCCGGGGCGTGCACGGAACAAAACGCGGCGTCGATTTTGATGCGCTGCGCCAGTTCGAGACCGATGTCGGCATTGGAAACCGGAACTACGCGGTAGCCACGACCCGCGAGTAGCGCCATCAATTGTCTTTGTGCCGCATCGTCCGGCTCGATAACCAGGGCCGTCATGCCGCGTGTGAAGTCGTTCGAACCGGACTGCGGCGGTGCGAATGGAGTGCGTTCGCGGGCCGTAGTGAGCGGCAACTCCACCTCGAAGCGTGGATCGGCATGGCCTTTTTCGATCAGGCGCACTTCGCCGCCATGGCCGGCCACCACGCTGCGAGTTACTCCCAAAACCGCGGCTGTCTCTTCGGGCTTCCGCGAGGCTGGATGCCCGGTATACGCCACTTCCACCACCAGCCGTTTACCGAGGACGCTGGTGCGAACCGTGATCACTTTCTGGGCAGCGCTTGCCAACGACTGTTCAGCGTGAACCAGCAGATTGAGGAATACCTGCTCCAGTTGCCCCTGCGAACCCAATACATACAGCGGCTCCTGCGCAATCAGATCGCGGACCTTGATTCCCGAAGCCTTGTGGTCGCCCTCGCGAAATTCAATCAGGTTATGGAGCAACGCCGTGACGGAAACCGGGCGGGCTTCCACCTGTTCCGCGGCGAACGAAACCAGCCGCGCCACCATCGCGGCAGCCCGCTGCGCTTCGGCCGCAATCGCCGCAACCTCCCGCTCGGCGCCGAACCCACGCGCCTTTTCGAGGGCGCGCCGGGCGAGATCGGAAATCGAGGCCAGGGGTGTTTGCAGCTCGTTGACCACTCCCGAAATCAGGCGGCCGACGGCCGCCAGTTTCTCGGTGCGGAATAACTGCTCCTGTACCGAACGCTGGTCGAGCAGCCGGAAAGCCACACCCACCTGGTTGGCGACATGTTGCGCCAGCGCCTGTTCGTCCACCGTGAAATCGTGGGCTCGATCCTGACTAAGTTCCAACACTCCCGTCACCTCGCCTTGCGTCAACAGCGGGACAAACAGCAAGCTCTTGGGAGCGCGCTCGCCGTTACCGGGCGCCATGGGAAAAGGACTTCGGTCGATATCGGGGATTACCAGCAGAGTCCGATAGTGGAAGCAGGCGACGGCGCCGGCCTCCGTACCGCCCGGCGGCGAGGTCAGGGAAATGGACGCCGATGCCAGGTTCTCCGCGGCCACCGAATCGAGCGTCTTAGTTGTGCGGTTATATACATAAAGGTGAACGCGGGTGACGCCAAGAACCGCAGTAAGCGATTCACTTACTCGTTTGAGCACGGTTTCCGCGGAGGCAGCGCTCAAAATCTCCTCGCCCAGGCTATAGGTGTTTCGCAAGCGTTCGCGCTGGCGGCGGCGCCGCCGCTCCCGGCTCCACAGAAAGAAACTGATCGACAACAGGACGGCCAGGCCGAAGGCCAGCATCAGCGGTTGTAGAAGCCAATCAATATTTTGTGGGAACATGGATCGGCCGGCGGCGTGTGCCGGTAGACCCAAAATCGCCACCAGCAACGCACCCAAACAGACGTTGCTCATCGCGCCCTTTGTTGGGCCTTTAGCCATGCGTCTATATTTCCGTTGCAAAAATTATCCGCCATCGCGTCCGCACCCGGCAAGTTAACATAAGTAGTAGCTATCCCGAGTACCCGCATTCCAGCAGCCTTGGCTGCCTCCACTCCGGTGATCGAATCTTCCACCACGATACAGTTTTCCGGCGGGGTGTGGAGTAACTCCGCGGCCCGTAGATAGATTTCAGGGTGAGGCTTGGGATGGGTTACCTGGTGGCCGTCCACCACCACGCGGAAATAGCCTCGCAGGCCCGCGCGGTCCAACACAAAATTTACATTTTCCGGTTCGGCGTTGGTAGCTATTGCCATGGGGACGCTGCCGTGCCGATCGAGAAAATCACGGATTCCCGGAACCAGGACCTCCTCGATCCGGCTCGCCAACATTTCCCGATAGAGCTTCTCTTTAGCTGCCCCTCGCGCCGCAATCTCGGCTTCCGGGAGGCCCGTGCCGAAAAAATCGCGGACGATCTGGTCGTTGCGCCGTCCATACATCCGTTCCAGCATGGCAGGAGTGGTTTCCACGCCGTAGCGCCGGCTGAATGCGCTCCAGGACTCGCGATGCAGCGGATTGGAATCCAGGATGACCCCATCCATGTCGAAAATCAGAGCGAGGCCATCGGCCAGGGGAGCCGCGTTGGTATCTGAGTGGGGCACTACTCGACGACCGGTCCTTCCTCTAAATTGGTGTCTAGCCAAGCGAGGTAAGAAGCGGCGCCGTCCACCACCGGAAGCGCCAGCACTTCGGGCACCTCGTAGGAATGCGCGCTCTCGATGGCGGTTCGGAGTTCCTCAAACAGCCGGCGCGACGATTTGATCAACAGCAGCCATTCCTCCGACGATTCCACCGCTCCGTTCCACCGGTAAATGCTTCTGACACGCGGCAAAATGCTGACGCAAGCCGCCAGGCGGCGATCGACCAGCAAGCGGGCGAGACGCCCGGCTTCATCTTCGTTGGCGCAGGTACTCAACACAACAATCTTATCTGTCATTTTCCTGGTTCGCGATGGTACTATTATGTTCCAGGCCGTCTTTGCGACAAAAAGGTGCGATGAGAACCAGGTTCCGCCGGTGGGCATTCGGAGTGGCGTTTATGGGTGTGGTGGTCTATGCCGCGGTGACGCTCGCCGGTCCGCACGGCGTTCGCGCGTGGAAAGAAAAAGAGCACCTGATTCAGGAAATGCGCAAGAAGAACGCCGACGACGCGCGCCAGATTGAGCGCATCAAAGAACACATCAAGCGCCTGGACGGCAACCCCGAGGAGCAGGAGCGCGAAATCCGCGAACGCGATAAACTCGTCCGCCCCGACGAGACGGTATTCATCACCGGCGATCCTGCAAAACAGGAGTGACGGGCAGTCACTTTCGCGCACTTGAGGGTGGGTTGGATTTCTGGTCGACTAACCACATGGTGCTACGGCGCTCGTCCACCGCGGCAGAGCGTATTTGTGTCGAGCCATTGCGTTTGCTAGCTTTGGCGTAGATGACGCCGTCCGTGCCCGAGCCACTCAGCAACACCATCGAGACGCTTTACCGGTCGGAATCGGGCCGGGTTCTGGCGACGCTGGTGCGCATCCTCGGAGATCTGGATCTCGCCGAAGAGGCCATGCACGAGGCATTCGCCGCCGCGCTGGAATTCTGGTCTCAGACCGGCATTCCGGACAAGCCGCGCCCCTGGTTGATTTCAACCGCGCGTTTCAAGGCGATCGACGCGATCCGCCGGCGCGCGCGCTTCAACGGGGCACAGAGGGATCTGGTTGCCCACATGGAATCGCGTGTCGACGACGCTCCCGGCGGAAAAGAAGAGACCGGAGATGAAGAGATCGAGGACGATCGTCTCCGGCTGATCTTCACCTGCTGCCATCCCGCTCTGCCTCCGGAGGGACAGGTTGCGCTCACCCTCCGCGAAATCTGCGGCCTGACCACGGAGGAGATCGCCCGCGCATTTCTCGTGACGCCGGCGGCGCTCGCCCAAAGGATTGTACGCGCCAAAGCCAAGATTCGGGAGACACCGATTCCATACGAAGTTCCGGCCCCGCACGATTTGCCGGAGCGTCTGAACGCCGTGCTTCAAGTCGTCTATCTCGTCTTCAACGAGGGCTATTCGGCCGCCGCGGGAACTGAGGTAACGCGCGCCGAACTGACCGGCGAGGCGATTCGATTGGGCCGGTTGCTGGCCGAACTCCAGCCGGAGCCGGATGCCATTGGTCTGCTTTCCCTGATGCTGCTGCAGGATTCCCGTCGCGCTGCCAGAACCTCTCCGGCCGGCGAACTGATTTTGCTGGAGCACCAGGACCGCTCGCTCTGGAACCGCGACCAGATCTCGGAAGGAGCGGCACTGGTGAAAAAAGCCCTCCAGTCCCGCCGCTTCGGCGCCTACACACTGCAGGCGGCGATTGCCGCCGTTCATGCGGAGGCGGAGTCGGCCGCCGCGACGAACTGGCGCCGGATTGTTGGGCTTTACGATCAGTTGGTGCGGATTCAGCCTTCGCCGGTTGTCCATCTCAATCGCGCCGTGGCCATTGCCATGTGCGACGGCCCGGAAGCCGGCCTCGCCCAGGTTGACGCCTTGTTGGACCGCGGCGAATTGGCAAACTACTACCTGGCGCATGCCGCCCGGGCAGATATGTGCCGACGGCTCGGCAGGACGGCCGAGGCCCGGGCCTCTTACGGGAAAGCCTTGGCGCTGACCCAACAGGAGCCGGAGCGGCGGTTCCTCGAAGAGCGGATTCGGCAGCTGAAATTAAAAATTTGAGCCGGCTGTCGATTTTCGGTTTTCCCGGCGACTATATGCAGACGAAGAGCTACGGCTCTGCGAATAGAAGCGAACAAGGAGAGAATTCATGCCACAGTATTTGATCTGCAACTACATCCCCGACGATTTCGACCCATCCACCATAACCGAAGCGATGATCGAAGAGATCCACGCGCTCAACCGCGAAATGATTGCTGCCGGCGCCAGGAAATTCGCCTGCGGCATTTCCCCAGCCGCCAACGCGAAGACCCTGCGAAAGCGGCCCGACGGCCAGGTCGTTGTCACCGACGGACCGTACACCGAGACCAAGGAACACATGGGCGGATTCTGGATACTCGAAGCCGCCGATCTGAACGAAGCGCTTGCCTGGGCGAAGAAGGCTGCCATCGCCTGCGAGGTGCCCGGCGAGGTCCGCGAGCTTCTTTTCTACCCGGCTCCGCAACCCGAACCCGGACGAAGCGAGTGAACCTCTCGACGCGAGGAGAAGAACCATGAAATACGTCTGCCTGGGCTATTACGACAAAGAAAAATTCGACGGTATGACCGACGGCGATCGAATCGCTATGTTCGACCGCTGTTTCGAATACGACGACCATCTTCGCGCCAACGGGAACTGGGCTGGCGGAGAAGCGCTCCAGCCTGCGGAAACCGCGTTGACCATTTACCGGAAGAACGGCAAAGTGGCGACCACCGACGGCCCCTACACGGAAACCAAGGAACAACTCGGCGGCATCCTCGTGCTCGAGGCCAGGGACATGAATCATGCGGTCGAGCTCATGGCGCAGCATCCGGCGCTGACGTACGGCAACATTTTCGAGATTCGGCCGGCGGGGGACCTGAACGAAATGATCAAGGCAAGTGAGCAGAGGCGGGGAAAGAACACGGCGCGCGGAACACGGTTCCCCTAAGTCACCGGCGGATGGCCGCCGGTTTCCTTGGTCGCCTTTTTTCGTGCCCAAACGCCGGCGCGGGTGCCGCTGGCAGGGGCAAATCAGTCCGGCGCAAGGTTAACTTCTTTCGTTCCAGAGCCAGCCAGCTCCCGACTCCTGGCTCCACCCTACAGCACTTCTTCCGACCAGTTCTCCAGCACATGCTTCACTTTCGTCATGAACTGATCGGCCAGCGCGCCGTCGATGAGCCGATGGTCGAAGCTGAGCGAAAGGTGGCAGATGGAGCGAATGGCGATGGCGTCGTCGATCACCACCGGTGTCTTGTCCACCGTGCCCACGCCCATAATGGCAACTTGCGGCTGATTGATCACCGGCGTGCCGACCAGGCTGCCGAAGCTTCCGAAATTGGTGATGGAGAAAGTTCCGCCCACGACTTCATCGGGCTTGAGCTGGCGGGACCGGGCGCGCGTGGCAAGATCGACCACCGATCGCTGCAAACCGAGAATGTTCTTCTCGTCGGCGTTGCGGATCACGGGAACGATCAGGCCGTTTTCCAGCGCGACCGCGATCCCGATATTAATCTCGTTATGGTAAACGATGTTATTGCCGTCGAGCGAGGCGTTGAGGAGCGGAAACTGGCGCAGCGCGGCAACCGATGCGCGCGCGACGAACGGCAGATAGGTGAGCGAAAACCCGTAGTTGCTCTGGAACTGCTCCTTGAATCTTGCGCGTAGCCTGGCGACTTTCGTCATATCCACGCGATGCACGGTGGTGACGTGCGCCGAAGTGCGCTTCGACAGCACCATATGCTCGGCAATCTTGAGGCGCATGGTGCTCATGGGCTCGATGCGCGTCTTCGCCTGGCCGCCGGGTGCCTGATACGGAATGGATGGCGCGGCGGGCGGAGGAGCCTGCACCGGCGCGGGCGCAGCCGGCTGTGTCATGGGAGCGGCAGCCGGCGCCGCGGTTTGGGCGATGTGAACTTCCAGATCCTGCTTGGAGATGCGCCCTCCGGCCCCGGTGCCGCGAACTTTGCTGAGATCGATATTGTGTTCGCGCGCCATCTTGCGGACCAGCGGGGAAAGCGGTCCGGTGGGCTCGGCGGGCGGCTGTTCCACGGGAAGTGCGGCGGCGGGTGGCGGCGCGGACACCGGTGAGGGCTCCGGCTCCGCCGGTTCGGCCTTCGGAGGCGCGGGAGCTGCCGCGGCTGGCGCAGCGGATTTGGCGGCGGCTCCTCCGGCCCCATCGATGCGCGCCACGACCGTATTAATGCCCACGGTCTTCCCTTCTTCCACCAGCACTTCGGTCAGAGTTCCGGCGGCGGGCGAAGGAATTTCGGTATCGACTTTATCGGTGGAGATTTCGAACAGAGGTTCGTCGCGTTCCACGCGCTCGCCGGGCTTCTTCAGCCACTTGGTGAGCGTACCTTCGACTATGCTTTCGCCCATCTGGGGCATCACTACGTCGGTCATGGATCAGTTCTCTCTTTCGGCTGCGAGGGCAGGGGCCTCAAACAGCATCTCGCAATCAAAGTTGCGGCCAAAGTGTGCGGCCAGCGATCGGGAAACTTCTTCCAGCGTAGCGCGGACGCCGAGCTGCGCCATAGAGGTCACGGGCTTGGTTAATCCGCAGGGAACGATGTATTGAAAATAGCTCAAATCGGTGAAGACATTCAGTGCCAGACCGTGCGAAGTGACCCAGCGGCTGATGTGCACTCCGATGGCGGCGATTTTGCGATCGCCCACCCACACCCCGGTCAATTTGGGAATGCGGCCGGCCTCGATGCCATAATCGGCCACGGTATCGATGATGGTCTGCTCGATGGTACGGACGAAAGCGCCCACGTCGCGCTTCCACTCGCGGAGATCGAGAATGGGGTAGGCGACAAGCTGGCCCGGGCCGTGATACGTCACGTCGCCGCCGCGGTCGGTTGGGTAAAACGAAATTCCCGCGCGCTCCATGATGGCGGGGCTGGCAAGCAGGTTTTCATAATGGCCATTCCGGCCGAGCGTGATGACGGGAGAGTGTTCGAGCAGCAAAAGCTGGTCGGAAATCGTGCCGGCCTTGCGCTCGGCGGTCAACTCCTGCTGCAATGCGAGCGCGGGGCCGTAGGCGATGCGTCCGAGTTCGCGCACCTGGCACTTACGCATTGATCGAAAGCCCGTAGACGGCGTTGAACGCCTCGCCCATAGCTTCGTAAAGGGTGGGGTGGGCGTGGATGGTCTGCATCATGAGTTCGACGGTGGCTTCCGATTCCATGGCGGTGACCGCCTCGCCGATGAGCTCGAATGCCTCCGGTCCGATGATGTGGACGCCAAGAATTTCGCCATACTTTTCGTCGGCCACTACCTTGATGAAGCCTTCGTGATGGCCCAGAATGGTGGCGCGGCTGTCGCCGGCGAAGGGAAAACGGCCGATTTTGACCTGGTAGCCCGCCGCGCGCGCCTGTGCTTCCGTGAGTCCCACGCTGCCGATGCCCGGCTCGGTATAAGTGCAGCCGGGAATGCGATTTTTGTGGATCGGCATGGCCGGCTTTCCGGCCATGTGCGCCACGGCGATCATCCCCTCGCGGGTCGCCACGTGGGCGAGTTGTGGAGTGCCGGCCACCACGTCGCCGATGGCGTAAATTCCCGGCTCGGCGGTCTGCTGGTTCCGGTCGGTCTTGATAAATCCGCGATCCAGCTCGACTTTCGTGTTTTCCAGGCCGATCTTGTCGACATTGGGCTTGCGGCCGACCGCGATCAGCAGTTTCTCGACTTCGAGTTCCTCTTCCTTCCCCTCTTTGGTGATCAGGGTCAGTTTCACGCTGCTTCCGGTCTTACGGATGTTGGCTGCTTTGGCGCCGGTTTCCACGCGAATTTTCTGCTTGCGAAAATTGCGCTCGAGCTCTTTGGAAATATCTTCGTCTTCCACCGGCACGATGCGCGGAAGCATCTCGATGACCGTCACGTCCGTGCCGAAGCGCTTGAAAATCGAAGCAAATTCCACGCCCACCGCGCCCGCCCCGATGATGCCAAGGCTCTTGGGAACCGCGGTCAGGTTTAAAATCTCGATGTTGGTGAGGATGAATTCGGGGTCGGGCTCGAGTCCCGGCAACATGCGGGCTTCCGATCCGGTGGCGATGATGATGTTCTTCGCTTCCAACGTCTGCACGCCGGAATCCGACTTCACTTCCACTTTTCCGCCGCCCTTCAACGTGGCGTAACCCGTCACTCGCTCGACTTTGGCGCGCTTAAGCAAAAATTCGACGCCCTTGGAATGCTTGGTGACGATGCCGTCCTTGCGGTCCTTCACCTTGGGATAATCCAGTCGCGGATTCTCGCACTGAATACCTTCGGCATCGGAATGGACGAATCGCTCCCAGACATCGGCTGTCTGAAGGAGGCTCTTGGTGGGGATGCATCCCACCAAAAGGCAGGTGCCGCCCAAACGGGGCTGTTTTTCAATGAGCGCTGTTTTTAATCCGTACTGGCCGGCGCGTATGGCTGCGGAGTAGCCGCCGGGACCACTCCCGATCACAATCAGGTCGTAAGGCACTTTTTTCATTCTACCCATGTCACCGGGTGTCGGGCCGGTGCGTCTACCATAAAGATATGAAACGGCTGTTATTAGTTCTGATGCTGGCGGCCAGTCCGGGATTCGGGCAGACTTCCCAGCCGGCTCAGAAAAAGCCCGCGCCGGCCGCAGTGGATGGACGCTGGCCCATCGAAAGCTTGAAAGTGCAGGGCAATCATAACTATACCGTGCAACAGGTGCTGACAATCGCGGCTTTAAAGGTCGGGCAGGTGGTGGGGCGGACTGAGTTCGACGCTGCGCGCGACCGGCTGCTGGCTTCGGGCGCATTCGACACGGTAAGTTACAGCTTCGCACCGGAAGCGGGCACACGGGGGTTTGTGGCCACTTTTCAGGTAACCGAAATCGAGCAGGTTTATCCTGTCCAGTTCGACGACCTGCACGTTTCGGAGCGCGATCTCACCGCCACTCTGAAGGCCAAGGACCCCATCTTTGCCAATGGCAAGCTGCCCGCATCGCAGCCGGTGTTCCAGCGCTACCAGAAATGGGTGGAAGAATATCTGGCTGCCAGAGGGACCAAAGTAAAGATCATCGGGGGGGTGATTCCCGGGCGCCCGGGAGAATGGGTGATCAGCTTCCACCCCGATATTCCGCTGCCGGCGGTAGCGCTCATTTTCTTCAAGGGCAACCAGGTGGTTCCCGAGTCGAAATTGCAGGACGCGATGCAGCCGGCCATCGGCATGCCTTATACCGAAGACCGTTTCCGCGAGGCGCTTAATGCCGCGGTTCGGCCGATCTATGAAACCAGCGGCCGCGTGCGGGTGGCCTTTCCCTCTATCAAGACGGCGCCGGATCCGGACAAAGAGATCAAGGGGTTACGTGTAACGGTGACCGTGGAAGAGGGCGAGCCTTACAAACTCCGCAAGGTGAGCATCGATGGCCCGACGCCGCTGAAGCCCGAAGAACTGATTGCGGCGGGTGCGTTCAAGACCAACCAGGTCGCGAATTTCGACCAGATCGGCGACGGTGTCGACCGCATCAAGAAAATGCTGAAACACGCCGGCTACATGAATTCCGATATCACCACCCGGCGGTCGATCGACGACGATAAGCGCATGGTCGATTTGACGCTGTGGGTGGATGCCGGCACGCAGTTCACCATGCGGAAGCTTACGGTCGTGGGACTGGATCTGGAGGGCGAGGCGGAAATCACCCGCATCTGGACGATGAAGCCGGGCAAGCCGTTCAATCCGGATTATCCCGATATGTTCCTGCGAACGGTGCGGGAAGAAGGCCTGTTCGACAATCTGGGTAAGACCAAGGCGGACGTCAAGATCAACGACCAGGATCATACCGCCGACGTAACGCTGACGTTCGGCGGAGCGCCGAACCAGCCCACGGGGCGCGGACGCGGCGGACGGGGACGCGGGGGTTATTAGTGAACCCGCTGGGGGCGGCGGTTCACGCGAAAATCGACGAACAAATCGAACGGACGATTCACTTGTTGGGGCTCGTTCGGGAGCCGGAATGGGCACCCAAGATTCCGGGAGCGTGGACGCTCGGACAGTTGCTGGGACATTTTCTGGATTGCCTCGCGGGAGTTTGCGCAGTGCTCCACGCGGCGCACCCGCGAGAACTGGAGCACTTCGCCGAACTCCAGGCGCTGCCGGTGAACTTCGCTTGCGGGGTGATGGAAGCACGGGAGCGCATCGAGGTTTATCGCGCGAAGATCTCCGAGGGCTTTGGAATCCTCGGGGACGAAGACCTGGATCGCCGCCTGCCCACCGTCTTCGTTCCCGCCGGCGAATCGATTCTTACCCTGCTGCTCGGCAACCTGGAGCACATCGTCAATCACAAATGTCAGCTTTTTCTGTATCTCAAGCTAGCCGGCGCGACGGTGGGCACGGCGGATCTGTACCAGTTTCGCCGCCAGCAGGCCTAGCGCGGCGCTGACCGGGACTACGGCCATGTGCCAGACGATGACGTGGGCGGTCTGGAAATTCGGGCAATGCAATTCGAGCATGACAACGCCCGCGAGGCCGGCAAGCGTGCCCGCCGCGAGCCCGGCGCCGGCTAGATTGACGACGAACCCGCGATGGAGGAGCCACCAGGCGGCGAGCCCGACGGGGATCGCGGTGATGACCCCCGCACTGAGGCACGCCAGACCCGGCGCGACAAACGGGCCGCTCAGGGGATCGCGGAAGAGGATCGCGAAAAGGGCCACCAACGACGCGCAGGCGATGCCAAAAAGGGTCAACGGGGCTTCGCGCGCCTTGCTGCCGGGCGTCATTGCGCCAATCGTCAACACCGTGGCTCGGGCGATGAGGATCGGAATGGCCGCCAGGATCAGGATCTGCGGCCCGCTCATCGCCGCGAATCCATGAAGGCCCAGCTTGGCAGCGACGATCACGGAAATCGCCAGGGCGGCAAGGTAGAGAAGCAGTTCGAGCGCGCGCGCCGACGGCAGCGGGCGGACCGGACGCATGCCCGGCTGGATCGATCCGGCGATGCGATCGAGCAAAGCGGGATCGGGACCGGGACGGGCATCGGCGGCTTTTTTCAGGATGTCGTCGATCTCGCCGTCTCTCACGACCGACCTCCCATTCTGCCCAGACGCTCGCGCAGTTTCTCGTAAGCGCGGAAGGCCTTCTGCTTCACCGATCCGATGCTCGAAGACGTGGCGCGCGCCACTTCCTCCAGCGACATCCCGGCTATCTTCAGCATTTCGACCACTTCGCGCTGGCTCGGCGGCAGCGGCGCGAGCAATTCTTCCACCGTCATTGCGGCGGCGTGCGCGCCGTGCGGCGCGGGAATCTCGGGCGTTTCGTCGAGGCTGGTCTCGCGGGCCGAGGTGCGGCCGGCCTTGCGATAGTGGTCCACGCGGATATGGCGCGCGATGGCGTAGAGCCAGGGTAACACCGGCTCGCCCGGCCGGTAGGTGTGGCGCACTTCGTGGATGCGGAGCCAGGTCTCCTGAAGCAAGTCGTCAGCGGATGCGCGGCTCGTGAACTGCACGGCAAAAAAACGGTGAATGCGCGGGCTCAGGCGATCGATGAGAGCTGTGGCGGCGGTGAAATCACCTTCTTGATATCGAGCCATCAGCGCTTCCAGTTCGCCGTCAGGGTGCATAAGGGAAAAGCTGCTCACCCAATTATTACCATCATCGGCTGTGCCGGCTCCTTTTGACGATTTGTAACACCTGCTGAAAGAGCGTACGTTTCGCCACGCAAGAAAGTTACGGTGCGGCGTAACTTTCGTCCGGTTTCCGGCGAAGACTCTGGCAACGGCGGTCGCGGGGACAATGCGAACGCCGAATTTCATTGCTCAGGAGAACAGGATGCAGATACGCCACTTTTTCAGAATACTCGCGCCTCTGGTGGGCGCGGCAAGCGCCGCTTTTGCGGCCATGGACACCAATGCGCTGGTGGTCACGGCGTCGAATGCGGCCAATAACCAGTTGCTGGTATACAATACCGCCGGGAAACTCGTGCAGACACTTTCCACCCAGGGCCAGGGAGGCGTCAGTGGCAACTCCGGCGGAATCGAGGTGAACGGAGACCTGGTCGCCGCCGTGAACTACGGCTCCAATAACGTGACGTTATTCCAACGGGCCGGCAGCGGCTTGCACCTGGTGCAAGTAATCCCCACGGTGGCCAAGCCTGTCAGCGTGGCGTTCGGAAACGATCACCTCTACGTGCTGGGCGCCACCGAAGTGGAATCGCACTGGATGTTTGGACCGTTTGCCAATACCGGCGCCGATGGATCGGCGAAACTGCTGGTGGCGGATGGCTCGGCCGCGCAGGTGGTGGTGGCGGACGGCCAGCTTTTGATTACCGAAAAGAGCAATCAGGTCGAAACCGTGGCGCTCGCTTCCGACGGCCAGATTGACGGCGCGGCGACGGCGGTAAAGAATATTCCCGCGAACGTCAACACGCCGTTCGGCAGCGTGGCGCGGGGCAACGACATTTATGTCACCATTGCGCATGCCAATGAGATCAGCCTGGTCCGCGACGGCGCCGTGCTGACCACCGCTCCGTCCGGCACGCAGATGGCGCCATGCTGGCTGACGCTCGAAGGCCCGTTTTTGTTTTCCAGCAATTCGCCCAGCATGAGCATTTCGCGCTATGCGGTCTACGGCCAGAAGATCGTACAAGACGCGGCGGTGGCGGCGACGCTGAATGGCGACCCGACGGACATCGCATTTGCCGGCGGGATGATCGCGGTAATCGACGGCAACGGGCCGGTGACGCACCTGTCGATGTTCTCCGTGGACGAGGACGGCAACCTCACGCTGCTGCAGCCGGCGGACACCATCAACGGCGCCGCCAACGGCGTGGGTATCGTGCGTAGCGCGGATCAATTCTAACCGCGGAATCAAAAACGGAAGCGCGCCGCGAGTTGGACTTCGCGCGGCGCCTGCGCGCTGACGATCTGGCCAAACGACGCGCTGCTGATGTTGCCGTTGACGGAGGCCGGTCCGAAGAATTGCGCGTGATTGAAGACGTTGAACGCTTCCACGCGCAATTCAACCGAGCGGGAGTCGGCCAGTTGCACCGTCTTGTGCAGGGCCATATCGAAATTCGCCATGCCGGGGCCGTAGAAGAAACGGCGGTCGGCAGTCCCGAGTTGGCCGAGCGGCGGCAGACTGAATAGCGCCGTATTGAACGCCGGCCGGCCACTGCGCGGGTCGCGATTGACGGCAAGGTTGCCGGGCGTGTAATCCGGCGTATCGACGCCATTGTTGTTGATGCCGTTGGGAATGGTGCCGAGCAGCGACGTGTCGTTGTTGTTGAAGAGCGTGACGGGGAGTCCGGTGGTGAAACGCGCCACGCCGGAGAGCGACCAACCGCTCACCTTCCCCAGCGGCAGTTTCCAATCGTAGCTGGCCACCAGGTTCTGGCGCAGATCGAAGGCGGAGGGTGCGCGGCTGAGGCTCGGATTGAGCGGATTGACGGCTTCCGCGAGGCTCGAAGACTCGTCCATCGATTTGCCGAAGCTATAAGCGAGTTGCAGGTCCAGGCCGCGCCCACTGTGGCGCAGGGAGAGATCGAAGGCGCTGTAAGCGGAATTGCCGATGGTCTTCTGATAAGTGACGGCGGCGAAATCCGGACCGAACGGGCCGCGCGTGCCCTGGATGGTCTGTCCCGCGGAAGTCACATACGTGCCGCTTTCACCGAACGGCCCGCAGGTCGGGGTGCCGGGCATGACGTCCTTTGGCTGGCTCAAGCTTAGGCAAAGCGCGGGATTGCCGGGATTGGCCGAAATCAAAACCAGCAAGTGATGCGCCTGGGCGCCGTTATAACTCGCGGTGAGCAAGGTGTCGCGGGCCACCTGGCGCTCGATGGCGAAAGCGTAGCTGTCGGTGTACGGCGTGAGGTTGCCGCGATCGAACGACGGCACGCCGGTGATCGGCAGGTATGGCGACCAATTGACGGAACTGTTGGGATTCGAAGCGGACGCGGCCGACGAGGGGATTGGCTCCGGAAAGCGCTGCCCGACACTCTGCCCGCTCGATGCGGTCACGAACGGCGAGGTAAAGAGCGGCGGCGCGACGCTGTCGTAATCGTAGCCGTAGGGCGGATTGGCGCTCATGATGCCGGCCGAAAGCCCTTCGATCGCGGTGTAGAACATGCCGTAACTCGCGCGAACGGCGGTCTTGGTATCGGGCGACCAGGCGATTCCGGCGCGCGGCGCGAAGTTGCTGTAGCGGGCGGGCGCGAGCGAGCCGGGAACTCCGGGATCGCCGGGAAACACCAGGCCGGCGGGCGCGCCGGGATAGACCACCGATTGTTGCCCGGGCACGAGCGTCTGCAACTGGTTGAATTTTTCGCTCCACGGGGGCAGCAGGTCCCAGCGCAAACCGTAGTTGAGAGTCAGCTTGGGAGAGATTTGAAAAGTATCCTGCGCGAAGACGCCGGCATAATGGTTGCGCAGATAGAAAGCGCGCGAGTCGGCCTGATTGTAACTGCTGGCAATTCCCAGAAGGAAATCGGCAAAGTCGGAGCCGGTTTCCGTCCCCTGAAAGAGAAACGAGCCATTGTAAACCGCGTCGGGATTGATGTTGACCTGGTCGAGATGCACGCTCGCGCCGAATTTCATCGTGTGGCGGCCGAGCGCCCTCGAGAAGTTGTCCGACCACTGATAGGTATTGTTGGCCTGGGCGGCGCCGGTGGTATCTACGCCGATCGTGAAATCGTTGAAATTGACGTTCTCGATGCCTTCGATGCGCGGGTCAAGCGCGACGATCGAGGCCTGGCCGGACGGATTGACAAAGCCTTGCGAGACCAGCGAGGGCCCCACGCCGCCGGCCGGCTGGCCCACGTCGTTGGCCGAGCGCAGGTATCCCAGCCGCAGCTCATTTACAGCCGCCGGTCCGAAGGTGGTGGTCAGCGAAAGCGTGGCCAGCTGCGCGCGACCGGTCGAAAGGGCGTTGAACCCGGGAACGGTGGCGCCGCCCTGGGCGGTCGGATAAGGATTATTGAGGGTGTAATCGTCGGCGAAGTAATACCCTGCGAAAATGCCGAACCTCGCGGTGCCGTCGATTCGGATCGCGGCCTTGTCGTCGCGAAGCGCGTCGTTTTGAGCGGACGTGGAGAAGATGCCGGCGCCGTGATTGGGTGCGGGAATGAACGGCAGCAGCGCTTTCGAGGGTGCGGACCAGGCGCGCTGCGGAATCTGCGCGCCCGGGAATACGCACTGCGCTGCGGTCACGCAGGCCGCTGTGTAATATGGCTCTCCCGGGTTGACGGTATAGCCGAGTTTTTGCGAAAGTTGATCGGCCCAATACTGGCCGTTCACGCTACCCGTGAGCGAACTTGCGACATCGGAGAGATTACCCGCACGGTCCTCGACCGACGGCACGGAAATCAGCCCCGTATCGACCCCTTGAGTCATCCGCGTGCCTTGATAATCGGCGAAGTAGAACAACTTGTCCTTGCGAACGGCGCCGCCGATCGTTCCACCAAACTGGTTCCGGACGTACTCCGCGCGATCCGGCGCGAAGAAGTTGCGGGCGTCGAGCGCGGTGTTCCGCAGGTATTCGAAAACGCTTCCGTGCAACTGATTTGCACCTGAGCGGGTGGTCACGAGCACCTGGCCGCCGCTGAAATTGCCGTATTCGGCGTTGAAATTGCCCGTCAGCACGTGCAGTTCCTGAATGGAGTCGAGGTTGGGCACGATGGCCGCGCCCATGTTGAAATCCTCCTGGGCCGCGGCGCCGTTCACGCTGAAACCGTTGGCGGTCTCGCGCTGGCCGCTCACCGAGAGATTGCCGGGGTCGAGATCGCCCGAAGGCGGCGCGCTGGTGCACCCTGCCATCACGACCGCGTTGGGCTGTTGCGAACTGGCGGGCATGACACCCGGCTGGAGCGCGAGCAGATCGGTGAAACTGCGGCCGTTGACCGGAATCGCCGCCATTTTCGCCGCCGTCAGAGTGCCGCCGGATTGCGTATCGAACGTCTGTACTGCGGCGGCGGAATCCGTGACGGTGACCGTGTCGCTGACGGCTGCGACCGTCATGGCGATGTCCAGCCGGCGGGTTTCGCCGGCTGCGATCTCGAACGCAGGCTTGGCGTACGGATTGAATCCCGCACGCACGGCCTCGACGGTATAGCGGCCGGCGGGAAGTTCATCGAACGAGTAGCTTCCGTCTGCCGCCGACGTAATCCGGCGGATCGCGCCGGTATCCGTGCTGCGTAGCGTAATAGCCGCCGCCGGGATCGCGGCGCCGGTCGGATCGGATACGGCGCCGGCCACATTGGCGCCGTTCGCGGCGCACAGGGGAGCAGTCAGGAGGAGAGCAAAAAGGAGGCGGTTCACCATGGCATCCTCAAAAGCTCATTTGATCTCACTTGCAACTCATTGTCAACTAGAATCTATAAACAAGCTCTTTAACTATTAAATATGGTGGATCGCGGCGTCTTCCCGCCCGCTCCCACCCCTGGGAGCACTTTTTCGCTCCGGTACTGAATTTTCAAGTCGATATGACCCGCGGACGCGCAATTCCACGGTCGTGAACCGTTCGCCACAGCCGGGCAAGCGGAGCGCGTATCGCTGGGACGATTCGGGAGGGTCGGGGGACGCTTATTGCTCCCTGGCGCTTGTGCCGAACTTGCTGCAGGGAGCGGCGAAGACTCCCCAGCCCGTGGCCATCCGCATTCTCCCGGGTTCTCCCGGATAAGAACCGCTCGGGCGATTGTTAAATCGGCGGGCGCCCGGCGGTGCCAGGGAGTAACATGTGCTTTCACACGGCTCCAGGAGAGCCGGCGCATGAAACTCCATCGCGTTTTACCGTTCGTGGTGCTGATCGCCCTGATGGGCCAGGAACAGACTCCCAAGTACCGCAATCCCAATCTCGCCATCGAAGATCGCGTCGCCGATCTCCTTTCCCGCATGACGCTCGAAGAGAAGGTCCACGAACTCGTGAGCGGCAGCGAATTGCAAGCCGATGTGATCGACCCCACCGGCACTTATACCAGCGAAACCGCGCGCGCCGCGTTCCGGCAGTGGGACAACCCCGATTTTGCGCTGACGCCGAGGCAATCGGCCATCCTGCGCAATGCCGCGCAACGCTACCTGCGCGAAAAGACGCGGCTCGGCATTCCGGCATTATTCATGGGCGAGGCCCTGCACGGGTTCATGGAATATCACAGCACCAGTTTTCCGCAGGCATTGGGACTGGCGAGCACGTGGGACCCGGACCTGGTCCACCGGGTCTTCAGCGCCGCGGGCGATGAGGCCGGCTCGCGGGGCGCCGGGCAGGTATTTACGCCGGTGCTCGATATCGCGCGCGATCCGCGCTGGGGGCGGACGGAAGAAACCTACGGCGAAGATCCTTACCTGGCGTCCCGCATGGGTGTGGCGGCGATTACGGGCTTGCAGGGCGATTCGTGGCTCATCGACCGTCACCACGTAATGGCCACCGCCAAGCACTTCGCGGTGCACGGCCAGCCCGAAGGCGGCACCAACACCGCGCCGGGCAATTATTCCGAGCACATCATCCGCGAGAATTTTCTGGTGCCGTTTCAGGCCGCCGTCGAGGAGGCGCGCGTGGGAAGCGTGATGGCATCCTACAACGAAATCGACGGCATCCCCGCGCACGCAAACCACTGGCTCCTGGACAAGGTGCTGCGCCAGGAATGGGGTTTTCGCGGATATATCACGTCCGACGACTACGGCATCCAGATGCTCGTCAACACGCACCATGTGGCGGCCAACAAAGCGGAAGCGGCGCGCCAGGCGCTCGCCGCGGGCGTCGATTACGACCTCTCCGACGGCACCGCGTATCGCACATTAGTCCAGCAGGTGCAGCAGGGAGCGGTGCCGATCGCGGAAGTGGACCGCGCCGCCGCGCGCGTGCTCACCGCGAAGTTCCGCCTCGGCCTGTTCGACAATCCTTATGTCGACCCCGACAAGGCCGAGCAGATCACCGGCAGCGAGGAGCACCGCAAGCTGGCGGAAAAAGCTGCCGAGGAAGTGATGGTGCTGCTGAAGAACGAAAAGAACACCCTGCCGCTCGATCTCGACAAGTTGAAGACGATCGCCGTCATCGGGCCGAACGCCGCCGACGTGCACCTGGGTGGCTACAGCCGCGAACCGGCGCACGGCGTAAGCGTGCTGGATGGCATCCGCGCGCGGGTTGGCACGAAGGCCAACGTCGTCTACGCGGAGGGTTGCAGGATCACCACCGCGCGGCCGGGATTCCGGGGATGGTTCGACGACAACGTGAAGCTGGCCGATCCCAAAGCGCAGGAAGAATCGGTGCGCGCCGCGGCCGACGCGGCTAAAAAGGCGGACGTCGCGATCGTGGTGGTCGGCGAAAACGAAAGCACCAATCGTGAGGCATGGTCGGAAACCCACTTGGGAGATCGCGATTCGCTCGATCTGCTGGGCGCGCAGAACAGCCTGGTGCAGGCGGTGGTGGAAACCGGAACACCCACAGTCGTCTTCCTGCTCAACGGCCGTCCACTCTCCATCAATTACATCGCCGGGCACGTGCCGGCGATCGTCGAGGGCTGGTACCTGGGGCAGGAAGGTGGAACGGCGGCGGCGCGCGTTCTCTTCGGCGACGTCAATCCCGGCGGCAAACTGCCCATCTCCTTCCCGCATTCGGTGGGCGATCTGCCCGATTTCTATAATCGGAAGCCGTCCACCGACCGCAGCTACGCCTTCGGCGACAAGAAGCCGCTTTATCCGTTCGGCTATGGCCTAAGCTATACCTCCTTCAAATTCGACAACCTGAAAGTCGCGCCGGCGAGCATCGTTACCGGAGGTACGGCGAAAGTCACGGTCGATGTCTCGAACACCGGATCGCGCGAGGGCGATGAAGTGCCGCAGTTGTACGTCCACCAGCGTGTAGCGTCGGTCACGCGTCCGCTGATGGAGTTGCAAGCCTTCCAGCGGATCACGTTGAAGCCCGGCGAGAAGCGCACGGTGGAGTTCACGGTAACGTCGGCCATGCTTTCCATGCTGGACGTGGACATGCACAAGGTGGTCGAACCGGGGATCTTCGACATCATGGTGGGGCCGAGTTCCGATCGAACCACATCGGTGAAGCTGGCCGTAACGGGCGTCCACGGCGAAACCGGCATGCCGCTGCCGCTGCCTCCGCCGAAGGGCTCCGAGAGCGGCGTGGTCAGCAACTTCGACGATCTGAAGGTGAGCGCGAATTACGGGTCCTGGATGGCTGCGTCCGACGGTCTGAACGGCGGCAAATCGACGGCTAATATCGCGGCGGTCGAGCCTGGCGCCAACGGCACCAAGGGCGCGCTCAAGGTCAGCGGCGAACTGATTCCCGGCTCGGGCTTCCTCTTCGGGGGTGTGATGTTCTCGCCGGGCGGGACGGGCGGCGGTCCGCCCGAAACCGTGAACCTGTCGGCTAAAAAGACCATCAGTTTCTGGGCCAGGGGCGATGGCAAGCCGTGCATCGTGGCGGTGACCACCGAATCCAACCAGGGGAGCATGCCCAAGATGCAGTTCTTCACGCCCGGCGCCGAATGGAAGCAGTACAGCTTTCCATTTACCGCCTTCGGAACCGACGGTTCCGATATCGACCAACTGATTTTCGCGCGCGGGCAATCGCCGGGAAAATTCGAATTCGAGCTCGATGAAGTGGAGATCAAATAGCGGCCGCACCCGTGCCCCGCAGAGCCGACCGGTCCGCGGGATCGGTTTCTGATTTTTGGTGTTGCAGGCATTACAGTTACCAGCGAGCGGCCGATCCCGGGACCGGCCGCCCGGTGAATCCATCGCCCATCATGGGATGATGGAGGTTCGTCCCATCCATGTCCGACCCCATCGCATTACCCGCCCCCGTACTCATTCATATCGCCCAACAGGTAAACGTTCCGCTCCAGGGCGCGCACGCCGTCATCGAATTGATCGATGGCGGCGCCACCGTGCCGTTCATCGCGCGCTATCGCAAGGAAGCGACCGGCAACCTGGATGAAGTGAAGGTCCGCGACCTCCAGGAGAAGCTGGAATATTTCCGCGAACTCGAAGAGCGCCGGAAAACCGTCCTCGATACGATCGCGGAGCAGGGCAAACTCACGCCCGAACTCGCCGCGCGCATCCACGCCGTGCTGGAAAAGAACGAGCTGGAGGATCTTTATCTGCCCTACAAGCCGAAGCGCCGCACCAAAGCGTCGATCGCGCGTGAGAAGGGACTCGAACCACTGGCGCAATACCTCTGGGACCAGGCCGGCACGCAATCCCTCGCCGGATTGGCCGCGGCTTTCGTGAATGCGGAAAAAGGCGTGGCCTCGGCCGACGAGGCGCTCGAAGGCGCACGCCACATTGTGGCCGAGATGGTGAGCGAGAACGCGGCTTTCCGCAAGGAAATCCGCGCCATGATGATGGCCGATGGCCTGGTGGCGAGCCGCGCCATCGAAGGCGTGCCCGACCCCGAGGGCAAATTTCAGATGTACGCGCAGTTTAGCGAGCCTGCCAGCAAGATTCCTTCGCATCGCATGCTGGCGATACGGCGCGGGGCCAAGGAAGGCATCCTGAGCTTCGAAATCCAGATGGACCGCGTCAGGCCGCTCGCGTGGCTGCGCTCGCAGGTGGTGCGGGCGCCCGGCGACTGGGTGCCGCACCTCGAAAAAGCCATCGAAGACTCCTACGATCGCCTGCTCGACCCCTCCATTCAGACCGAAGTACGTCTGGAATTGAAAGACCGCTCCGATGAAGAGGCCATCAAGGTCTTCCGCGAGAATCTGGAGAATCTGCTGCTCTCGCCGCCCGCGGGAATGCTCACGGTGTTGGCGATCGACCCCGGCATTCGCACCGGATGCAAGCTGGCGGTGGTGGACGATACCGGCCGGTTCCTCGAACACTCGGTAATTTATCCTTTCGAACCGAAGAACGACCTGGCTGGGGCGCGCCAAACCCTGGCTTCCCTCATCGCGCGCCATAACGTGCAGGCCATCGCCATCGGAAACGGGACGGCATCGCGCGAGTCAGCAGCTTTCGTGCAGGATTTCCTGCGCGAGGCCAATCTGGCGAAGATCTTCAGCGTCACGGTGAGCGAGTCGGGCGCGTCGGTGTATTCCGCCTCGGAAATCGCGCGGCAGGAATTTCCGAATCTCGATCTGACGGTTCGCGGCGCCATTTCCATCGCGCGGCGTCTGCAGGATCCGCTCGCCGAGCTGGTGAAGGTCGATCCCAAATCCATCGGCGTCGGCCAGTATCAGCACGACGTCGATCAGCGGCGCCTCAAGCAGAGCCTCGAAGCCACCGTGGAATCGTGCGTCAACCGCGTGGGTGTGGATTTAAACACGGCATCTTGGGCGCTGCTACGGTATGTGGCCGGGATTTCAGAGCGGGTGGCCCAGAAAGTTGTGGCGCATCGCGACGAGAAGGGCCGCTTCCGGTCGCGGGCCGAGCTGCGCGAGGTATCGGGGTTCGGACCGAAAACCTTCGAGCAGGCGGCGGGATTTCTGCGCATTCGCGGCGGCGATAACCCGCTCGACATCACCGCCGTACATCCCGAATCTTACCCGGTGGTGGAAAAAATCGCGGCGTCTTTGGGAGTTCCGGTGAAGGACCTCATCGGCCGGCCCGATCTCATCGAACAGGTGAAACTGGAAGGCTTCCGCACCGAGACCGTCGGGATGTACACTCTGGGCGATATTCGCGAGGAACTGCGCAAGCCCGGCCGCGACCCGCGCGAGCAGTTCGTGGCGCCGAAATGGCGCGAGGACGTGCGGGAGATTGCCGACCTGAATCCGGGAATGACGCTCGAAGGCGTGGTAACCAACGTCACGCGTTTCGGCGCATTCGTGGACGTCGGCGTGCACCAGGATGGGCTGGTGCACGTGAGCCAGCTCGCCAACCGCTTCGTGAAGGATCCGGGCGAGGTCGTGAAGGTGGGGCAAATTGTGAAGGTGCAGGTAATCACCGCGGACCCGAAGGCCAAGCGCATCGCTCTCTCCATGAAAGCCGTGGAGGCCGCCGCCCCCGAGCCCCAGCGCAAGAACTTTCGGCCCGCGCCTCCGCCAAAACCCAGTTTTGAGCATTCGGTGGCGGCGCTGGCCGATAAGTTCAAGAGACGGTAGCGCCCGAACGCTTATAATAGGACCGTGCGGCCGGATGCTACCGCGGGCCCTCCCCTCCCGGTGGAGCGCTTTTTCCAGTTTTCCCTGCTTGGCCTGCTGGCCAGCGGCTACCTGGCGGTTGCCGGGTCCGCGTACCTCGACCTTCCGACCATGGTTCTTACCGGCGCCGGAATTCTCTTGCGCGCCCTGATGGTGGCGGGCGTGGTGCGGCTGAATATCTCCGAGCGTGCGGCGACCGTGGCCGCCCTTGTCTATTCGGCATTTTTCGCCGCCGATTATTTCCTGCTTTCCCGCGATTTGCTGACGGCCGCGGTGCACCTGGTTTTTTTCCTGGCGGTTCTGCGCATCCTCACCGCCAGCAGCAATCGCGACAACCTTTACATCGCCGTGATCGCGTTTCTGGAACTGCTGGCCGCCGCTATTCTTTCCATCAATTTCAATTTCTTCCTTTGCCTGGCGCTGTTCCTGCTCTTCGCCATCGCCGCACTTTCGAGCGGCGAAATCCTCCGCTCCATGCGCAAGGCTCCGGCTACTTCGCGCGCCGGATTGAAGCATTTTTATCCGCGTCTCGCCCTGCTCGCGACATGGATGGCGCTGGGCATCCTGACTCTCACCGCCGGCATGTTTTTCCTTCTGCCGCGCACCGCCGATGCCGCCCTGTCTTCGCTCACTTCGCGCCAGATTCGCGTGCCCGGCTATTCGGAACATGTGACCCTGGGCGATATCGGGGAGTTCAAAGTCAGCTCGCGCGCCGTCATGCACGTGCAGATATACGGCAATCAGTCGATGGGCTCGGCGAAATGGCGCGGCGACGTGCTGGGCGATTTCGATGGGTGGACGTGGTCGCGCGGCCGCGGAATCGCGGGCGGGCGCGGCGAGATGGCGTCCGATGGCCACATCTCGCTCGGCGCCCATGCCGGCCCGCAACGCAGTTATCGCGTGGAGTTTACCGATCTCGACTCGCGAACCCTGTTCTTCGCCGGCACGCCGGAAACAGTCGACGGCTTGCCTGAAGGAACCACCGTGGAACCAGCCACGGGATGCTTCCGCCTCCCGCAAACGCCGCCATCGGGCTTCCGCTATGACGCCTTCGCCGTACTGGAGGAACCGCCGGAAACCGCCACGGCAATCTACCCTCCACCGGTTCTCGATTCCATGCACCGCGAGCAGTACCTGCGGCTGCCGGACCTGGACCCGCGGATCGCCGGACTGGCCGAATCGATGACCGCCGGCGCAGTAAGTGACCTGGCCCGCGCGCGCGCCATCGAACAGGGGCTGCGCACCGGCTACGGCTATACCCTCGAGTTGCCGCGGAAACAGGTGAAGGACCCGCTGGCCGATTTTCTGTTTGTCCGCCGGAGAGGCCACTGCGAGTATTTTGCATCGGCTATGGCCGTGATGTTGCGGACGCTGGGAATTCCGTCGCGGCTGGCCACGGGCTTTCAGCTGGGCGAGTACAATCCCATTTCCGACCTCTGGGTAGTGCGTGCTTCCGATGCCCATAGTTGGGTGGAAGCGTGGCTTCCGGGCCATGGTTGGGCCACGTTCGACCCCACGCCCCCCGATTTTTCGTCGCACTCGCTTTCGGTATTCTCGAAATTCGGTTTGTACCTGGACGCCGCCGAAACCTTCTGGCAGCAGTGGGTGGTGGGCTACGATCCCCACCACCAGGGAACGCTGGCGGATCGCATCCAGCAGGCGGTGCGCCGGCTGGGCATGGGGTGGTCCGACTCGCTGGCGGGCGCCGGGTCGCGGCTGGTGGCGCGCGGCCTGAGTTGGATCGAGCGGTTCGGTCTGGAAGCGCTGGCGGGCTTGTTGATGATCGGCTTGGCCTGGGAGCGCGGACCCAAGCTGTGGCGCTCATTCCGCGAACGCCGGCGCGTGGAGCGGGTTCGGCGCGGCGAGGTCAGCGGTGCCGATGCCACGCTGCTGTACGAGCGCATGTTGCAGGTCCTGCGGCGCCAGGGGTACCAGAAACCGGTCTGGTTCACGCCCATGGAATTCGCGCGGTCTCTTCCGGCGACACCTTTCGGCCGGCGGGTGGAGCAGTTTACCGCGGCTTACAATGACGTGCGCTACGGTGGACGCTCCGAAGCGGCGCCGCGAATGTCGGAACTGCTGGACGAATTGGAACGGCCGGGAAAGGCGTGATGGTTTCGGGCCGCTGAGCGAAGGATGCGGCTCGGCGGGGCCTCTTCAGCGGCATCGAGAGGGCAGCGGTTCCCTTCGACGGCCGCGCTGCGGCCCGGCCGCATCTCTGCACTCCCGCCGTACTGCTTCACTCCGGCCGCCTCGCTTCGTTCGGCCCGGCCGCATCTCTGCACTCCGGCCGTACCGCTTCACTCCGGCCGCCCCGCTTCGTTCGGCCCGGCCGCAGCGCTTCAACCCGGCCGAACTTCGCTCATCAGTGCCAGCAGATTGCGGTCGGGATCCCGGAAAAAGGCCATCCACAGCTCGTGATCGGGCATGCGCGCGATCAGATGAGGTTCGCGCTCAAACACCACTCCGCGCTCCGCTAGGATTGCGTGCGCCTGCCGGATATCCGCGACTTTGAAATACAGTACCGAGCTGTAGTGTTCGCCGGGTTTTTCGGAAGCGCTCAGCATCAGGCGAATGCCGCTGCACGCGAAGAATGCCATGTTCGGCACCTGAAATAGCAGCGTCATCCCGAGCACGTCGCGATAAAACACGATCCCGCGCTCAACATCGGTAGCGGTTAGGCCGATCTGGCCAATCGTGGACAAGCCAAACGGTGCGGTCGCGGCGGGAGATTCCATGCGGTTCCTTTCGGAGATCCATCATACCCCCAAAAAGGTAGGTGTCCGGGCTCGTGGACCCATCCTAAGGATATAGACCAATCGAGCCGATAAGTATCTAGCAGGCACATGATCCGTCTGACACGCCTTAACCATGTACCAATGGTGCTGAACTCCGACCTGATCGAACACATCGATGTCACGCCGGACACGGTCATTACGTTGACCACCGGGCAGATTCTGAGGGTGCGGGAGACTGCCGAGGAGGTCGTGGAACGGATCGTGGAATTCCGCCGCAGGATATTTGCGGGGCCGTCGGAAACCCCGCCATTCGTCGAATTGCCGGAGGAACTGGACTGATCATTCATGCCTGCCGCGCCTCTTAAAACCGTCCCAAGATCCGCCGCACCGCCGTCCAAGCAGTCTAAACCGTCAGGGATGAGACCGGATTTTGCCACCTTCGGCGGCATCGCCGTGGCCTTCGCCGGAATCCTCGGCGGATTACTGGTCGAGAAGGGCAGCTTGCAGGATGTGGCGCAGATGACTGCCGCCATGATCGTTCTCGGCGGAACGCTGGGGGCCGTCCTGGTAACCACTCCGCTCCCGGTGTTTCTGAGTGCGTGCAAAAGTCTGGGTGGGGCATTCTTCGAAACCGGCGACTCTACCGCGGCCACAGTCGATTCGTTAATTCGCTACGCCACGGTAGCCCGCAAAAACGGCATCGTCAGCCTGGAAATGGAGGCCGCCGCGATTCAGGACCCATTCTTACGCAAAGCTTTGAACCTCGCGGTGGATGGGACCGACCTTCAGGAGCTCCGCAAGATGATGGAGCTGGACAATAATCTGGCCGAACTCGCCGGCGAAGCCAATGCCAGAGTCTGGGAGGCCGCCGGTGGATATGCGCCTACCATCGGGATCATCGGCGCGGTGATGGGTCTCATTCAGGTGATGAAGAACCTCGAAGATATCAAGGCAGTCGGCCACGGGATTGCGGTGGCTTTCGTGGCTACCGTTTACGGGGTCGGATCGGCCAACATCTTCTTTCTGCCGGTGGCCAACAAGCTGAGGGGGCGGATGCGCGCCGCCGCCGTAATCAGGGATTTGATTCTCGAGGGCGTAATGGGAATTGTCGAGGGGTTGAACCCCACGCTGTTGCGTCTGAAACTCGAAGCTTACAACCTGGATTCCCGCCGGCCGGCCAAAGCTAAGCCATCTAAAACCGCCGCCAATCCGGCGCCATCCGGTCAACCGGCGGAAGGGAGGTAGGGTTCGGGATGCAACGCAAACCGCAGGCGCCCCATGAAAATCACGAACGCTGGCTGGTGTCTTACGCCGATTTTATTACGCTGCTATTCGCTTTCTTCGTGGTGATGTTCGCTTCCACACAAGCGGACAAGAGCAAAGCCCGCGCGGTGTCGGAGTCGGTGAAGGACGCTCTCGAACATGGTCAGTTCAGCAATACGCTTTCCACGGTTTTAGGCCGCGGCAAACATGAAAATAGCCGTCCGGCCGCCAATCCCGAGCGGGCCAAAGTATCGGATAATCTCCCGCCCCAAAAGGGGCCGCTCCCACCGCCGGCCGACCTGGCGAAATCCCTGGCAACGCTCCAACGCGGGTTGGGCTCCCAAGTGAAGGCGGGCGAGATCGGGCTGAAACTCGAGGGGCGTGGGCTGGTGGTCAGCCTGCGGGAAGCCACGTTCTTCGCTTCCGGAGACGACACCATTTCGCCCGGCAGCGAACCGATTCTGGCCAAGATCGCCGCCGAGGTCCAGGATTTCGGAAATCCGATACGGCTGGAGGGTCATACCGATTCACAGCCGATCCACAATTCCCGTTTTCGCAGCAATTGGGAGCTGTCCGTCGCGCGCAGCATTGCCATGCTGGAGCTTCTGGAACGGAAATTCGGCATCGCTCCGGAGCGGCTTTCGGTAGCCGGCTATGCTGAGAATGCTCCCGTGGAGAGCAACGATACCGAAGAAGGACGGGCCCGAAACCGGCGCGTGGATCTGGTGATTCTTTCGGACGACGCCATGCGATCGGAGCCGGCGCGCTGAACGCCGCCCGGCGAAATCGCTATAGGCTGGCACTGACCGACGGAGGTGGCGGAGCGGACCGGGCGCCGTATTGCCTGGCGGCGTGGATTCGATCGAGCCGGGTTTGCGCGTGCGCGCGCGCACACAGCGCCGAGCGTTTCGCCCAGGCGAGGAATTCGCCGGCTTCCGCCATGCGTGCGGGCGTGCAAGTGCCGCGGCCGATCTCGTCCAGGAGGCCCGCGGCGTAAGCCTCCCAGAGCCGCACCACCGCGGCCCAGTCGCCTGCCGCCACGGCTTTGCGCATTTCGCCGGTGCGCCCAATTTCCATCTCAGTATCCATTGGCGAACATTTCGTTGCTCGTTTGTTCGGCCTGAAACACGCTGTTCATATAGTTGTATTGCTGCTGCATGAGCTCAATCGAGGCGTCGGCTTGCGCCATCTGGTTGGTCAGAGTGGTTTGGAGTTGGCTGACATCGTCCTGTTTCTGGGTGATGGTGTTGCCCAGGGCGGTGACCTCCGACTGCAAGCTCGATTGTCCCGTCGTCAGCAACCCGGTAGTGGTGTCCAGGACGTTGTTCATGGCATTGGTCGCGGTTTCGAGGAATCCGCCCCCCGTCGCGGACCCGAGAAACGCGATCACGCCCGCGGAATTTCCCAAGTCGGTAGACATCATCGTTAGCGGACTATAGGTGAGCGTCCCGTCATCGTTCAAGGTAAATCCGAGGTCGGCCATGCAGATCGAACCGGAAGCCGAACTGAAGTACGTGGACATCTGCGAGAGCGACTGCGAAAGGCTATAGACGATGCTTTGACCTTGCAGGGGACCACCTCCATCGCCGTACTGTTTGGCTAATTCCGCCACCGCGGCGTTGTAGGCATCCGCGAAATTAGAGAGAGCCGTGCTCAGAGTGGATGCCGATTGCGTCACCGTGACATCGGTGCTGCCCGTGGCGGTCAGGGTAAGGGTAGTGCCGGCCGCGATCTGGACCTGCGGCGACGTACTCGAAACCATCGTGCCCGAGTTGTCCACCTCGTACTCCGCCCGTGACCCCGCCGGACCCTGATTCTGGAGATTGAAAGAAGTGCTTCGAATGAGCTGGGGGCTATCGCCGCTCCCAGTGTTATCCACTAGTTGAAGGCGATAATCGGGGGCGCCGGCCGTGCCCACGTCCACAACGGTAGCGGTGACCGGACTTCCCGACAAGGCGTTGATCGCGGCGGCAACTCCGCTGGCGCTATTGTCGTCGACGGTAAAAGTCTGCGTATTGCCGCCCACCGTGAGTGTGTATTGGGTGGCATTTCCGGTTGGATCCGGCGTCGGATCCCAGGTCCAGGAGGTTTGGCTTACGGCTGCGCCCGCAGCGAGCGGAGTTTGCTGATTCTGAAGACTGTCACCGTCGGAATCCTGAAGGTCGACATTCGTAACACTCGGGCTGGTGGCCTGCAACTGAATGCGTTCGTCGGGGCTATCCACGGTGCCCAGGTTCACCACGGTAGCCTGCACCGGATTGCCGGACAGGCCATTGATGGCGGCTGCTACGCTTGCCGCACTGTTATCCGAGGGATTAATGGTATAGCTGGTGCCATCGACCATCAGGGTGTAAGTAGAAGGGTCGCCCGATGAATCCCAGGTATCGGCGGTCAGGCTTGTGGCGTAACCGGTTGTCGCCGTCTGCGAGCTTTGCAGGTTGGCGCCGGTTTGAGCCTGAATTTCCAGGTTCATGGGGCCCAGGGTGGCGCTTTGGAGCGATATGCGGTAGTCGGGATTACTGGCCGAACCGATATTTACGGCCGTAGCCTGCACCAGATTGCCGTATTGAGAATTGATGGCTGCGGCAACCGAAGTGGCGCTATTGTCGGAGGGGGTAAAGCTGTAGGTATTGCTTCCGACCACGAGAGTATAGCTGGTGTTGCCGCTGGAAGGTTCGGCGGCGTCCACCCACGTTCCGCTGGTCAGGCTGGTGGCATACGTCCCGATGTTGGATACGTCGACCGAATAAAAACCTTGTGCCGCCCCGTCACCGAGGGTCACGGTGGCGACCGATGGGTCGGAGACATCGCTGTTCATGCCCGATCCGCCCAGGGCGTCCGATATACCCTGAATGGCCGTCTGGATCGCGGTGAAATCGGTATTGAGGGTGGATAGCTCGGTGGACTGATTGTTGAGAGTGTTCTGCTGGTTCTGGAGAAGCTGGATCGGGAGCGATGCGATCGAAACCGAACGGCCAATCACTTCTTGCAATTGCTGCGAATAGGTGCTGAGGCCGGCAAAATAGTCTGCGCTTCCCGAAGTAGTGGAGTCGCTCGAACTGCTACTGCCGGACGGGAGCGAGGCGTCCGTCAGGCTATTGGCGCTGGATAGAATGCTGCTGATGCTTCCCATATACCGCCAAGAGAACTATCGTCCAATGCAAATCAGAACTGTATAGCGGCGGCGCGCCAGTTCATCGGGCGCGCCGCCGAATCACAGTTAACATTAGCTCTTCAGCAGAGTTAGAACCGCCTGGGGAGCGGAGTTGGCCTGCGCCATGGCCGCGATCGACGCCTGTTGCAGCGTCTGCGCCTTGGTCAGGTTGGCCGCTTCCTGCGCGATATCGGCATCGCGGATTTGCGATTCCGCGGCCGAGAAGTTGGTGATCTGCGAGGTCGCCAGGTTGATGGCGTAATTCAACTGGTTTTCGCCCTTGCCGATTGCGGCCTGCGCGGCGCCGAGAGCCAACACAGCGTTCGAAACCGAGGAAACCGCAGAAGTTGCGCCCGCTAGCGTGCTGATATCGGCGGTGCTGGCCGTTCCTACCTGCATCCCGGTCAGAGTATCACTGATCGCCTGGGGGGTCGTGGCTTGCGCGGCAGTGACCATGGAAGCGCTGGTCACACCCTCAAGCGTGCCGCTGGTATCATTGGCGTCAGCTCCCACGGTTACCGTGAAACCGGGCAGCGTACTGACAAAATTGAACGTCTTGCTCGTGAGGCTGCCGGTCTGGACCGCCGTGATCTTCTCGAGCAGGGCATTGCCGGAATCCTGCAGCGCCTGGTTAATCGTGGCGAGCGTGCCCCCCGCCGCGGTCAGCGAGGCGGTGTTGGCGGCGGTGAGGTTCACCGTAACGCTGTTCTGGCCACCGTCGCTAATCGTGATGGTCTGCGGCGCTGCCGTCGTGATTGGTCCCTGCAGGGTGAGATCTGCCGCAGTGTTAGCCGCGCCATTGGCTCCGGCAGTTCCCAATTCCGTGGAACCGGAGGCGACTTGTGTGATGTAGCCTGCGACGTTTCCCTCTCCGGGGGTCGTGCCGTCAAAGCTCCCCATCAGGGCGCTCGCCATCAGGTCGCCGGAAGTCACAGAAAAACCGGCTTGAGACGAATTGAAGGCAATCTGTTGCCCTCCCAATGCATTGGTAACGACGGAGGCGGTGATGCCCGCGGCTGCGAACGCCGCGTTGCCGGCGCCGGCCGCCTGAATCGCGCTGTTGATATTATTCACCAGGTTCGTAATGTCGTTGGCGTTGGCGGAGGTACCCGTGACGCCGGCAAGGTTTACCTTAACGCTGATGGGAGCCGCAGGGTTGGCCGTGCTTCCGAAACCCGGGCCGTTGAAGTTGAATACCGTCGAGTCGGAAGTCGGGGTGGCTTCTCCACCCTGGTTGGTTTGGTTACTCAGAATCGCGTACACGCTGGTCGCACTCGACACACCCAAATCGTAGGCCGCGCTGTTGGTGGCCTGCATGGAACTCAGCCCGAGACTCTGGGCATCCACCGTCGAATTGGACAGATTGACGGAGACCGTGCCATTGCTCATGGTCGCGGCCGACGTTGTGCCCGATCCGCCACCCAGGTAAATGGCCAGATTGGAGGCGAAAGTGCCGCCGGTGTTCAAGCCGATAGCCTGTGCCTGGCGATTGATTTCCTGAATATCCGTCTGGAATTCGTTGTTCAGAGTAGTACGGTCGCCGGTGAAGGACGCCGATGCCGATTGCGTCGCCAGGGTCTGAAGCCGGTCGAGAATCTGCGAGATATTGCTGATGCCGCCGTCCATGATCTGGAGCTGCGCCACGCCGTCGTTGCCGTTCGCCACGCCCTGCGTCACCTGCGAGATGTTGTCGCGAAGCTGGTTTGCCACCGCTAAGCCGGCCGCATCGTCGCCCGACGAATTGATCCGGTAGCCAGACGTCAACTGCTGTATGGTCTGGCTCATGAATTGATTGTTCACGTTCAGGTTCTGCTGAGCGTTGAGGGAGTTTACGTTGGTTTGGATGGAAAGCATTTGAATTCCTTTCAGTTTTTGGCTCCGGCATCTTGCCGGACACTTCCCTCATCGTCCACGGCCGTAAAAGTGTGAACCTCCGGCAGCAGTTGGGACAAAAGCATCTGTAGAACCGCCGCCGCCGGCGTTCGGGCAGCCGCCAGATTCTCCTCCCCGACCATCTTTACCTCCCGCGCCACCACGATGGTTTCCCGGGGCGCGCGAATTCCCACCTTTACCCGCGAACGGCCGACGTGCGCGATGACGATTTCGATATCGTCGCCGATCAGGATGCTCTCGCCCCGCCGGCGGGACATGATCAGCATGCCGCGGCCCCTTCCGGAAACAACGGCTGCTGGTGGGAATACCGCAGTTCCGGTGACACGGCCTGCACCGCCTTATAGTTCTTCAGGTTGACCACCACCGGCGCCAGCAGATTGGCCGTCGTGCCGGCCGGCCGGAGGGATAGCACGGCGAGACATAAAACTTCGCTGCCGATTCGCGGCTGGCGGTTGGCTGCAAATCCCAGCAGTTCCAGATCCTGCGCCGTTATGTGCAGCCGGTAGTGCGGATCAACCACCCAAATCGGGAGTGTTGTGAAACACAGCGCCGGGTCCTCCAGGCTTTGCAGGAACAAGAGCGGAGCGGTGCGGGGGTTCTGCACCGGAAGAAACCGGCGCCGCTCGTCGAACCCTGGTAGCCCATTGGGAAACTCGAAGATGGATTCCGGGGCGAAGGAAATGGTTCCGAAGTTCGTCGTGTCGATTTCAGGCATGCCAGCTCACTACCGGTGTAATCGGCCGGTGTCCGGCGGAAGTTTAGCGGGAGCGGTTCTGCGTTAGAATCAACTGTCGAATGCGCTCGCGGCGAATTGCGTGCCTGCTCCTCGGCTTGTGGATGGGGGCGGGCCTGTGGATGTTGTGGGTAGCGGCCGACAATACCGCTTCGGCGAGCCGGCTGCTGCTGGCTCCCAACGCGTATGCCGCCGAGTACCTCAAGACACTCGGGCGCGCGCAACTCAGTCCCCTGACGCACTATCTGGCAGCCGAGCAGAATCGCTCCCTCTTCGAAACCTGGGGGGTGGTGCAGATCGTGTTCGGCAGCCTGTTTTTCGCTTTGTTGCTCTTCGGAACGCGCCTGGGCAAATTCCCGCTGGCCGTGGCCCTGCTGATGCTCCTGATCGTGATCGGCGAGCGCGCTGCCATCGCTCCAGGCATGGAATTGGTGGCACTGCACACCGATTTCAATCCGTCCCCTTCCGGGCGCGCGCAACTCGCTAACGCCGCCATCGATTTCGGGTACAAGATCGCCGAATGGGCGAAATTCAGCCTGGGAGCTGTGATCGCCGTCGTCCTGATCTGGCAGGAGCGCCGCCGGTCACTCGACGCCCGGAAGCAGGTCGACCTCGTCAATAAAACCGATTACCGCCATATCGATCGGTGATTGCGGGCGCCCCACGGCGGTCATCGCACTGAATCCTTCGGTCACCAGCAGCACCCGGTCTCCCACCCCGGCATCCACGGCATCGAGCGCCACAACTGCGTCTCCACGGTCGCTGCCGTCCAAATTCAGCGGCTGCACGAGCAGTACTTTCCGGCCTTCGTGGCTGGCGTGTTTCTGCGTGGCTACCAGTTCGCCCACTACGCGCGCGATCAGCATTTCCACGCCTTCATTTGCGGGCCTTCCGATGCACCGGATTGCGCGAACCGGGGGTCTTGGCGGGCCGCTTCAAATGCACCGAATCCACGATTCCCACTATCGTAGTGTCCGCAGGGACCTCCGCCGGCAGGAACGGAAAACTGGCCTCCCGTCCGCGCACGCAGTACACGATTTCGCCCGCGCCCGCGCCGGTGGAATCGAGACACACCACGCGCTTTCCGGTGGGCTGCAATTCGGGTGTGAGCGGTTGAACGATCAGCATGCGTTGGCCCACCATAGCGGGATTCTTCACCGTCGCCCAGACGCGGCCGACCACGCGCCCCAGGTACATAATCAGTCCAGTTGGATTTCGTCGACGATGCCGACGATGGCGTTGTCGACCGGCGTATCCTTACAGCCTTCCGCCATGCGAGCCGAACTTCCGGCGACGGCGATCACGCGCTCGCGGTAACCCGCGCTTACGGTGTCGACGGATACCACGTACCCGGCTTCATCCTTTCCGTCCGCGGAGATGGGTTTGAGGACAAGCAGTTTCTTGCCCTCCAGGCGAGGATCTTTCCGGGTAGCGACAACCGTGCCCACCACGCGCGCCAGGATCATGACAGCCCCGTTCCGGCTACTTGCCGGCGGTCGTCGCCTGCGACTTGCCGATGGGCAGAACGTCTTCCAGGCTGGAATGCGGCCGCGGAATCACGTGCACGGCGATCAGTTCGCCGACCCGGCGAGCGGCGGCGGCGCCGGCATCGGTAGCCGCGCGAACCGCGGCCACATCCCCGCGCACCAGCGCGGTGACGTAGCCCGACCCGATCTTCTCCCAGCCCACCAGATTGACCTTGGCGGCTTTTACCATGGCATCAGCGGCCTCGATCATGGCCACCAGCCCGCGAGTTTCGATCATTCCCAGCGCTTCACCCATCTTGTGCTCTCCCAGCTAATGTCAACCGCGCGCCTTCAGTGCCTCGTCCACCAGCCCGATCAATTCCGCGCGCGTCACGAAAAATCGTTCTTCCTCGCCGCCCACATCTTCCGCCGCTACCGGACAGCCGGGCTGGCCGCTGCTCCTGGCTTTCACGCCATAGCGGGTTCGCGAATCCAGCAACTTATCCACTTCGCCGCGCGGCAGCACCTTGGGTCCGCCCAGTAATTCCGCTACCAGTTGAATGCGGGCGAAATGTTCCATCGTCTCCATGCGGAAGTACGCCTTGAACACGTCCTCACCGTAGCAGACCGCACCATGATTCGCCAGCAGGATGGCGTCGTACTTGGGAATCAGCGGCAGCAGGGGTTCGGTCAGCGCGGGAGTGCCCGGTAAGCCATAGTCGGCCAGTGGAATGCAACCCAGCCCAATCACGACCTCCGGGAGCAGAGCCAGATTAAGTTCGCGCCCGGCGGTGGCAAAACCCGTCGCCACGGGAGGATGGGCATGCACCACGGCGCGGATATCCGGCCGCATTTCATAAATCTTGGCGTGCATGGCGAACTCGGTGGTGCGCTCCGCCCGTCCCGAAATCTTATTGCCCTTGATATCGACGATGATGAGATCGTCGGCGTGCATCATACCCTTGGAGACGCCCGTCGGCGTCGCCAAAATGCGATCGGCATCCAGCCGGATGGTGATGTTGCCGTCGTTTGCCGCTACCCAGCCTTTCTGGAAAACCAGCCGGCCGATCTGGCAAATGTCCTCGCGGTATTCGCGCTCCGTTTTCACCATTGCGGGATCTTCGATTGTAGCAGAGATGCCGCAGTTACTTTGGATTGGCGGAGTGAAACGCTGTGGCGAAGCGGTCGACCAAATCGTCGGATGATTCCGCGCAGGCGGTGGTCAAAATCTTGGGTTCGGCCAGCAGAACGCTTTCCACTTCCCAAGTCTGCGTGGAGGTTCGAATCTCGTGATTGCGCGAAAGCAGCACCGGCTGGTAAAGACCCACGGTCATGGAGAGCGCAAACGGCCCGTGGCCGGAGCGCACCGCTGTGATCCGCAACCCGAGAAACTCGGTCGCGCCGGGATCGACCTTGATGCCATCGCTTGACAGGCGCGACAGCATGCGAGTCAGGACCATATCGCGCGTGACGCCGGACTTCTCGACTTCCGGGTTGATTACATCGATCACGACGCCAATCGCTTTCAGGCCTTTCAGCGTGGCGCGGTCGATGGGGTAATCTCCAGCCGCATGCGTGAAAGACGGCACAAGCGCGAGGGCAAGCAGGAAAAGTCTGCGCTGCATATATCTGGATGGTACTGCGGAATGCCGCATTTGGCGGGGCGCCACCACACCGGATCTCCGCCTTGTTTCATACCGTGAGCTCTGATATTCTCCCCTTGTGACGGCGATTGGCGCCGACTCGCTAGATCCATCAGTGGACAATGGTGGTCTCGATTATGCTGTCACTTAGCGCTCCCATTCCTGTCAGCACTACAGCTTGCGAACGCTTCCTCTTCCGTGACTGTGGTGAGTTCGCCGAACCCTTCGACCTATGGCAACCCCGTAACCATCACCGCGAGTGTAAGCCCGCCGGAAGC